>OLRA01000414.1_pt1 | contig 58932 bp, 61 predicted proteins | sample 1673011 | NCBI WGS metagenome assembly OLRA01 (sample SAMEA3136746, study PRJEB25190) | human gut metagenome | reverse complement strand
TCTCCATGCCGCAGTCCGTGGCCTCCTGAATAAGGCAGCGGTCGGAGGTGACGGCGGAATAGAAGCCATAGCCTCCGGAGAAGTTATAGCAGTCGTAGCCATAGCCCGTGAGTATGCGGCAGGCCACATAGCTCCTCAGGCCGCTCTGGCACATGACGTACACCGGCTTTCCCCCGGGTATCTCGTCCATGCGCTCTCTCAGCTCGTCCACGGGAATATTTATAAAGTCCGGGGCGTGGCCTCTGGAGTACTCCCCAACGGTGCGGGTATCCAGTAAGGTGACGCTGCCGTCCCTTGGGAGCTTCTCCACGTCCTCCACGTGGAACTGCTTTACCAGACCGTTGGACAGATTCTCCACCATGAAGCCCGCCATATTCACCGGGTCCTTTGCGGAGGAGTAGGGGGGAGCATAGGCCAGATCCAAAGTGGCCAGCTCCGTGGCCTTCATGTCGCAGTGGATGGCGGTGGCCAGCACGTCTATGCGCTTGTCCACGCCCTCATAGCCCACTATCTGGGCGCCCAGCAGGCGGTAGCTGCCCTTCTCGAAAACCACCTTCAAAGTCATGACCTTGCCGCCGGGGTAATAGCCGGCGTGGCTCATGGGTGAGAGCACCACCTTGTCCACATCAAAGCCCGCCTTTTTGGCGTTGGTCTCGTTGAGCCCGGTCGCCGCGGCGGTCATGTCAAAGAGCTTCAGCACAGAGCTGCCCTGGGAGCCAAGATAGCGGCTTTCTCTGCCGCAAATATTGTCGGCAGCAATGCGCCCCTGCTTGTTGGCAGGGCCCGCCAGTGAGATGACGGCATCCTGGCCGGAGACATAGTTCTTCACCTGAACTGCATCTCCCACGGCATAGATATCCGGAACCGAGGTCTCCATTTTGTTGTTGACGACAATGCTGCCTTTGATACCCAGCTCAAGCCCGGCCTCCGCTGCAAGGCGGCTGTCGGGGCTGACACCGATAGCCAGCACCACCATGTCGGCATGGAGCGGCTTTGCATCCTTCAGCAGCACATCAACGCCGCCGTCCTTCTCCTCGAAGCCTTCCACGGTATGGCCCAGAGCCAGCTTTACGCCATGGCGCCGCATCTGGTTGTGGATATAGGCAGCCATATCGGAGTCGAAGGGGTTCATCAGCTGCCTGGGCCGCTGGACTATGGTCACTTCCAGGCCCAGCTCCCGCAGGTTCTCCGCCAGCTCCAGGCTTATGAAGCCGCCCCCCGCCAGCACGGCAGACTTGGGCTTCTTCTCCACCACATAGTTTCTTATCCTAAAGCAGTCTTCCACGGTGCGCAGGGTGAAGAGCTTGTCTATCCCCGCTCCCGGAAGCTTTGGCTGGGTAGGCTTTGCACCGGGTGAGAGGATAAGTTTGTCATAGCTCTCCTCGAAATCCACGCCTTTTTCCAGATCCCGTACGGAGACGGTCTTGCGCTCCGGGTGGATGGCGGTAACCTCGTGGTGCACCTTCATATCGACCCTGAACCGGGAATAGAAACTCTCAGGAGTCTGAAGGGTCAGATCTTCCGGGTCCTCTATGGTGCCGCCGATATAATAGGGCAGGCCGCAGTTCGCATAGGAAATATAGCCGGAACGCTCAAATACTACAATCTCCGCCTGCTCGTTCAGACGGCGAAGCCTTGCCGCAGCGGAAGCTCCGCCGGCAACTCCTCCTACTATGACAACCTTCATTTAGTATTCCACCTCTCCTTTATACCCGGCGATGCCGCCGATATTTTTCACATTGTTATAGCCGATGCGCCGTAGTATGGCTGCCGCCTGGGCGCTCCTGGCTCCGCTGTAGCAGTATACATACACCGGGCTGTCCTTACCCACACCTATGCTTTTGCGTCCGCTGAGGGTCTGCAAGGGCAGGTTCACGCTACCGGGGATATGTCCCTGACGGTACTCTTCGCTGCTGCGCACATCCGCCAGCAGCGCCCCCGGTGTGTTCCGGTATTCCTCCAGTTTGGTATTTATATCAGGTCTTTTAAAAATATCCAAGAAGCTCATGGATTTTCCCCCTTGCCTTCTTTTATCTCCGCAGCTTTTGGCCACCTTGTCTTTTATCTTATGGAGTTATTATAGAAGGGAAGTGCGGCGTTTTCCGTGATGAAATCACCTATATCCTCAAAGAGAGCCCAGATAGCCCTCCAAAATAAGACTTGCCGCCACGGCATCCACAGTCTTGCGGTGCTTCTTCTCTTTTTTCCCGGTGGCATGGAGTATGGCATGCGCCTCTATGCTGCTGCGCCGCTCGTCCCAGAGCACTACCGGCAGGCCGCTCTCCGCCTCCAGCAGTTCCTTGAAAGCCCGGCACTTTTCCGCCCTGGGGCCTTCGCTGCCGTTCATGTTTTTTGGAAGGCCCAGCACCAGGGTGCCCACATCCCGTTGGCGGGCCTCCTGAGCAATACGCCCGGCCAGGCGCTCAGCGTTCCATTCCTCCACCGTCCAGGCTTCACCGCACAGCATACCCAGCAGGTCGCTCACCGCAAGGCCGGTGCGGGCATCGCCGTAATCAATAGCCATCACTCTCATATATCCCACCTCAGTGCAGATCAAAGCAGGCGCGGATAGGGCCAGCAGAATACAGAGAGCCCACAGCGCAGACCATCCCGGTATTGCCTCTGGCCGCGTCAATGGCTGCGGACACGCCCTCCTTTATGCTGGAACAGACGGTGACCTTTTTCCCATATTTTTTCAGTAGCTTCGCCAGCTCGGGCGCTGGCATGGCCCGACTGCTGTCCGGCGTTATGCACACATATTCGTCCGCCGCATTATTCAGGATCTTCAAAGTCCCCTGGCAGTCCTTGTCCGAAAGCATGCCCACCAGCAGCACATGGCGCAATCCGGGAAAATAGTTTATCAGATTCGCCGCCACAGTCTCTGCACACTGGGGGTTATGGCCCCCGTCCACCACAACAATGGGCTCATCATGGATTATCTCAAAGCGGCCGGGCCAGCTCACGGCATAGATACCGTGTTCCACATCGTTCTGCTCCAGCTTCCAGCCCTTTTTCCGCAGCTGCTCCACCGTCTCCAGAGCCACGGCAGCGTTTTTCAGCTGGTGCTCTCCCAACAGCGGCAGGGCGTAATGCTCTCCTTTATAGCCAAAACTCTGACCATAGATGCTGTCAAATTCCTTTTCTATTTTTGAGAAATCGGCAACTATCAGCTCCGCTCCCAGCTCACGGCAGCGCTGGCCTATCACCTGCATCACGCTCTCCTCCTGCTGATACAGGACGCAGGGACAGCCCTTCTTTATTATCCCCGCCTTCTCGGCGGCTATCTTCTCCACCGTGTCACCCAGAACTTCCATATGGTCCAGGCCGATGTTCATTATCACCGCCGCCTCTGGGGACTCTATCACGTTGGTGGCATCCAGCCTGCCTCCCAGCCCCGTCTCCAGCACCGCTATATCACAGCCTTGCTCGCTGAACCACAGCAGTGCCGCAGCTGTCATCATCTCAAATTCCGTGGGGTGCTGCTCCATGGCCTCAGCCTGGGGTTTTATCCGGGAGACTATATCTGCCAGGGCCTCGTCCTCTATCTGCTTGCCGTTTATCTGCATACGCTCATTAAAACGGTAAAGATAAGGCGAGGTAAAAAGTCCTGTCTTATATCCGCAGCATTTCATCACCGAGGCAAGCAATGCAGCGCAGCTGCCCTTGCCGTTGGTGCCGGCAATATGTATGAATTTAAGGCCGTCCTGAGGCCGGCCAAGCTTTTCCAGCAGTTCTTTAACACGCTCCAGTCCGGGTCTGGAGCCCAGCCAGGACACTCCGTTTATATATTCCAGAGCTTCTTTATAGTCCATGTTGCTCTCCTATCTTAACTATAGTTTGATCACACAGTGAATATAGCACCAAAAGCCTTGAACGGCAAGGGAAAATGCATGAAAAAAGTTCAAAAAAATGTTGACCTTGCAAAGAGCTTATGGTATAGTATGTGTTACCTGTCGGACGAGAGGTCTTTTTTCGTGCGCTCTTTGGCGGACGGAGAGACAATCAGGCGTCCATATGCAGGGAGGCAATGCCCGGTGCAATGCCGGGTAAATAAAATAGGAGGTGCCGAAAGAATGGCTGCAGGCGCAAGAGTTAAAATCACACTCAGATGCGAAGAATGCAAGCAGAGGAACTACAACACGGTCAAGAATAAGAAGAACACTTCAGACCGTTTGGAGCGCAGCAAATATTGCCCCTTCTGCAGAAAGCACACCAAGCATGTTGAAACCAAGTAAGTTCTGAAAGGATGCGTTAAAATGGCTGAAGAAAAGAAACGCGGCAGCGCACCCAGCAAGGCCGTCACCGCCGTCAAGAAGGACGACACCAGGCCCGGCTTCTTTCAGAGGATAGTCCGCTGGTTCCGTGAGATGAAGAGCGAACTGAAGAAGGTCATATGGCCCACTCCCAAGGTTTTGGGAAAGAACGTGCTCATCTCCCTCGGCGTGATGTTTGCTTCCGCAATCGTCCTTTGGGGCTTTGACGAGCTGGCCACCATGCTGGTCAACGGCCTGCTCACTTTGGCAGGTTAAGCGCCATGGCTGAAGAAGCGAAATGGTATGTAGTTCATACCTATTCCGGGTATGAAAACGCAGTGGCCGCTGCTGTGATGAAAGCGGCAGAGAACCGCAAGATGACGGATCTTATCAAAGAGGTCAACATCCCCATGGAGACCGTCACCGAATACACCGATGCCGGCGAAAAAACCGTCGAGCGCAAGGTGTTCCCCGGCTATGTGCTGGTGAAGATGATACTCACCGACGACAGTTGGCACCTTATCCATAACGTCCGGGGTGCAACAGGCTTCGTTGGATCCGACGGCAAGGCCGTTCCTCTTACGGAGCAGGAGATATACGATCTGGGTGTCGAACGCAGGGAAATCGTGGTGGGCTACGGCCTGGGCGACGAGGTCAAGGTCAACGACGGGCCTTTGGCCGGGTTCCTTGGCATCGTGGACGAGTTGGAGCCGGAAAAGAACCGGGTCCGTGTGGTGGTGTCCATGTTCGGCAGAGAGACTCCGGTGGATCTGGAGCTGGATCAGGTCGAGGTCATCAAACATTAAAATTAAGAAAGAGGTGCTTTAAATGGCACAGAAAGTAGTTGGATACGTAAGATTCCAGGTTCCCGCCGGCAAGGCAACTCCGGCGCCCCCCGTCGGCCCCGCTCTGGGCCAGTACGGCGTAAATATCGGTCAGTTCACCAAGGACTTTAACGAGCGCACCAAGGGCGACATGGGCATGATGATCCCCGTCGTTATCACCGTGTACTCCGACCGCAGCTTTACTTTTATCACCAAGACTCCTCCTGCCGCCCTTCTCATCAAGAAGGCCTGCGGCATCGAGACCGCTTCCGGCGTTCCCCAGAGGGATAAGGTAGCCACCATCAGCAAGGAAGATGTCCGCAAGATCGCCGAGCAGAAGATGCCCGACCTCAACTGCACCGACATCGAGTCCGCTATCAGCATGATAGCCGGTACCTGCCGTTCCATGGGCGTAGTCGTCGGAGACTGAGCCTAAACGTGGGAGGATTAATCCATCCGACTCAACCACATTATTAGGAGGAAATCAAATTGTTTAGAGGTAAAAATTATAAAGAGAGCGCAAAGCTCATAGATAAGCAGGCCCTCTATGACCCCATGGAGGCCATGAAGCTGGTCATCAGCGCCAGCAAGGCCAAGTTTGACGAGACCGTAGAACTCCACGTAAAGCTGGGTGTTGACGGTCGTCACGCCGACCAGCAGGTCCGTGGTGCCATTGTTCTGCCCAACGGCACCGGCAAGACCGTCCGTGTCCTGGTCTTCTGCAAAGAAGAGCGCAAGGAGGAGTGCCTGGAGGCAGGCGCCGACTACGCCGGCGGCATGGATCTGGTTGAGAAGATCCAGAAAGAGAACTGGTTCGATTTCGACACCGTTATCGCCAGCCCCGACATGATGGGTACCGTTGGCCGTCTTGGTAAGCTTCTGGGACCCAAGGGCTTGATGCCCTCCCCCAAGGCCGGTACCGTCACCCCCAACCTGAAGCAGGCCATCTCCGAGGCTAAGGCCGGTAAGGTGGAGTACCGTCTGGACAAGACCAACATCATCCACTGCCCCATCGGCAAGGTCAGTTTCGGCGCAGACAAGCTCTATGAAAACTACGCCGCCCTTATCGGAGCCATCATCAAGGCTAAGCCCGCAGCTGCGAAAGGCCAGTACATCCGCTCCTGCGTCACCGCTTCCACCATGGGCCCCGGCGTGAAGATCAACGCCCAGAAGCAGCTCTGATAAAACAACATCAGCTTTATCTCATCCCGGCCGCTCAGCTGAGCAGCCGGGATTAATATTGAAGGAGACAGCTATGAATGAGCCTGATCTGAACCGGGAAGAGCCGGTGCTGGAATGCGAAAAGCTCTGGATATATGTCCTGCTGATAGCCGCCGGCGGCTTCCTTGGAGCTTTTACATATAGTCTGAGAGGCGGTGTTTTCTGCAACGCCCAGACGGCAAACGTGGTGCTTTTGTCCATGGCATTGGGCAAGGGGAATTGGAGCACCGCCCTTTACTATCTCATCCCCATCAGTGCCTATATTCTGGGAGCAGTGATTTCCGAGCTGCTGCCCAACAAGGTCAAACGCCTGCATTTTCTCCGCTGGGATACCATGCTGGTGGGCATTGAGCTTATTGTTGTTGTGCTGCTGGGTTTTGTACCCGACAGCTGGCCTTATCAGATTTCTCAAGTAAGCATAAACTTCATCTGCTCCATGCAGTACAACACCTTCCGCCAGGCAGAGCACATCCCCATGTCCACCACCTTCTGCACTAATCACGTTCGTCAGGTAGGCGTCTTTCTCACCAAGCGCCTGAGGCATCCGGAGGATGCCGCCGTACGCCGCCGTTTTCTGGTGCATATCCTTATGCTCTGCTCATTCTCCGCGGGAGCCGTAATCTCCACTGTGGCCTGCCGGCTTGTGGGCGGTTACGCCATATGGGGAGCAGGTTTGCTGCTGCTCATTGTTTTTATGGATCTGGCTCACGCCGACCGCACTACGGAAAAGGAGCTGCTGGACAGAAAGCCCGCCGGGCACTGAGGCAAAGCAGCGCCTAACTATGATTTGGAGGTAAAACAATGGTAATTATATATTGCGAGGCCAGCATTGCTCCTGAAAAGCAGGCCGAATACCTGGAAAAACTTAATGAATCCGGCATTGTGGCCGCCACCAATACCGAACCGGGAAACATCAGCTACGAACTGCTGTGCTCTCCCTCAGTTCCCGGAAAAATGTTTATCGTTGAGCGTTGGGAGAGCCCCAGCGCCTTGCCCGCCCATATGCGCAGCAAGAACTTCAAAGCCCTGTCCAAGCTCAACGCAGAGTATAAAGTCTCCTCCACCCACACCATGTATGAAGCAAAGGCGCTGAACTGACAGACAAGATCATAACCGGTCTGGAAATATAGAAAGCGGCTCAGAAAAATCTGAGCCGCTTTCTATATTCAGTGCCCTCTTTCGAGGATGCTTTGTTTTTCTATGCCACTTTGTTCAGCACCAGGGGATAGAACTCCTTCATGTCGCTGGCTATCCCGGCCGGCCCTGCGGTAATGGTCAGGGTATCTCCCTCGACTGTATAGGGGTCATAAACCTCGTCAAAGATCTCGCCGTCAAGCCCGTTGGAGAGATAGAGGCGCCCATCTTTTGTCTTGTAATTTCCCTCAGAGCTGAACGCATCTTCCGACAGATAGGTATCAAGTGAGCCGCTCAGAACCATATCCACATACGAGTTCATGTCTATACCCAAAGCCTCGGAAATGGCCTCATCCATGGAAACTCCCATGAGCGCTTCCAGGTCCTCAACGCTGTTTATCTCCTGATCCATGCCCATCTGCACCAAGGTCTCTACAAGAAGGACAAAGAAAAAGTCGTTAAAATATTCCGTCACGGAAGCTTTCAAATTGTCCATGGTATTTTGCCTGTCCGCCGCATCTATGCCCGCGCTGTAGGTGCCATCCTCATTAAATACCATGGTGTATTTCAGGCTGAAATCATCCACATAATCCGCCAGGCGGGGCATCTGCCTGCCTTCGCTGAGGATTGCGTCATAGGCAGTGAGTATATTGTCCACTGTTTCCACAAGCTCATCCTTCATATCCAGCCTGCACTCCCAGGTGCCGATCACATCGCTTTTCCCGCAGGCGCTGAGGCTCAGTGCCATAGCCAGTACCAGCAGCAGGGCGACCGCTTTTCTCAGTTTTTTCATTCTTTTCTCTCCTTTTTTGTTTTATCTTTTTGTTCACTCCCCTAGATATATATTAAAAATACCACAGCCCCGTTCCCAGGTCAACTATCTTAAATCGGGCTGAAAGGATATTTCTTCCTATAGAACCGAAAAAAGCCCGTCTTCTAAGCAGACAGGCTTTGTTTCGGGTAATTTAAATTAAATTAAAATTACACAGCGCGGGTGACCTTGCCGCTGCGGAGGCAGCGAGTGCAGACGTAAACATGCTTGGGGCTACCGTCTACGATGGCCTTGACGCGCTTCACATTGGGCTTCCATGCACGGTTGGTCCGTCTATGGGAGTGGCTGACCTTAATGCCAAAGGTCACACCCTTTTCGCAAAATTCGCACTTTGCCATTTCTGAAGCACCTCCTTGCTTGTGTTTCGCTGATTAGACAGCTTTTATATAATAGCAGATACGAAAGTCAAATGCAAGAGAAACTTTTCAATTCTGTAAACAAAAATCAACATTTTCCCTTTACACGCATCCGGGCGTAAAAAGGGTGTTGCCAAAGCCGGTGAAAGCGATTAAAATGTGGTATAGATGATTATTGCTCAGGAATGGAGATGCCGCCATGATAAGCAAGTATTCCGTTAAATTAAAGACTCTTGTGGAAGAACATCAGCTCAAACCCCTGCACACTTCCAAGGACTATGAGACAGCTCTCATCAAAACTACTGACGTTAACCGGCCCGCAATGCAGCTTACCGGCTTTTACAACTATTTTGACCCCCACCGGATTCAAATGATAGGGAGGGTGGAGAGCACCTATCTGGATACTCTCAGTTCGGAGCAGCGGCTCCAGACCTTTGAGCAGTTCATGCAGTACGATATCAGCGCCCTGGTCATCTGCCACGGTGTCCAGCCTTTTCCGGAATGTCTGGACATGGCAGAAAAATATGACCGGAATCTCTTCATTACCCCTATGGATACCTCCGAATTTCAGGCCGACCTCATCAGCTCCCTCAAGACCCATCTGGCCCCCCGCATAACTACCCACGGCGTACTGGTGGAGGTCTATGGTGAGGGAGTGCTCCTCATGGGCGACAGCGGTATCGGCAAGAGTGAAACGGCCCTGGAGCTTATAAAGAGGGGACACCGCCTTATTGCCGATGATGCCGTGGACATAAAGCGTATTTCCAAGGATGAGCTTATCGGCTCCGCTCCTGAGCTTATCCGGTATTATATGGAACTTCGCGGCATAGGTGTTATTAACGTGCGCCATATCTATGGTGTCGGTGCCGTTAAGCCGGAGACCAGTATCGATCTTGTGGTAAAGATGGAGCGTTGGGAAGAGGGCAAGGCCTACGACCGCCTCGGTCTGAGCAGCGAGACCTATGATATTCTTGGAGTCACTCTGCCCCAGGTCACCATTCCTGTGCGTCCCGGGCGGAACCTGGCTGTGATAATGGAACTGGCCGCCATGAACAACCGTCAGAAGAAGATGGGCTTCAATGCCGCAGAGACTTTGGCAGGGGCCCATGACTATGCCATCGACGCCGGATTATTTTAATTTTTGACTGGAGTATCCCATGGAAAATCTGGAAAAAGCCATAGCCCGTATAAAGGAGGCCATGCCCGGACTGCAACTTATGGAAAACGAGAGCATGGCCCAGCACTGTTCCTTTAAAATCGGCGGGCCCGTGCGGGCACTGGCCGTGCCCTCAGACGTGAGCAGTCTGAGCAAAATATGCTATTATCTGAAGGAAAACCAGCTTGCCCCATACATTCTGGGCAACGGCACCAATATTCTTTTTCCCGACGAAGGTTTGAAAGATCTCTTTATCATCAGCACCGCAAAACTCACAAAGATTTTTCTTCTGCCCGACGGGGCCATCTATGCCGAGGCCGGAGTCTCTCTGGCAAAACTGGCAGGTTTTGCCCAGCAAAACGGACTGAAGGGCCTGGAGTTTGCCTCCGGCATTCCCGGCAGCGTTGGCGGCGGTCTCATCATGAACGCCGGAGCCTACGGTGGGGAGCTGAAGGACACCGTTGAGAGCGTGGTTCTCTACTATCTGCCGGAGCAGCGGCTCTATGAGCTGAATAACGAACAGTGCAGCTTCGGCTACCGCAGCAGTCTGTTCCAGAAAATGGGCGGCTGTGTGCTGCTCTCTGCCGTCTTCCGTCTGGAAAAAGGGGACGGGGAGGAGATAGCCGCCAAAATGCGGCAGCTAAATCAGCAGCGCCGGGACAAACAGCCTCTGGACCTGCCCTCCGCCGGCAGCGCCTTCAAGCGCCCGGAGGGAAATTACGCCGCCGCCCTCATCGACCAGGCAGGGTTGAAGGGTTATCGGGTTGGCGGCGCCCAGGTGTCTGAAAAGCACGCCGGCTTTGTGGTAAACACCGGCAAAGCCAGTTCCCACGACGTCCACCAGCTCATGAGGGACGTGCGCAAAAAAGTATATGAAAACAGCGGCATTGTTCTGGAGCCGGAGATGATAATCCTGCCCCCGGACTATTGTCTGGAAGACAAGGGCCCGGCTGTCCCCCTGCATTTCATCAGCAGTCCGGGCGGAGAAGGAAGCAATCAGGGACAAGGCGAATCATAACACTTTGGAGGAGCCATGGAATTTTTGATAATAACCGGGCTGTCCGGTGCCGGTAAGAGCCGGGCCGCCGATGTGCTGGAGGATCTGGACTACTACTGCGTGGACAACATGCCCATTGCCCTCATGCCACGCTTTGCCGAGCTGTGCATTGCAACTGCCGGTCGCTATGAAAAGGTGGCCCTGGTAACCGACGTGCGGGAAAAGGACGGCTTTGGACAGCTGCTGGAGACTATAGACCAGCTTAAGGAGAGAGGCTGCAACTGCCGCATCCTATATATGGATGCCGACGTGCGCACGCTTATCCGCCGCTATAAGGAGAGCCGGCGCCCTCACCCCCTGGCCAGTCACGGCTCCTCGGTGGAGGCCGCCGTATATAAGGAGATAGAGCTTCTCGCTCCCATCAGAGAGCGGGCCGACTACATCGTCAACAGCTCCAACCTCACCCTGGGTATGCTTCAGAGCAAGCTCTTTTCCCTCTTTGCAGGGGAGGGAGCCAAGCGGGAGATAGACGTCACCGTGATGTCCTTTGGTTACAAGCACGGTCTGCCTATGGATGCGGATCTGGTGTTTGACGTACGTTTCCTCCCCAATCCCTATTATGTTGAGGAGCTTCGTCCTCTCAGCGGTCTGGATCTTCCGGTGGCGGAGTTTGTCTTCAGCTACCAGCAGACCCGGACATTTATGGAGAAAATCACGGACATGCTGGATTTCCTGCTGCCTCTGTATATCGAAGAAGGCAAGCTGAGCCTTACAGTGGCCATCGGCTGCACCGGCGGGCACCACAGAAGTGTGGCCATCGCCGCCGCCCTCTGCGATCATCTGAAGGCCGAAGGTGTAAGCTCAGTGAATATAAACCGGGATATCGACAAGTAGAGGTGCCGCCATGTCCTTTTCATCAGAAGCGAAAGCCGAACTCTGCCAGCAGAAGCTGGACAGGAAATGCTGCGCCCTGGCGGAGAGCTACGGAGTACTGCTCTACTGCAACACCTTCAGCGCCAGGGAAATACGGATAATTACTGCCAGCACTCACTTTGCCCAGCGCCTGCCCCGGCTTTTCCGCCGGGCTTTTAATCTGGGCTTCGACTCTATGCCAGCATCGGCTTCGGGCAAGCAGAGCTTCTCCATCACCGACCCGGACAAGCTCGCCCTCATCTTCGATTCCTTTGGTGCGGAGATAAGCTCCACCCTCTCCCACCACATAAACTTTGGAGTCATAGAGGAGGACTGCTGCCGCAGCTCCTTTATAAGGGGCGCCTTTCTGGCCGGGGGCAGTGTCACCGATCCGGAAAAACGCTATCATCTGGAACTCGCCACCCCCCACCACAGCGTGAGCCGTGAGGCCTTCTCACTGCTGCTGGACATGGGCTTTTCCCCCAAGGAGACCCAGCGGGGAGGCAACTCTCTTCTGTATTTCAAGCAGTCCGACGCTATTGCCGACTTTCTCACTACCATCGGCGCTTCTCACACCGCCATGGCCATAATGACAGCCAAAGTGGAAAAGGAGATGCGCAACACCGTTACCCGCCAGATAAACTGCGACAACGCCAACGCCGACAAAACCGTGGCTGCCGCCCAGGCTCAGCTGGCTGCCATCCGGCGCATCGCCCGGGACTATGGGCTGGATGCCCTGCCGGAGCCTCTTCACCAGGCGGCTCTTCTGCGCATAACCAACCCCGAGGCCAGTCTCTCAGACCTGGTGCTGCTCAGCGACCCGCCGGTGACCAAGAGCTGTCTCAGCCACAGGCTGAAAAAAATAATGAATTTTAAACCAAAGGAGTAGACATGGGCTTTGTTCATCTCCACGTGCATACGGAATATTCCCTGCTGGACGGTGCCTGCCGCATAGAGCAGCTGGCAAAGGCCGTCAAAGAGCTGGGCCAGGATGCTATTGCCGTCACCGACCACGGGGTCATGTACGGGGCAGTGGCCTTTTACAAGGCTTGCAAGGCCCAGGGCATAAAACCCATTATCGGCTGCGAGGTCTATGTGGCGCCCCGGCGTATGGATCAAAAGGAGCATGGCCTGGACAACGATTATTCTCATCTTATACTCCTCTGCAAGGACGAAACCGGTTATAAAAACCTCTGTTACCTGGTGTCCTCCGCTTTCACGGAGGGCTTCTATATAAAACCCCGTATTGACTGGGCCCTGCTTCACCAGCACAGTGAAGGTCTCATCTGTCTTTCCGGCTGCGTGGCGGGAGCCATACCCCAGCTCATCATAAATGATGACTACGCCGGGGCAAAGGCCAAGGCCCTGGAGCTGCAGCAACTCTTTGGGCCGGATAATTTTTACCTGGAGATACAGGACCACGGACTCAGAGAGGAACAGAAGGCCGCCCAGGGGCTCATCCGCCTGCACCGGGAGACAGGGATCCCCCTGGCTCTCACCAATGACGCCCACTATATCACCAAAGATGATGCCTATTATCAGGATGTGCTCATGTGCATACAGATGGGCAAGACCGTGGACGAGCCGGGACGGATGCGTTTTGAGACCCAGGAGCTGTATCTTAAAAGCGAGGAGGAAATGCGTTCCCTCTTTCCGGAGCTGCCCGAGGCTGCGGACAACACCCTGGATATAGCGGAGCGCTGCAACTTCGATTTTGAATTCGGCCACTATCATCTCCCCCGCTTCAAGCTCCCTCAGGGCGAGACTGACAGCTATGAATATCTTCGCAAGCTTTGTGAGAAGGGCTTTCAGGAGCGTTTCCCCACTCGTCCGGAGGTACATGCCCAGCTGGATTACGAGCTGGATATGATAAAAAAGATGGGCTTTGTGGACTATTTCCTCATTGTCTCAGACTTTATAGGCTTTGCCAAGCGCAGCGGCATCCCCGTGGGGCCGGGCAGAGGCAGCGCCGCAGGCAGTGTCGTAAGCTACTGCCTGCACATTACCGACGTTGACCCAATAAAATACAGTCTCTTCTTTGAGCGCTTTCTCAACCCCGAACGTGTTTCCATGCCGGATATAGACGTGGACTTCTGCGTAAATCGTCGGGGCGAGGTTATAGACTATGTGAACCGTCTTTACGGCCACGACCACGTGGCCCAGATCGTCACCTTCGGCACTATGGCTGCCAGAGGTTCGGTGCGGGATGTGGCGCGGGCGCTGAACATCAGCTACGGCGAGGCTGACCAGGTGGCAAAACAGATACCCTCCGGCCCGGGAGCTCTCAACATTACCCTGGACGAAGCCCTTCAATTATCCAAGCCTCTTAAAGAGATGTACGAGGGAGACGAAAAGCTCAAACGGCTCATCGACGTGGCCAGGGCGCTGGAGGGTATGCCCCGCCACGCCTCCACTCACGCCGCCGGAGTAGTCATCACTGAAAAACCTGTATATGAATACGTGCCCCTTGCTACCAATGACGAGGCCGTGGTCTGCCAGTACCCCATGACCACCCTGGAAGAGCTGGGGCTTTTGAAGATGGATTTTCTGGGCCTTCGGAACCTGACTGTGCTGGATGACGCGGTGCAGTTGGTGCGCCGCCACAACCCGGATTTCAGAATAGAAAACGTAAGCGAGGATGATCCGGATACCTTTGAGATGCTCTCCGCCGGGCGCACCAGCGGCGTGTTCCAGTTGGAGAGTACGGGCATGACCGGGGTCTGCACCTCTCTCAAGCCCAAGAGCATTGAGGACATCACCGCCATCATCTCCCTCTACCGCCCCGGCCCTATGGACAGCATCCCCCGCTTCCTGGAGTGCTCCGCCCATCCGGAGAAGATAAGCTACAAGCATGAGCTGCTGCGGCCCATACTCTCCGTCACCTATGGCTGCATAGTCTATCAGGAGCAGGTAATAGAGATATTCCGTCAGCTGGCCGGTTTCTCCCTGGGTCAGGCAGACATGATCCGCCGGGCCATGAGCAAGAAAAAGCACAAGGTAATAGACGCCGAGCGGGTGGCCTTCGTCCACGGCGACCCGGAACGGAACATCCCCGGTGCCTTGGCCAGGGGCGTCAGCGAGGATGTAGCCAACAGCATTTACGACGAGATACTGGACTTTGCCAGCTACGCTTTCAACAAGGCCCACGCGGTAAGCTACGCCATCGTTGCCTACCGTACAGCCTACATGAAGCGCCACTACCCCAGAGAATACATGGCGGCCCTGCTCACCTCCGTTCTGGACAACAGTCAGAAGGTGGCCGAGTATATCGCCGAATGCCGGGAGCTGGGTATAAAGCTCCTGCCCCCGGATGTGAACGAATCCGACGCCAACTTTACCGTCTCCGGCGGCAACATCCGCTTCGGCCTGGTAGCCATAAAGGGTATAGGCTGGGGAGCCATAGACTCTCTGGTCAAGGACAGGCGCCAAAACGGCCCCTTCCAGAGCTTTGACGACTTCTGCCGAAGGATGAACGGCCGGGAACTGAACCGCCGGGCCGTGGAGAACCTCATCAAGGCCGGGGCCTTCGACAGCCTTGGCTACAAGCGCAAGGCCCTCATCCAGATAGCCGGGGCGGTGCTGGACAGTGTTGCCCAGTCCATGCGGGACAACATTGCCGGACAGCTGGATCTGTTCGGCATGGCCGACGAGGCGGAAACCGCCCCCGCCGCCGTAGCTATACCCCAGGTGGATGAATACAGTCCCATGGAGCTCATGGCTATGGAGAAGGAGACCACCGGCCTGTATCTCAGCGGCCACCCTATGGACGGCTACAGGGATGCCGTGCGAAAAATGGGGGCTGTGCCCCTGGGCGCTGTGATGTCGGATTTTGACAGTGAGGACGGCCCCCGGCGCTTTGCCGACAATCAGTATATAACCGTGGCAGGAGTGGTCTCTTCGTCCAAAACCCGCACCACAAAAAATAACACTCTTATGAGCTATATTCAGCTGGAGGATGACACCGGCACAATGGAGCTCATGGCCTTCCAGAAAGCTCTGGACAAAGGCGGGATGTATGTGAAGGATAACGCCGCCATCATAGTTCGGGGACGTATCTCCGCCAGAGATGAAAAAGAGCCCCAGCTCATGGTGGACAGTATCCGCCCCATATCCGACTTGCAGCTCCCCGGCGGGCAGAACGCCCCGGCAGCAGCCGAGCCGGAGAAAGAGAAGAAGCTGTGGGTAAAGGTCAGCGGCATGAATGACCCCATGTTAAAGCGCATACAGCTCATCCTCACCATGTTCCCCGGCCAGCAGCAGATGATTATCTATTGTCAGGCGGAGAAAAAGCGCATGGGCGCCCGCTGCCTTATCCACGAGGGATTGGTGGAGGAGTTGAAGGAGCGTCTTGGCAGCGAAAACGTAGTGGTAAAATAGGGCGGAGGAGAACATGAATTCGCTTAAGACAAGGGACCTGAACTTGGACCTTATACGCTGCACCGCTCTTTTAATGGTGCCAATAATGCACTCGCTGGACCACACCGGGCTCTACGACCAGCTGCTTTACAGCTGGCAGAACCGCCTGATGATAGGAATTAAGACGCTCTTTACCTGTTGTATTCCCCTGTATGTTATGCTCTCCGGCTACCTCAATCATAAAAAGCAGCTCTCCGCCCGCTATTATTTGGGTATTGTCCGTATCATCGTCATCTACCTGATATGCGGCGCGGCTTGCCTGGTATTTGAGCAGCTCAGCGGCATTGCACGACGCAGCCCCAGGGAGCTTTTAAGCTCCATTTTGAATTTCAGCTGCTGTGACTATGCCTGGTACATCATGATGTATCTCGGTCTTTTTGTCATGATTCCCTTTCTCAATATGGCCTATCACGGCTGCGCCACCAAAAGGCAGAAACAATTGCTGGTTTTCAGCTTCATTGCCCTGTCGGTACTGCCCTCCCTGCTGAACCTGTATTTTCAAATTTACTCTCTGTGGTGGACAAGGCTCTATCCCCTATGCTATTATTTCACCGGCGCCTACCTGAGCGAATATATGCCGGAGATAAAGCCGGGAAAAGCCTTAGCTGTACTTCTGGTTTTTCTCTCTGCATATAGTATTTTTTTCTACTTTCATTATGACGCTCTTGGCGCCTCGCTCATAGGCGTATATCAGGATACCTGGGAGATATATATTCTTTCGGTTTTGCTTTTCGTACTGCTCTACCGGCTCCGGCTCTCCGGCCTGCCGGCGGCTCTGGCCCGGTGCATCAGAAAGATATCCGATTTGACTCTTCCCGCATATCTTCTCACCTGGATTCCCGACAGCATAATTTATCCCTTACTTATGGCAAAAGTGCCTGCCGGAGCGCCAAGATATAAGTGGTTGCTCTTGACCGTGCCTTTTTCTCTTATCTCCGCCCTGCTTATGGCCCAGCTGGTAGACTGGGCTTACCGACCCGTAGGCCGCTTCACCGCCGCCCTGGCGAAAAAGCCCTTTTTCGCCGATAATATTTCTCTTGACTCAAGGAGCACTCAATGACTGAAACTAAACGCAACCTCAATCTGGATCTTATACGCTGCTTTGCGCTTTTGTTTGTGCCCTGTATGCACGGGATCGATAATACCGGGCTTTATACCATACAACTTTCTTCCGCCAGCGACATCTTTATGATGTTTATAAGAATACTTTTTACCACCTGCATCCCTTTATATATACTTCTGACAGGCTTCCTGTGCAACAAGAAGGAGCTGTCCCTCAGATATTATCTGGGCTATGTGAGAGTTTACCTGATATACCTGCTGTGTTCCGTCCCCTGTGTTTTCCTGGAGGTCTATTACAAGCATAGCCTCACCGGACTCAGAGAGATCGTAAGCTCGGTATTAAATTTCAATGCCTGCGGTTATGCCTGGTATATCATGATGTACACCGGACTGTTCATTATGATACCTTTCCTGAACATGATGTATCACGGCTGCGCCACAAAGAGACAAAAGCAGGTGCTTATTGCCAGCTTCTTTGCTCTTTCCATTTTGCCCTCCCTGCTGAATATGTATTTTCAGATATATTCCGTGTGGTGGGACAGGCTCTATCCCATTTGCTACTATTTTACCGGCGCCTATCTCAGCGAGTATATGCCCCAAATCTCCCTGAAAAAGGCAGGAGCCTTCTTCTTCGGCTTCCTGGCGGCCTTCAGCGTTTTCTTCTACTTCAACTATCACGGGGACGGCTCTGCACTTTTGTATGTATACCAAACCGCCTGGGATATATACATATTGGGGATTCTGGCTTTTGTCTTCCTGTTCAAGCTCCCTCTGGGCCAGATCCCGGCTTGGGTAAAGCGCCTGATTATGAGGATATCCGATCTGACTCTTGCTATTTATCTGCTCACCTGGATCCCGGACGGGTTGACTTATCCGATAATGGTACGTATTGCTCCCCAGGTCGGGGACAGATATGTGTGGCTTCTAATAACCGTCCCAGTGGCCCTGATCTCAGCTACGCTTATGGCTGTTGCTATAGATTGGATATTCAAACCCATCTACAGATTTATTATGAACCGGCTGAATGCCTTAATCTTAAAGGTTCCTGAATTATGAAAAGACTGCCGGGGGAATCTTCCCCCGGCAGTCTTTTCATAATTTTATGATTTGGCCTTGCTCATGCTCTTTGTCTCCGGTCGGGACTCAGTCCCCATCCTCGTCCTCGCTGAGGTCGAACTCCAGCGTCTCACCGCAGGAGGGGCATTCGATGGACCCCTTGTCCAGGGTCTCCTCATCAAAGCTTATCTCTTCACCGCAAACGGGGCAGGTGACGTCATAGATAACGCCGTCATATTCCGGCTCGTCGTCATCCTCATCTTCATCGTCGCTGTCGCAGAGGCCGCAGGAATCGCAGCCGCCGTCACATTCGTCGTCAAAGTCCTCCGGATCGTCCAGGTCGCAGACCAAATCTTCCAGATAGCTCAGTTCCTCAGCCATTTCGTCCAGGGCCTCGGCATGGTCCATATCCGTAGCCTGAAGGTCTTCTATCTCATGAGCCATGTCTGAAAGCAGCTCGCCCAGAGCGCCCCACAGTTTGCCCTCCCTGGAATCGGGCTCTATGCCCAGACCCTCTACCAGTCCTTTGAAATACGCGGCTTTTTCAACTACAGTCATTTGGAAAACCTCCTTTTTGTTGAACAAAATTTCCTTACTGTACATCTGGGAGCCTGTAAGGCTCCGGCGAATTTTGAGAGTGGATATGCCGTTCGCTGACGGCCGGACAGCTTATGCTCTGGACAGATACTCGCCGGTACGGGTATCGATCTTCACCTTCTCGCCGGGCTCGATGAAGAGAGGCACCTTGATCTCGGCACCGGTCTCCAGAGTGGCGGGCTTGGTGGCGTTGGTAGCGGTGTTGCCGGCAAAGCCCGGATCGGTCTCAGTTACCTCCAGCTCCACAAAGAAGGGGGGCTCCACATTGAAGACCTTGCCCTTGTAGGAGTAGACGGTGCATTCCATATTTTCCTTAACAAACTTGAAGTTGTCGCCAAGGACGGACTGATCCACAGGCTCCAGCTCATAGGTCTCAGGATTCATGAAGTAGTACAGATTCCCGTCGGAATAACTGTATTCCATGGTCATGCGGTCTACGGTGGCGTTCTCAAATTTTGCGGTGGGGTTGAAGGAAGTTTCGGTGACGGCGCCGGTGATGACATTCTTCATCTTGGTACGCACGAAGGCTGCGCCCTTGCCGGGTTTGACATGCTGGAACTCTATTACCTGCATGACCTGGCCGTCCATCTCAAAGGTGACGCCGTTTCTGAAATCGCCTGCTGTAATCATAAAAGGGACCTCCCAAATTAATTTATATTTATCTCAGACATTTTACAGTATATACCGATGATTTGCAAGTATTATTTGTCTATATCCTGCGGTCAGCCCTGACTTCACAGAATAATTAAGTCCTTTTTAGCCTTGGTGAGGAGGCGGCAGCCCTCTTTATGGAGCACCATAACATCCTCAATGCGCACACCGAAGCGTCCGGGCAGGTATATGCCCGGTTCCGCCGAACACACGGCCCCCTCGGGCATTGGGGTGATCCCGGAAGAGTTTGCACTGGGAGATTCATGGATATCCAGACCCAGGCTGTGGCCGAATCCGTGGCCAAAATATTCTCCGTAGCCGGCGTCGCTTATTACCTTCCTGGCAGCGGCATCTATCTCCCTGCCGGATATGCCGGCCCGGGCAACGGATATGCCCTTGAGCTGGGCCTTCAACACCAGAGCGTACACGCTCTTCATCTCTTCCGTGGCATATCCCACCGCCACGGTGCGGGTCATGTCGGAGCAATAGCCGTTTTTCAGGCAGCCAAAGTCCATGGTCACAAAGTCCCCGGCCTGTATCACTTTATCCCCCGGTACTCCGTGGGGCATGCTGGTCTTGGCCCCTGTAAGGACTATTGGGTCAAAGGAATTTCCCTCGGACCCGTGACGCAGGGTAGAGTATACCAGCTCAGCCATGACCTGTTTCTCCGTCATTCCCGGTTTTATGACATGCAGCACATCCTCCAGAGCCAGTTCCGCTATGTCCTGAGCCTGCTGCATATATTCCAGCTCTTCCCGGCTCTTAGAGGCTCTCAGCTCCTGAAGCAGGCTGCCGCAGGGCAGAAGCTCCATACCCAAGGTCTTTTCGTACTCCAGAAAATCCCGGTGACTCAGTTTTCCGTCCTCGGCAGCCAGGCGCTCCATGCCGGCTTCCTTTATGTCCCTGCGCAAAAGCTCTTTCAATGGCAGCTGCCTGTCATAGAGCTGCACGGTGATGTAGCCTCCTGCAGCCTTCTCCGCCGCCTCTATATAGCGTGAGTCGGTGATAAGCCAGGCCTTCTCACGGCCCACCAGTACCGCTCCGTCTGTAAACGGAAAACCGGAAGCATATCGCTGGTTCTTCTCGTCTGTTATCAGCAGGCCGTCCAGATTCAGGGCCGCCAGCTTTTCCTGTATTCTTCCTATATTGTTCATATGCCTGTCTCTTCCTCCGTAGGTCTTGGAAAACTCACCGTAAACCGGGAACCATGGGGCTTGTTCTCTCCCACCATGATGGTGCCTCCGTGGGCCTTCACCGCCGCATGGACTATACTCAGCCCCAGGCCGCTGCCCCCGGCTTCCCTGGATCTGGCTTTGTCCACCCGGTAAAAGCGGGTGAAAATATTGTACCTGTCCTCTTCCGGGATACCTATGCCGGTGTCCTCCACGGTGAGCTGTATATTCTCCTCGCTTTTTTCCAGCCGGACGAATACACTGCCCCCGTCCACATTATATTTTATGGCGTTTTCTATTAGATTAAAAATGATATGAAACATGTCGTCCACAGTGGCCATGACCACGCAGCCTTCCTCCAGCTCGCAGCGCAGGCGGATCTGCCGCTCCTTGGCCAGAGGTTTCAGCAGCACCAGGGCGTCCACCGCCACCTGCTTTACGTCCACAGGCTCCGGCATGACCTGAATATCGTCATCCAAACGGGACAGATCCAGCAGTTTCTCCGTGGTGCGCTGGAGCCGCTCGGCCTCGTTGCCTATGTCCGTGACGAATTCCCGCACGGTATCGTTGTCCATATTCTCGTTCTGCACTATGCTGTCCGACAGCAGGCGGATGGAAGCCAGGGGAGTCTTAAGCTCATGGGAGGCGTCGGAGACAAAGCGGCGGCGCTCCCGCTCCGTGGCGTCCAGCCTTTCGGTGAGAGAATTGAACTCATTTCCAAGATCCGTCAGCTCGTCGCTGCCGCTCACTTGCAGCCGGTGGCTGTAGTCCCCGGCGGCCACGATGCGCATGGAGTTGGCCAGCTCATGGATGCGGCGGAGGATAACCGAGGAAAATACCACTGCCAGAGCCAGCACAGTCAAAACTATTATTGCGGAGATTATTCGTATCTGGCTCTGCACATCCAGGATTATCACTGCCCGCTCCACATCCCGCTCCAGCATGTACACGGCTCCTGTTATTGCTCCCTGGCGGCTGATTGGTATGGAATAGCTGCTGAGGAAGGCCTGGCCGTCATACCGGGAGCGGAAGACTGTCTTGCCTGACAGTGCTGTGCTCAGATCCTGCTGTTCACTCTCCGGAGCAGAAGTACCATAGGTATAGTACAGTGTGTGGCCCTCTGTATCCACCACCACCGTGCGCTCAAATCCGGAAATGTCCAGAAGACGCAGTACCTCCCCGACGCTGGCCTGATCCGGCTTATCCAGTTTGGCCAGGGAGGCAGCCAGAATGGCAGCCTGGCCGGAAATGGAGCTTTCCTTCTCCTGAAACACCGTGTCCCTGGAAGATGTTATGGGAAAGACATTGAGCATAAGCAGAAGCACTATCAGCAAAATAGCCAGGAAAAAGAAGAATCGGAAGCGCAGGCTTCTCATAAAGTCCGTCCTCCCTCACTGGGCAAAATAGTAGCCCACGCCCCACTTGGTCAGGATATACTTGGGTTGGGCCGGGTTGAGTTCCAGTTTTTCCCGGAGACGGCGCACATGCACGTCCACTGTGCGGGTATCCCCCTGATAGTCGTAGCCCCAGACCAGGTCCAGCAGGCTTTCCCGGCTGTAGACCTTGCCGGGGTTTTTCATTAGGAAGAGCATCAAATCGAATTCCTTCATGGTCAGCTCCACTTCCTGGCCGTTTTTCATGGCCCGGCGCCCTTGTTCATCCAATGTGATATGGCCTGCTTTGAGCAGATTCCCGGAATCATGTTCCGGCGCAGCAGTGATGGAGGCCCGGCGCAGCAGTGCCCGTACCCGGGCTTTCAGGGCCAGGATGTTGAAAGGCTTGGTCACATAGTCGTCGGCCCCGGACTCAAAACCCATGAGCATATCCGCATCCTGACTGCGGGCGGTGAGCATGATTATGGGCACGGTGGAAAAACTGCGTATCTCCTGGCAGGCTTCCAGACCGTCTTTTTTCGGCATCATCAGATCCAATATAATAAGGTCATATTCTCCTTTACGGGCCAGTTCCACCGCCGTCTCCCCGTCATAGCAGGCGTCCACGGTATAGCCCTCGTTCTCCAGATTGAATTTGATGCCCTTTACCAACAGCTTTTCGTCATCGACCACCAGGATTTTCATATTATTGAACCGCCTTGTTTCAGTACTGTTTTTTATTTTTTAAAGTCTTTTTAAGTTTTTTAGCAAAAAGAACTTTGGGTTGCAATTTCCCGTCAGAAATTTTATAATGGCAAGGTATGCACATATTATATATTGTTACTATACCATATTCCAGAGAAAACGGGAGAACAAAATGAAAATTTTCCGCATCTTTCCCTTAGTGCTGATAATATGCCTGGTGATGGCTTTTGCCGCCCCCGGAGCCTATGCCCTGGAAAACCCCAGTCTCAACGGCAAGGCCGCCCTTCTGGTGGACCTGGATACAGGCAACGTTCTCTTTGAACTGAACAAGGACGAGCAGCGGGCACCCGCCAGCCTCACCAAGATAATGACCACCCTGCTGGCCCTGGAGGCCCTGGATGAGGGGCGCATCAGCCTGGAGGACATGGTCACCGCCCAGGACGACTGTCTCACCGGCATGGCGGAGGACAGCAGCACCGCCGGCATAACTCCCGGAATGCAGGTATCTGTAAAGGATCTGCTATACTGTACCATGCTCCACTCTGCCAACGAGGCCTGCAATGTGCTGGGCACTTACATCTCCGGCAGCATCAGCGCCTTCGTGGAGGAGATGAACGCCAAGGCGGCTGAGCTGGGCTGCGTAAACACCCATTTTGTAAACCCCAACGGTCTGCCCGCAGACAATCACTACAGCTCCGCTTATGACCTGTACCTGATAACCGTGGAGGCCATGAAGTACCCCTTGTTCATGGAGATGGCCAACACCAAATATTACCAGTCCAGCAACCCCGACGTTAACGGCGGAGCGGGCTTTGCCAATTCCAACGCTCTTATAAGCGACGACGGCTGGTATTCACGATATGGCAGCTACCTCTATGAAGGGGCCTCCGGCGTTAAAACCGGCTTTACCCAAGCTGCAGGCTACTGTCTGGTATCTACCGCAGAGCGGGGAGACATTCATGTGCTGGCCGTGGCCATGGGCTGCGACGGTGAGCTCAACGCCCAAATAGACAAGTATTACAACTTCGACGACACCATAGCCATGTACAACTGGGTGTTTGACAATTTCTCCCACAGGAGCATTATCTCTACCAGCGAGAACGTTATGTCCGTGCCGGTGGAACTCAGTGACGGCGGCAGCGCGATGCTCAGACCTCAGAGCTCTATTACCGCCCTGCTGCCTAACGATGTGACCAACGAAAGCATAACCCGAGACATCACCCTCTATGATGATAAGCTGGTAGCCCCAATTGCCGCAGGCACCCCTCTGGGTGAGATGACCCTCAGTCTGGACGGCAAGGTGCTTGGCACCGTTACCCTGGTGAACAACAGTGAAGTGGAACTCAGCCGCACCGAATATATGAAGCAGCGCATTGCGGAGATCTTCTCTCAGGGCTGGGTCATAGCCATCATAGTTCTGGTGCTGGCTTTTCTGGCACTGTATCTGATACTGGTGCTGCGTTACCGCCGCCTGCGTCAGCGGCACCTGAGAGAGCGTCGCCGTATGGAGCAGCGCCGCCGTATGGAGCGGGAGCGGATGTACGCAGAGAGCAGGCAACGTCCCCATACCTACTCCATGGATCCTTCCGACCGCTATGACGGCTCAATCGACGACGATTTCTTTGACGACAGGCACTGAACTGAACCCGGCAGGGCAAATGCCCTGCCGGGTTTGTAGTTTTTGCTCCGTATTAAATTATTATATCGGTTGATGTTTTCAGTAGTATAAATTTCTTAACGCACTTTTAACATTAGGCTATGTTATACTGATTAGGGAGTTGGATATATGACCAAACTGAAAGACTTTTTAAAGAAATATTTTCCTCTGTCCTCAAAGGGTTGGCTTATTTTTGTGGCGGCAATGGCTGTGGCTTCTATCCTGTGCTGGATATTGGGACGGATGACCTCCTCCGATACCCATGTGCCCATGATATTCGTCCTGGCGGTGCTGGTGGTGGCCCTGTGTACAGACGGCTATTTTTATGGACTGCTTGCCGCAGGCAGCAGTGTATTGGGCGTCAACTATGCCTTTACCTATCCCTATCTGAAGCTTGACTTCTCCATATACGGTTATCCCCTAACCTTTATGACTATGCTGGCTGTGGGCTTTGCGGTGAGCACTCTGACCACAAGGGTAAAAGCCCAGGAAAAACTCCGGGCGGAGTCCGAGAAAGAAAAGATGCGGGCAAACCTGCTCAGAGCTGTGTCTCACGACCTGCGTACCCCGCTCACTGCCATCAGCGGCTCCATTGCGACGGTACTGGAAGACGGCGGCGAAGCGCTCAGCCGGGAGCAGCAGCGGGAGCTGCTGATGGACGCCAAGCAGGATGCCGACTGGCTTTGCCGCATGGTGGAAAACCTTCTGTCCATAACCAGAATAAGCGGCGATGAGATCAGCCGCATCAACAAGCAGGAGGAGATTGTTGAAGAGGTACTCAGCGAAGCGGTCATGAATTTTCGCAAGCGCTGTAATGACGTGATCGTCTCCGTCTCCGTTCCGGATGAGATGCTGCTTGTGCCCATGGACGCCATGCTCATTGAGCAGGTGATATTCAATCTCATGGACAATGCCAGGACTCACGGACGGGGCACCACAGAAATAAGGCTTTATGCACGGCTGGACGGAACCAGCGTTGCAATAGGCGTTGAGGACAACGGCGTTGGTATAGCGCCGGAAACCCTGCCCCATTTGTTTGACGGCAGTCTCCAGCTGTCCGGCAAGGGGGCAGCGGACACCACCCGCTGCATGGGCATCGGGCTCAGCGTTTGCCGCAGCATAGTGGAAGCCCACGGCGGCCGTATCCACGCAGAGAATACACCTCAGGGCGGAGCCAGGGTGGAATTCAGCCTTCCCTTAGATTTCAAAGGAGCGTGAGCTTATGACAATAAAAGACAAAATACTGGTTGTTGAAGACGAAAAGACCATCTCCGGTCTTATAAAAGCTATCCTCACCGCCAACGGCTACGACGTCATCGTGGCCAGTTCCGGCAACGAGGCCTTCTCCATGATCAGCTCTCACTGTCCCGATCTGGTAGTTCTTGATCTTGGACTGCCGGACATGGACGGAATGAACATCATCGAGACGGTCCGCTCCTGGACAAGCATGCCCATTATCGTTGTGTCCGCCCGCAGTTATGAGAGGGACAAGGTACAGGCTCTGGACAAGGGGGCCGACGACTACGTGACAAAACCCTTTAGTCCGGCGGAGCTGCTGGCCAGGGTACGTGTGGCCATCCGCCACACCCGCTCCGGCCTTGGCAACGAGTCTATTTCCAATTCGGGTAAATTCACCGCCGGCGACCTTACCATTGACTACGACAAGCATCAGGTGCTTATAGCCGGGGAAAACTGCCGTCTGACTCAGAACGAATATAAGATCGTTGCCCTTCTGGGCAAGTGCGCAGGTAAGGTGCTCACCTACGACTTTATCATGAAAGAGCTCTGGGGCCCTCAGAGCAAGGGCAACAACCAGATACTCCGGGTAAACATGGCTAATATTCGCCGTAAAATTGAAAAAAATCCCGCCGAACCTCACTACATCTTTACCGAGGTAGGTGTTGGTTATCGCATGATAGAAGGCGACTGAGCTTAGCCCTTTATCATTTTCTTCCAGAAAACCCGTTTCTTTCTTTTCTCCGCCCCCAGGTTCTCTTTTCCTCAGGGCATGGGGGCACTTTTTTGTCTATTTGCAAAGTCTTAACATTCTCTTGCTTGTCCTTTGCGCACTTTTAATTTTTGACTATGTATAATAGTCCCTGCAAGAATGATTTGGAGGTATCCCACATGAAAGAAAGGCTCAAGGATTATCTGGAACACGGCGAGGAAGTGCTTTGGAGCGGAAAACCTGAAAACTTTGACACGGCAGACAAGACCCACAAAAGTTACTATACCCGCCGCAGCATAATAGTTGCCATTATATCTGTGGCTATTATTGTCGCATACTTATACACCGCCATCAGCACCGGCGCAGGCATCAAGTATGGCGTTGTGGTTGTGCTCGTGGCCGTGGCTATTTACGCTCTCGTCTCTCCGGTATTGGATATCAAGAAGATGCGTAAATGCGAGTATGTCCTCACCAATGAGAAAATCCTCCTGGTCACCCCCAGTGACGTGCGCAGTGTGAAGCTCTCCAGCATTCCCACCGCCAAGGTTTTCACCGATGAAGACGGACATAAGTCCCTGCTCTGTGGCCCTGACGCCGAGTCTCTCCCGGCCTTCAAACTTCGTATCGCCACTCTCACCGGCGCTATTATGAACCAGGACACAAATATGTGCGACCGCTTTGTGCTTTACGCCGTAAACGATATGGACGGTTTGAAAAAGGCCGCCGCCGGTTATCTCACTATTACCTGATGTGTATTGCATAAAACAGCATTATGATTTAAAATATCCTCCGATAATACAACTCGGAGGATATTTTTATGCTTTCTTTTCTCTCTGACTATACTGAGGGTGCCCACCCCAAAGTTCTTGAACGCCTGGCGGAGCTGAATATGGTCTCCCTGCCCGGCTACGGCGACGATCCCTGCACAGATGCCGCCAAGGCAAAAATCTGCGCCGCCTGCGGCCGGGATGATTTGCAGATACAGTTTCTCGTGGGCGGTACACAGACCAACCAGGTTGCTATCGACTCCATGCTGCAAAGCTATGAGGGCGTCATCTCCGCCGACACCGGCCATATAAACGTCCACGAGGCCGGGGCCATTGAATACTCCGGCCACCGGGTGCTGTCCATCCCCCACGTCCAGGGGAAGATAATGGCGGCGGACCTGGAGAAATATATGGAGGCCTTTGTCAACGACGAGGTGCGGGAGCACCTGGTGCAGCCGGGCCTGGTGTACATCTCCCACCCCACGGAGTTCGGTACCCTTTACACCAGGGCGGAGCTCTCCGCACTGTCGGATTGCTGCCACAAATACGGTCTGAGCCTGTACATGGACGGGGCAAGGCTGGGCTACGGCCTCATGAGCCCGGAGACCGACGTGACCCTGGCCGACGTGGTGGAACTCACGGATCTGTTCTACATCGGCGGCACCAAGGTGGGGGCCCTCTGCGGCGAGGCCCTGGTCTTTACCAAGCACAACATGTCCAAGCACTTTCTCACCAGCGTCAAGCAGCACGGAGCTCTCCTGGCCAAGATGCGCGTGGTCAGCCAGCAGTTTGACGCCCTCTTCACCGACGGCCTCTATTTCGAGATAAGCCGCCACGCCATAGATCTGGCCATGAAGATAAAGCATGCCTGCCTGGACAAGGGCTATGAGCTGCTGATGGATTCCCCCACCAACCAGCAGTTCCCCATCCTCAGCCGTGAGCAGATGGAAAAACTCCGGGAAAAGGTGCAGTTCAACCTCTGGCAGTGGATGGAGGACGGCCGTGTGGCCATACGTCTGGCCACCAGCTGGGCCACAAAGGAAGAGGATGTGGAGGAGCTCATCTCCCTGTTGTGAGGCGCTCCCGGCTTTAAGTCAAGTTCATATCCCCTTTGAAATGTCCCGGGCCGAAAAAGTCCGGGACATTTTTATTTGACATGTTGTAATATATATTTGACATTATATCTGTTATGTGCTACATTACTTTCAGAGGTGATGAGATGTCAAAGAACCTGAAGCTGAAAGCGGCAAGAGCGGAGCGGGACATGACCCAAAAGGCTCTGGCCGATGCCGCCGGGGTCTCCCGGCAGACCATAAACGCCATAGAGCAGGGGGAATATAACCCCACCATAAAGCTGTGCCTGACCATATGCCGGGTCCTGGGCAAGACTTTGGATGAACTATTCTGGGAGGATGAAGAAAATGAAACTCTTTAAAAATTACAGGAGCAAGCTGGACGAGATGCAGGAGCAGAACCTGAGGAAGCTGGAGAGCTGGGGTTACTGGCTCACCTGGGGCGCTCTGCTGCTTAGCATGATGATACAGATGCTCATATACCGGCAGGATGCGGCCAAGTATCTCAAGGGCGAGTGGATAGTCTTTATGGCCTCCAACCTTTTCATGGTGGTGGGCTGCATACGTCTGGGCATATGGAGCCGGCGGAGCGTCCCCAGCTTCAAGGGCATCCTGCTTATCAGCCTGTTGGCAGGACTGGTCACCGGGATTTTCGTGGCGGTGTACAACTACCTCAGCTACGGCGATCTGTTTACCGCCCTGATAACCGTGCTTATCACCGGTATTTGCACCTTTGCCCTGTGTCTGCTGGCCCTGTCCCTCTCCCTGTCTGCCTACAAAAAGCGGCGTCAAAAGCTGGACAGCGAGGGTGACGAGAAGTGAGAACCGCCCTCTATGAGTCCCCTCTGGGCAGCTACGTTATGGCGGAGGAGGACGGAAAACTGGTGGGGCTATGGCTGATGGGGCAGAAATACTTTCCCAAAGAGCTGCCCCCTGTGGGCAGCGGTGAGGGGAATCTATTCGCCCTGACCCGCCGCTGGCTGGATGCCTACTTTGCCGGGGAGAGGCCGGAGCCGGGGGAGTTGAGGCTCGCTCCTAAGGGCAGTGCCTTTGCCCGGCAGGTCTGGGAGCTGCTGCTGGAAATTCCCTATGGAGAGACGGTGACCTACGGACAGCTGGCAAGGGAGCTGGCAAAGCGCCGGGGTCTGGAGCGCATGTCCGCCCAGGCAGTGGGTGGCGCTGTGGGACATAACCCCATAAGCATAATCATCCCCTGCCACCGGGTGCTGGGGGCCAAGGGGCAGCTCACCGGCTATGCCGGGGGCCTGGAGATAAAGCGCCGCCTGCTGGAACTGGAGGGCGCAGGGCCAATACAAAAAAAGGACTGAGATTCTTCTCAGTCCTTTGGTTATTTCTGATTTATTTTTCTATGTCTGCGCCGGGGCTCAGTGCTCCCAACGCTCATCTTCCAGGGCCTTCATGCGCAGGTATTCCTCCATCTCCTCCTCTTCTTCCTCTTCCTCCTCCGCTTTTCTGGTGTCAGGGAAAACTCCAAAATAGCCGAGGACAACGAGGAACAAGACCTTTACATAGGTTTTGTACAGCCACACATAGGCGGACAGGCAGGCCTTCAAAAGCGCAATGATTTTTGAGTTCCCCCGCCGAAGGTAATAGTCCACGTCCTTTACCCCTTTGCCTTTGCCCACCTTGCTCATGATAAGCTGCACTATGAAGCCCAGCACCAGTATCGTTACCACAGTCTTTATAAGGCTCAACAGCATATCCATATAAAATGCCTCCCTCTTTTTTCCAGACAATTATAGACATTTCCCCGTTGATATGCAATCCCCAATCGCCCCGGCGCTGGGGAATTTTTCCATAAAAGAAACCAGGCCGGGATTCTCCAGGCCTGGTTTTATATATGCTATGTATTCAGCCGGAAAAGCTCTGGCACAGATGAGCCAGGCAGCAGCGTTCACACTCCGGCTTGCGGGCCATGCACACAGCCCTGCCATGGAGCACGATACAGTGGCAGAAGGCCGAGGAGTGCTCGGGAGGCAGTATCTTCCGCAGCTCCATCTCTATCTTCACCGGGTCTTTCAGATTATCCACCAGCCCCAGACGATTGGAGATGCGGATGCAGTGGGTATCCACCACTGTGGAGCCGGGAATTTTGAACACATCCCCCAGAATTAGGTTGGCGGTCTTCCTGCCTACGCCGGGCAGGGCCGTCAGTTCCTCCATGGTGGAGGGCAGCTTGCCGCCGTACTTTTCCAGCAGCACATTGGCGCAGGCCACGATGTCCCGGGCCTTGGCCCGGAAGAAGCCGCAGGAATGGACATACTGTTCCACCTCCGCCACATCAGCCTGGGCAAAGGCCTCCAAAGTGGGGAAGCGTTTAAACAGAGCCGGAGTTATCTGGTTGACCCGCTCATCGGTACACTGAGCGGCAAGGCGCACGGAAAAAAGCAGCTCATAGTCCTTGCGCCAGTCTAAGGTACAGTCAGCCTCCGGGTACTCCGCCAGCAGCAGACGGACTATCTCATTTACCTGTTCTTGTGTCCTCATATCTCTCCCGTTCTTCTCAGCGGCTGAGCTGGATGGAACCGCCGCACTCGATGACAGGCAGCTCCTCGCCACTGTATGTACCGCCGAAGTGGTACTCCACAGCTACAGTGAAGTTCTTGCTCTCACCGGCGGAGAGGTTTAGGGTATGGGTAGTGGTGCCCAGCACGGTGCTGAGCTTTTCGTTGCCGTCATAGTCCACGGCGGGAGTGTTGCTGCTGGCATACTGGTCGCCTACGCTGACATTCAGAGCCCCATAGCTCTCGGCAATGTGCAGGGCATAGGAATCCAGGATGACCTCCACTTTCACCTGTACCCGGTCATTGTCCAGCGCAGTGGCGGTCCAGTTGGCTCGGATGTTTATTGGCAGCCCGGTCTCAGAGCTGAAGCTGCCGCTGCCCAAGCTCTGCCCCGCAGGGGCGGGTGTGGGAGTGGGGGCCGGGGTAGCTGTAGGCGTGGGCGTTGGAGCCACAGTGGGTGCCACGGTAGGTGCCACGGTGGGAGCTACGGTTGGGGCGGTAGTGGGGGCAGCGGTGGCTCCGGCCTCAGGCGTAGCACTGGGATTCACCAGGAAGGGGTCGTTGGTGGTATCCGGTTCATCTTTCTTCATATTGGACATGCCGATAAGAGCGTTGCAGCCGATAGCAACAGCCAAAACGAATACCACTATAAACAAAACGGCTTTTATTTTTCCTCTTGCCATTTTTCATTCTCCTTTTCACAAGAATATGTAAACTGATTATACTGCATACTTTGACGCTTGTCCACAAGGCAAAGTTCCCCTGGGTAAAATTTCATCATTCCTTCATAACTATACCTTTTACAAAAACCGGCCTCGGTGATATAATAATTTCCATAATGGCATAATGGCAGAGTACCGGCCCGAGGGCGGCGCTTTGACGGGAAGGAAGAGAAGGAGCAGAGATGTATAAACCCCTTGCAGATGAGATACGGCCCGACAGTCTGGACGACGTGGTGGGACAGCGCCACATTCTCTCGGAAGACGGGATGCTCCGGCGCATTGTGGACAGCGGCCAGATACCCAATATGATATTCTACGGTCCTTCCGGTACCGGCAAGACCACCGTGGCCCGGATAATCGCCCAGCGCACCAACCGCTCTTTGCGCAAGCTCAACGCCACCACCGCCGGCATTGCCGACATCAAAAAGATAATCGACGAGCTGGACACCTTCCTCACTCCCGGCGGCGTGCTGCTTTACCTGGATGAGATACAGTATTTTAACAAGAAACAGCAGCAGTCCCTGCTGGAATTTATAGAGGATGGGCGGATAACCCTTATAGCCTCCACCACGGAAAACCCCTATTTCTGTGTCTTTAACGCAATTTTGAGCCGTTCCACCGTATTTGAGTTCAAGGCCGTCAGCCCCCAGGACATCGCCAAAGCGGTGCAGCGGGCGGTGGATATCATGAACTCCCGCAGGGACAGGCCCCTGAATCTGGGGGAAGGGGTGCTGGAGCGGATAAGCACCGCCTGCGGCGGGGATGTTCGAAAGGCCATCAACTCCGTGGAGCTGCTCTTTTCCGCCGCAGGAGCGCGGCAGGAGATAAGTCTGGAGGACGCCGCCGCCATCTCCCAACGCAGCGCCATGCGCTACGACCGGGAGGGGGACGAGCACTTCGACATTCTCTCCGCCCTGATGAAATCCCTCCGGGGTTCCGACCCCGACGCCGCCATGCACTATCTGGCAAGGCTTCTGGAGGTGGGCGACCTTATCGGCGCCTGCCGCCGCATACTCTGTTCCGCCAGCGAGGACATCGGCCTGGCCTATCCCCAGGCTGTACCTATAGTGAAAGCTTGCGTGGACTCTGCCATGCAGCTGGGCCTGCCGGAGGCGCGGCTCCCCCTGGCTGAAGCCTGTCTGCTTCTGGCCACCGCACCCAAGTCCAACACTGCCTGTCTGGCAATAGACGCTGCTCTGGCAGACGTGAGGGCCGGGCGCACCGGTGCCATACCCAGGGAGCTGCAGAACGTCCACGCCGACGGCACCGGTTTTGAACGGGAGCAGGGCTACAAGTACCCCCACAACTTTCCCCATCGCTGGGTGAAACAGCAGTACCTGCCCGACGAGCTGAAAAACGCCCGCTATTACGAGTATGGCGACAACAAGACTGAGCAGGCCGCCCGCCGCTACTGGGAGGAGATCAAGAAATAATGGATATTCAGGTCGGCGACACCCTTACCATGAAAAAGCCCCACCCCTGCGGAAGCCGGGACTGGCTCGTGCTCCGGATAGGGGCGGACTTTAAGCTCCGCTGCTGCGGCTGCGGCCACGAGGTCATGGGCCCCAGAAGCAAATTTGAAAAGAACGTGCGGCAGGTACACCGGTGAACTATGTATACATACTCCGCTGCGGCGACGGCAGCCTCTATACCGGCTGGACCAATAATCTTGAGCGCCGGCTGGCCGCCCACAGCGCCGGCAAAGGCGGGAAATATACCCGCTCCCATCTGCCGGTAGAGCTTGTTTATTATGAGACTCTGCCCGGACCTCACGAGGCCATGAGCCGGGAACAGCATATAAAAGCCCTTAGCCGCCGGGAAAAACTGGCGCTTATCTTTGAAAAGGATACACAGACAAATGAGACGAACTGAGCTGGACCTGTGCCGCATTGCGGCCTGTCTTATGGTCCTGTTTATACATACCAGCGCGGAGCTGTACCACATATGCCCCATAGATTCCGGAGCTTTTGTCTCTCTCAGCTTCATAAGCACAATGATGCGGGGGAGCGTGCCGGTGTTCTTCATGCTCACCGGGGCACTGTTCCTCTCCAGAGAAAAGCTGGAGCTGAAAAGCTTTCTTATGAGGCACCCTCTGCGGTTGCTGCTTCTCTTCTGCTTCTGGTCCTTGGCCTACGCCCTGCTGAGCCGTCTGGCCTCCGGAAGCTTTGGCAGCCTTTACGACTTTATTTATTCCTTTGTTCAGGGCCACTATCACCTGTGGTTCCTCACGGCCATGGTGCTGTGCTGCCTGTTTCTGCCGGTGGCCCACGCCGCCATCCATGGCGGGAAGCTGCCGTTGGGCTATCTGCTGTTTCTCTTTTTCGGCGTGTCCATACTCTTTGCAAACTTCAACCTCACCCCGGACACCGCTCCCATACTCTACCGCATAACACTGAACTTCTCCTTTGACTATTTGCCTTATCTGGGCTACGCCGTCTGGGGCTACTGGCTCAGCGGCAAAGACTTTAAGAAAGGCTGGCTCATCATTGCACCGGCGGTATTCCTGCTGGTGACAGCCATCACCACCTGGGGCAACATCTGGTACTCCAACTATAAGCAGGTGGCCGACGGCTGGCTCTTCAGCTATTTCTCTCTGCCCAGCCTTATCCAGGCCACCATGATATTCTGTTTCTTCCAGGCCCTGAAGGGCCGGCAGTTCCGGCATCCCAAAGCCTGGGCAGACCTCGGGGAAGCTACACTGGGTATATACCTGCTCCACCCCATGATAATAAACATTCTCCAGCTTCTGGGCCTGAATATGAGCCTCGACCGGCCTGTACTCAGCGTGCTGGGTTTCACGGCGGTGCTGGCCCTAGTGTGTACTCTGCTGGCTCTGGCCGGGAAAAAGATTCCCCTCATACGGAAACTATTATAGACTTTCGCCGTCTTATTTTGAGTAGTATATTAGCAAATAAATAATATTTACATATAGACCCCGGTGCCTCCTCTTGCGAAAACGCCGGGCTGTGAGGACAAGAGATATGAAAAGAGTTCTTCAAATCATTATACTGGCTCTGCTGTGCCTGACACTGGTCTTTATTTCCAAGGCCCGGCTGGATCTGGCCCTGACCATAGTACCCGAAAACTCCGCATCAGCCGAAAACGGCGGGGATACCGTGGAGGTTCTGGCGCCGGAGAGTTCCCCCTCACCCACGCCGGAACCCACCCCCTCGCCGGAGCCGGAGTATTTTACCATCTCCTGCATAGGAGATATGACTCTCACCACTAACCAGTATTTCTCTGAGGAGAGTTCGGTACACTACGCCTCCAAAATGAACGGGGATTACAGCTACCCCTTTGCCAACACCGTCCAGTATTTCTCCGACGATGAGATAACCCTGGGCAACCTGGAATGCAGCTTCTCCGATAAGAAACTGCAAAACTCCATGTATGCCCAATTCTATTTTCTCTGTCCCGCCGAGTGGATACAGATACTCCCTCAGGGAGGAGTGGACTTCGTCACCATCGCCAACAACCACACCATGGACTTCAACGACGCCGGGGTGGAGGATACCAAGGCCGCCCTGGACAGCATAGGCATGGCCTACGGCGAGAACGAGCAGGCCCAGATAATCACCACTCCCAGCGGCATAAAAATGGGCATCTACACCGCCGGGGACGGCGACTCCATCGGCACCAGCAGCACCAGTATTCCCAGCGAGGAAAAGGCGCTGGCCGCCATTGAAGACTTCAAGGCCCAGGGGGCGGACTACATTGTGTGTATGTTCCATTGGGGCAGCGAGCTTAAATACCGGCCTACCGACGCCCAGGTGGAGCTGGCCCATGCCTGCATAGACGCCGGGGCAGACCTGATCTATGGAAGCCATTCCCACTGCCTTCAGCCCATGGAGAGATATGGCGACGGCATCATCCTCTATTCCATGGGCAACTGGAGCTTTGGCGGCAGTACCAAGCCCACCGACCCGGACACAGCCATCTTCCAACTGAAGATACGCCGTGACGGCGATGGCAGCATCCACAACGACAGCTACGAGATCATTCCCTGCTGCGTGTCCAGCGATCTGGAGGGAGCGGCCAACAACGTTGACAACTACAACGACTACAAACCCACTCCCTACGAGCCCGGCACTGAGGCTTATGACAGGGCCATGAGCAAGATTTTGGGCACCTATGAGGGAGACGACATGGTGCGGGATTATTCCGACATCTACGCCAGCTACTCCTGAGGAGGCAGGCTATGAATGATATAAGTTTTCGCCCGGCAGTTCCGGAAGACTGCCCGCTCATTCTCAGCTTTATAAAGGCTCTGGCGGAGTACGAAAAAATGTCAGACCAGGTAGTTGCCACGGAGGAGCTGCTGAAGGAGTGGATATTTGAGAAAGGAAAAGCCGAAGTCATCTTCCCGGTAGTGGACGGGGAAGAAGTGGGCTTCGCCCTCTTTTTCCACAATTTCTCCACCTTTCTGGGCCGGGCCGGGATCTATCTGGAGGATCTGTTCATAAAACCGGAGCACCGGGGCAAGGGCTACGGCAAGGCCACATTGCAGGAACTGGGGCGCATAGCCCTGGAGCGCGGCTGCGGACGGCTGGAATGGGCCTGTCTGGACTGGAATCGGCCCAGCATTGATTTTTACCTCTCCCTGGATGCCAAGCCCATGGATGAGTGGACGGTCTACCGGCTCACGGGGGACAGTCTCAAGAGTTTGGAAGAAAAGTGAATGGGCAAAAAAGCGCAGCCCTGAACAATAGTTCAGAGCTGCGCTTTTAATATCTCTCGATATCCCTCGATTTTTCGGTCAAGTCTTGTCTTCACCGTGCTGTATGCGCTCCAGCTCCCGGACTAGGAACAAGTTCACGCCTTCCTCCCGGTTGCTGTCGGTGACATAGACGGCGGCTTCCCTTACCTGCCGGGGAGCATTGCCCATTGCCACGCTGTATTTGAGCCGCCTCATGCACTCCAGGTCATTATAGGAATCTCCAAAATACAGCAGACGCTCCAGATCTATCTCCCCCTCTTGGGCAAGCCAGCTCAACGCCTGGAATTTTCCAGTACGAAAGCTGAGTATTTCCCAGCTACCGGAATTGAGATGGACGCTATATTCCCCCTTCAGCTTTTCGGCCTCCAGGACTTCTCTCTTTACGCTTATCTTTTCTATCTCACCCAAGTCGGAAGGCAGCCGCTTATATGCAAGCCGCCCCTTTCCACCTCGCAGGGCTCTGAGCAGCTTATGCCGGATATAACCGGTGAGGGAAAGGTCCACTGTGCAGGAGCCCTCATCCGTAATGCAGCAAAGGGTGGCTCCGCCGTCTTTAAGCTCTCTTCTTATTTGCAGGAAGTCCTCTTCCTTCAGGCCCGGGAAATTGTGGAGCAGCTCCCCGTCGGGGCGGGATATGTACATGCCGTCACAGCTTATCAGCAGATCTCCGCCACCCAGTTCCAGGGCCTCCGCCGCCTCCCGCATTTGGGAAAAATGCCGCCCGGAAATTAGGATGAGCTTGTATTCCCCCTTTAAACCTCGAATATGCTCTGCCGTCTTCGGCGGAACTTTTCCCTCCGGTCCCAGCAAGGTCCCGTCCAGGTCCAATGCTATTGAATCAATTTTCACCGGCATTGTCCTCCAGGCAGGCTTTCAGATCGATGAGGTCCGCGAGATACTGGGAATATTCCTGGGAGACCATTTTGATGAATCCGCCGCCGCTGAAAAAAGTCAGCTCCCCACAATATATCTTACCGCCTACATTGTACATATCCACACGGAGATGCTGGTGGCCCCGGCAAAGGACACCCGCCAGTTCTATCATCTTGTCAATATTTTCTGGCAACTTAATGCGCTCCGCCGCTATGGCGGGCTGTGCCTTGAAAAGATGGTCTATGGAATTGAGCTGCATGTCGAACTTGTGGTTCTTCACGTTGTGCTCCGCTTCGCCGTAGGAGACCATAAAGTACCGGGGCTCCCCTCCATAGCAGTAGAACTTGTAGTCCACTAGTGGACTGCCGTCCGGCTCAGCCAGGAATTGTTCGGCAATTATCCGCCGGGGGATGTTTTTATACGGCCACTCTCGGCACACCAGGTAATAGTTCTGAGCCATAGCTTTGTTCAGCTTTTTTCTGACCACCTCCCGATCCAGCCGGGACTTGTCCCTGCACACACACAGACCGGTGCTCGAGGTGTGGTTGCATTTGAGCACAAAGCTGTCCGGCAGAGCATCAAAGTCTATATCCTCTGCCCGCTCCCAGACTCCCAGCAGGGGAACCGGATATTCTTCACCCACCTTAGATGCAATATACTCTTTGGCCCGGTATTTGTCTGCCATTATCGTATATTCGGGTTTTCTGTCATGGAGCTTTAGCCATTGGAGCTTCTCATTCAGCTTTACCGGATTTTCCAGATTTAGCTTCTCGCCAGTATTTGCCTTGTACAGCAATTTCAGGAACTTCTCGTCGGGCAGGAAGTTAAAAACTCCGAGAAACGCTAAAAGTCTTATCCTGTAGTTCTTGTCCAGAACAAACCGCTTCAGAGCTCTGCTGTATCTCTCTGCGTCCATTAGTCAAGCCCCCTCTGTTCAACAACTATACTGCCTTTGCTTGTCCGCTCTTCTCCGCTGCCGGTAAAAATCTCCAGTCTCTCCCCAGAAGTAGCATCGGAGCAGGCGATAAAGGCGGTCTTTACCTCCCAGGCGCTCTGGACGGCCAGGCTCTCTCCTCCCTCTCTGCGTAGTTCCAGAGTCTCCCCCGCCGCCAGCTTCAGGCTTCCTGCATAGCAGGGGATGGAGGCTTCCACCGCGGCCTTCAAATCCTTGTCCTTGCCCAGAGCCAGAAGGCTGCCGCCGCTGATGCTCAGCTTTCCACCGGAGGCGTCTATGGCGTCGTTGCCGGAGCTTATGAGCACGCTGCCGCCGCTGATGTTAACTGAGCCTCCCAGCTCCTTGTCGGCATTCAGCCCGTCCCTCTGGGAGACGATATTCACCTCACCGCCGCTGATGTTGATATCCTTTATGGAGCTGATGCCCTGGTTCTGAGAGTTGATATTCAGGGTGCCTCCGGTGATATTCACCGAGCCTTTTCCCTCTTTCTCGGCGTCATCGGTCTTGAGGCCGTCGTTGCCGCAGGAGATGCTCACTTCTCCGCCCTTGATGTCCACAGACTCGTTGCCTTTTATGCCGTGGTTCACCGCGTTTATCTCCAGCACGCCGCCGTTTATATCCACGTCGTTTTTGCAGCCTATGCCGTTATTGATGTTCCCCTCTATTGTAAGAGTGCCCGGGCCCATAAACTCCAGATCGTCCTCACCGTATACGGCAGCTCCGCTGGCCTGGGTCAAAAGTTGGTTGTCCGTTCTGGCAGCGCCGGAGCTGAGGCTGCTGGGGGCGGAATCCATAACGTATATTCTGGTTTTCTCCGCCCGCTCCACATATATCGCGGCGTCATTTTCACAGTGGATGCTGACAGCATCCAGTATAAGGTTCACATCCTGCTTTGTCTCGCCGGTATCCACCAGGATCTGCCCGTTTTCCAGGTTGCCCCGGATAAGGTAACTGCCCCCGGTGCTTATTGTGATTTTGCCGTTTTCAAAGGAGGCTCCGGGGCCGTCTATCTCCGCTGCTCCATTATCCAGGCTCACGGTGGTAGCCGTATCGGCCAGACGTTCCAGTTCAGAGAGTTCCTCCACAGTGTTGCCGTTTCCGCTGCACCCTGCGAGGCTCAGGCAGAGGCACAGCAGCAGAACTATGGCAGATGTTTTTTTCATATCATCTCCACCTCTTTTTCCCGGCCGCAGATAACGGTGAGATTGCCGTTACGGCAGCGTATCTCGTCCAGGAAGGCCTTGCTTATCCCTGCATCCTTCAGGCGCACCTCATAGCACAGCTCATAGAGGGTGCCCATGTTGGTGGTCTTCACCCTCACCAGCTCATGGCTCAGGGTATATTTTTCAAAGAGGTCATCAAATAGCTCCTCGTAATCCAGATTCTCCGGGATAGTGATTTTCAGCTGACGGACTGCCCGGCTGCCCTCCCCAAAGCGGAACTTGCCCAGGATGAGCACCGTTGCGCCCATAATCACGAAGAACAGAACCGCCAGGCCCACATAGCCCATGCCGCAGGCCAGGCCCAGGGACACGGACATGAACAGACCCGTTATCTCCCTGGCCGTGCCGGGGACACTGCGAAAGCGCACCAGGGCAAAGGTGCCCGCCACAGCAAGCCCGGCTCCCACGTTGCCGTTTACCAGCATGATGACCACCGTCACCACCGGTGGCAGCAGAGCCAGTGATATGCTGAGGGAGCCGGTGTGGTAGCTGTAGGCCGTAAATACCAGAGAGGTCAAAAGCCCCAGGGCCAGGGCCATCAGCACACAGATCAGGAAACTGGGCAGACTGACCACGCCGTTTATCACACTGTCCGTTATCAGTTGGTTAAGCAATTACCATCACTCCGTCAAAGTATTTTTCTATCAGTTCATTTTTGTAGCACTGGCCGTATTTGGAAAAGCTGCGGGGGAATATCTCCAGTCGGCTCAGGAGCTCCGCCAGCCACAGAGGGGCGGACTCCGGCATTTTTATCTCCAGCAGCACCTGACCGTCCTCCAATAGCTCCTGTCCATGGTCCCCGTCGGTAAGGCGCAGCTGGGTATCACGCCAGCGGATGGAGCTGTCAAAGGTTAGGCGCAGTCCCGGCTCCTCTCTGCCCACATAGGCCTTACGGTCACAGGCGATGAGCACCTTTGGCTGCACCGGGTTGGTCTTTAAAAACCAGTCTATCTCCCGGCTTATCTGATCGTTTGTGGGGGAGGCTCTGCGCCCGGCCAGATATTCCTCCGCCTGACGTTCGGTCATGCGCACCCGGCGCTTGTAAACTATGCCCTTGTATTTCTTCTTCAACTCCACAAAGACCTCGCCTTCGTCCCCGGGCACATTGTAGCTGCGCAGGCGCAGCTTCTCCTTGTAAACCGGCTGCTCGATGGAGCTGCGTATCAGGCGGAAATCATCCCAGTCGTAATACAGGCTCAGCACCGTGCTCTGGAAAAATTCGTCGGGCATGAGCAGGGGCTCCAACTGAGGCCACAGCTCTCCGTATTTCTCCCTGGACAGCAGATATTTCTTTTCATAGCGCTTGAAGCTGAGCTGTGTTTCCTTCATTGCTCCGTCTCTATCTCTCCAAAATAATATTCCCTCTCCTCCGGGCTCAGGTCAAAGAGCTCACAGAGATTGTCTACATTCAGCTGCTGCCAGTTGTAGTCAATAAGCACGGCCTTCAGCTGGTCCACCGCCCACTCCCAGTCCTCTACCGTGCGGTCAAAGCGGGCATAATCCCGCTCCACCTCCGGCGCAACAATGGCGCAGAGCCGGTCGATCTCCGCCATCACGTTCTCTACCGTAAGCACGCTGCTCATCAGCTCCGCCGCCCGGCTGAGGAAGCGGTCCTTGAATTCGGCATTGTCCATCAGGGGCACCATGAAGGTGGCAAACTGGCGTGTCTGCTGGGCATACTCGCTCATTACGTTCATGAACACACTGGCAGGAGTGGAAAAGGTGGCATCCAGGTCGTAGAACATCAGCCGCCATTTACCGTCATTTTCACTGGAACGGCAGTAGCGCACATTGCCTGATGTCAGGTCGGTATTGGCGCAGTAGCCCTCCAGGATCAGCCAGTCTATGACGCTATCTATATCGAACATGTCGCAGAAGTGCCGGTAGTTTTCCTCCAGGCTCATGTCGTTGAAGCGGCAGAACTCCACCACTTCGTTATAAAAATCCGAGCCCTGGGAGACATTGGCCTCCAGCACCTCCACACTGTCCCGGCTCACCCCGGCTATACCCGCATAGAGCTGCTCATTGGCCTTCTCCTTCAGGGAGTAGATGCCGGAGTATTCCCCGTTGATGTACAGTATGCAGTAGATACTGCGCTGGTTTATCACATTGTCGGTGGCCTGGGCGCAGAGCTCCTGGCTCAGTTCATTCCGGATGATGGATATGGGGAAGTCCTGGCCCGAGCGCAGCAGGAGATTGGTGAACTCCGTCACCCCTCCGCCGTAGACATCGTAGTTCAGGCTGCTCTGGCCGTAGGCTCCCCGGAAGCGCACGGACATGTTTTTCTTCGGCAGCACCAGGCTGGTCTCCCCGTGCATGGATACGCCGCAGCCTATGGTAAAGCTGCCGTCCTCCTCGTAAAGAGACAGACTTCCGGGCAGCTCCACGCCCTTCTGCTTGGCGTTATACATGGTGTCAAACTCTGCGGGGCTGTCCGTAAGCAGGCTCAGCACCGGCAGACTGTGATTTTCATTAATTATAAAGCTGAGGCTGAGGGCACGGCTTGGCAGGGCCCCGTCCTCAAAGTTAACGGCTCTTATCACCGTGGTGCTGTCTATGTATATAGGCTCAGTATACTGGGGGCTGCCCGCCGTGGGGGCCGAGCCGTCCAGAGTATAGCGGATGGTGCCGGAGGCGCTGAGCTCCACATACATGCCGTCAATATCGTTATAGACCCCGTCTTCTGTAAGGCTCTCCGGCTTTGGTGCCACCCGGCGCTCCCCGCCGGAGTTCTCTCCGCCGGGGCTGGGACTGGAGAAATAGAACCAGCCCGCCTCCCCGGCCATGCGGCCGAAGCTCCCCAGATAGGTGATATCTCTTAAGGAGGCATAGTCCAGCAGCTCTCCGTCGGCAGAGGCCAGGTACAAATGCTCATTTTCCGAGTTCAGCTCAAACCCTGTGGAATAATATCCCTCCGGCAGCGTCTCGGAAGTACAATAAAGCAGCATCAGTCCTCCCGGCTCCAGCTCCAGCTCCGGCAGGCGATACTGGAGATAGTTGTCCTTATCGTCGGAAAGGTAATAGTCAGACAGGACTATGGTCTCGGCGCTGTTGTTCTTAAGCTCCACCCAGTCGTAATACTCCTTGTTCACCGGCGCAGCAGATATGTTATAGACCTGAACTTCATTTATAATTAGAGGGCTTTCGCAGCTCAGGCTTTGCTGAAAGTGTTCATAGCCCTCCGCAGTGTTATCATAGCCCGGTGTAGGGTAAAGGCTCTTTTCATAGCTGTCCCCGTCCCCCAAGACCATGGCCACGTCCCCGTCACAGTCCCCGCACAGGGCAGAGGAGCAGAGGTAACCATACTCATTTCTCAGGTAAATTCCCTCGTCCCCGGAAAGGCTGAAGTCCGAGTGCAGCTGCGCCCCCTGCCTGTCCTTGCCGGAGGCAAAGATGACTATCCGCTCTCCCGGCTGAATGTTCATTTCCGGCAGAGTCCAGCCCAGCTGATTCTCCCGGTCGGATATGCTCCAGCCGGAGATATCCACCGTCTCGTCGCTTTGATTCCGCAGCTCTATCCAGTCGGAGAAGTCCCCGTCCTCGTCCCGAAGAGTGGCCCGGTTCTTCTCCATGAATTCGCTTATAACCACCTGGCCCGCTCCCCGGCTCAGCTCCTCAGGATCGGGGCTTGCCGTTGGGCTGGGGGTAAGACTTGCCCCAGGCTCTCCTGCACTGCTGATTTTCCCCGGCAGCAGCACTGCCGCCAAAGCAATTATAATCACCGCAGCCGCCGTAGCGGCCAGGGCTGTTATAGTTTTTTTGTTCATGGCTGCTCCTGTGTGCAAAAATACATTGTATTATACCTCGTTTTACCTGTTTCGTCAATGAGCCTGGGTAGGGCCTGTCGGGGATTAAAGACCGCCCTGATTTTCGGGGCCGGGCCTTGGGAGAATTTCCCGCCGGGGAAAATGTAAAAAACTCTTGACAGTTTATCTCTCATACTGTATGCTGAGGATGTAAAAAGTTTTTGACATATTTGAGTTGGTCAAAGGAGGGCAAAATGTTTTTAACTGTATTATTTATCCTGTATCTCTGCGCCATGATAGTTCTGGACATTGCCATGCTTGTTTCCCTGCTCCGGCCGGGAGATGAGAGAAGGCAGCTGGTGGTGTGGAAGGCCAGCACCTGCACTCTAATGGGTCTGGTGGGCGCGCTGGTCATCGAAATTATAAAGGGCTTTGTCACCGGCAGCGTGGACATGATAAACCCCTTTGTCCATCTCACCGTGGCGGCCACTCTGTACTTTGGCTTCAGCCTCTATTTTAAGAGGAAGCTGGGGGGCTGAGATGGAAAACGGCATAAGAGAACGGCGTAAGGAGCTGGGTCTGTCCCAGGAAGAGCTGGCGAAGCGCTGCGGCGTCACCCGCCAGACGGTAAACGCCATAGAAAACAACAAGTACGACCCCACCCTGGCCCTGGCCTTTGCCCTGGCCAGGGTGCTGGGGCTGACGGTAGATGAACTTTTCAGGCCATGAAAGGCGATCTTCCATTAATTATTCTTAAATCCCGCTCCGGGATCTTTCCTTTTGCCGGGGAGGCATGATATAATCCACGGCACAGTTAATTCGGATGGAGGAAAGCGTACAGTGAATAGAAAAGGACGGAAGCTGTCGGCAGCAGAGCTGAAGAGGAAGGACGCCTATGAGAGGCTCTGTATGGAGATGGCGAAGGCCGGCTACAAAAAGCGGGACCTCACCGTGGGGGTGCTGGCAGCCAACACGGTGTCCCTTCTCCTGAGCCTGCCCTTTGCCGCTGCCCTTGCCCTTATATATTTTTTGGTAAATCCCAAGGGCGGCTTTGATATTGGTCTTGGCTGGTGCCTTGCTTTTTTGCCGGTCTTCTTTTTGCTGGCGGCAATACACGAACTCATACACGGTTTGACCTGGAGTCGCTTTTGCTCAAAGGGCTTCGATTCCATAGCCTTCGGCGTGATCTGGAGCGCCCTCACCCCCTACTGCACTTGCTCCGAGCCACTCCGCCGGGGCCAGTATATTCTGGGTGGAGCCATGCCCACGCTGATACTGGGCTTCGGTCTGGCCGCAATATCCATAGTCCTGGCCCAGCCCTTTCTGATGCTCCTTGCTGTGACTATGGTCTTGGCCGGCGGGGGTGACCTGCTAATTATAGCAAAGATACTGTGCTACCGGCCAAAATGTCGGGATACGCTCTACTACGACCACCCCTATGAGTGCGGCCTCGTAGCCTTTGAAAAATAAATTTTTGAGACATGGCTTCTTTATATAATTAGTAATAATTTCTAATGATTTTCCAAAGCCGGGCAAAGCCCGGCTTTTAGGCTGCAAAAATCTCGCTGAATTTTTTCTGCATTAAAAAATTCTTATTGATGACATGTGAAGGCTCCATAAGATTTTACAACGCTGCGAAAGAAATGGACTTTGTTCCGACGCCATTGATAAACGTCCCGGGGACTGATATAATAACCTTGTGAAATTCTGTGCATCGGCACACCAAATCCAGGGAGGTAGACCATGAAAAAAATTCTCATGCTGGGCACCGGAGGCACCATCGCCTCGGAGATGACGCCGGAGGGCCTGACTCCGGAACTGCGCCCGGCCCAGCTGCTCAGCTACGTGCCCACCATAAAGGACCTGTGTCACGTGGACTGTCTCTCCCTTTTCAATATCGACTCCACCAACATCACCCCCCGGCATTGGTGCGCCATCTCCCGGGCCCTGGAGCTAAACTATGATCTCTATGACGGCTTCGTCATCAGCCACGGCACCGACACCATGGCCTACACCGCCGCCGCCCTCAGCTACATGGTTCAGGATGCGGACAAGCCCATAATCATGACCGGGGCCCAGAAGCCCATCAATTACGACTCTACCGACTCGAAGCTGAACCTCACCGACGCCTTCGTCTGCGCCTGCTCTGAGGAGCTGGCCGGGGTGGACATCGTGTTCAGCGGCAGGGTCATCCTGGGCACCCGGGCCAGAAAGACCTGCTCCAAGAGCTTTGCAGCTTTTTCCAGCATCAACTACCCGGACCTGGCCATACTCCAGGACCACCGGCTCATGTGTTACATTACTCCCCGCTACCGCCGCAAGCCCCGCTTTTTCCACCAGCTGGAAGAAAAGGTGGCTCTGGTAAAGATGGTTCCCGGCACCGACCCGGAGCTGCTGGACTTCCTTCTCAGCCGGAACAAAGCCCTGATCATCGAGTGCTTTGGCGTAGGTGGACTGCCCTCCTACGAGGACAGCCGGCTCTTTGAACTGGTGGAACGGCACACCGCCCAGGGCAAGTTTATCGTAGTCACCACCCAGGTGCAAAATGAGGGCTCCGACCTCTCCGTCTACTCCGTGGGTCACAGCCTGAAAGGCAACCCCCATGTGCTGGAGGGCTTTGACATGACCACCGAGGCGGTCTACGCCAAAATGATGTGGATACTGGCCCAGACCGGGGACGTGGAGGAAGTGAACCGCCTGTTCTACACCCCCGTAGCCCACGATATTCTCCACAGAGGTTGAAGTATGGAAACTGTTATTGTAATAGGCGGCGGAGCCTCCGGACTCATGGCCGCCATCACTGCGTCGGAGGACAAGAGCCGCCGGGTCATCCTCCTGGAACGTCAGCAGCGCATTGGCCGCAAGCTCCTGGCCACCGGCAATGGCCGCTGCAATCTCACCAACACCGGCGCTTCACCTGAAAATTACCACGGAGAGCAGGAGGGCTTTGCCACTGCAGCTCTCAATAAATTTACTCCGGCTCAGGTACTGGATTTCTTCCACGGCATGGGCCTGGTCACCGTCACCGAATACGGCAACCGGGTGTACCCTCTCTCCAACTCAGCCAACAGCGTGGTGGACGTGCTGCGCTTCGCTCTGGAAAAAAGCGGGGTGGAGCTGCACTGCGCCTGTCCGGCCCGGGTCATAGAGCGCCGGGGCAAGGGCTATGTCGTCATTACCGATGAGGATCGGCTGGAGGCCGACTATGTGATTGTAGCCTGCGGCGGCGCCGCCGGGGCAAAGCTGGGTGGCGTCATGGACGGCTACCAGCTCTTAAAGCCTCTGGGTCACAAGCGAACCGCCCTGCGCCCGGCTCTGGTGCAGCTGCTCACCGCCCCGGAATACCCCCGAGCCCTTAAAGGCATCCGGGCCGACGGTGAGCTGAGTCTCCGCTCCGGGGGCGAAACGCTTTGCAGGGGTCTGGGGGAAATCCAATTTACTGAAAAAGGCCTCTCCGGCCCGGCAGCCTTTGACGTCTCCCGGGCCGCCGCCTGTGCCGGTGAGGGTGCTGATGTGACCATAAACTTCTTTCGCGCCTTCTCTCCCCGGCAGCTCATGGAGCTGCTTTGCAGCCGCCGGGAGACCTTTCCGGAACTTCCCGCCTCAGAGCTCTTCACCGGCATGCTCCACAACCGGCTGGGCCGGATGCTGGTGAAATACGCCGCCATCCCCCAAGAGCTGCCCATAGGCCGTCTTGATGACCTTCAGCTTGAAAAGGCCGCCGGGTCTGCCTCCGGCTTTACTCTGAAGCTTCTGGGCACAGAAGGATTTGACAATGCCCAGGTCACCGCCGGAGGCATAAAGACCACCGGCTTCAACCCGGAAACGCTGGAGAGCTGGTTCATGCCGGGGCTCTTTGTATGCGGGGAGCTGCTGGACGTGGACGGGGACTGCGGCGGCTACAATCTCCAGTGGGCCTGGAGCAGCGGCCGCCTGGCGGGGAGGCTTGGGAAATGATACTTATACGTTCTTTGCGCCTTGATACAGGGGAAAATATCTCCGCCCTGAAACCCAGAGCCGCCAAGGCCCTGGGCTGCCCGGCCAGGGAGATTAGGGAGATGAAACTGGTAAAGCGCTCTCTGGACGCCAGAAAGAAAAACGACATACATTACGTCTGCTCCGTGGCCGTCAGTGTCCCCGGAGAGGAGAAGTATCTGGCTTTAAACCGGCATATTTCTCCCATATGCTCCTACCGGCCACCGGTATATGAGATACCCGAAGTCCTGCCGGACAGCCGGCCGGTTGTGGTGGGCTTTGGTCCGGCCGGGATGTTTGCTGCCCTGGTTCTGGCCAGAGCCGGAGCCAGGCCCATAGTTTTGGAGCGCGGCCAGCCGGTGGAGCAGCGGCAGCTGGATGTGGAGGCTTTCCGTCAGGGCGGGAAGCTGAACACAGAAAGCAATGTGCAGTTCGGCGAGGGGGGTGCAGGCACCTTCTCCGACGGGAAGCTGAACACCGGCATCCACGATGAACGAATGAGCTGGGTGCTTCAGGAATTTTTCCGCCACGGAGCGCCGGAAAGCGTCACCTACGACGCCAAGCCCCATGTGGGCACGGACATTCTTGTGGATGTGGTGAGAAATATACGCCGGGAAATTCTGGAGCTGGGAGGCGATATACGCTTCGGCGCCAGGTTCGAGAGAATTCTTGTCCGTGAGGGTTCCCTCACCGGTATCCAGTACAGCTGCGGCGAAGAGACCCGGAGTCTGGACTGCTCCCGGCTCATTCTGGCCATAGGGCATTCCGCCAGAGACAGCTTTGAAACTCTCCACACTCAAGGCATACACATGGAGCAAAAGCCCTTTTCTATGGGCGTTCGCATAGAGCATCTGCAAAGGGACATCGACCTGGCCCAGTATGGCCGGGAACGGGGCAAACTGCCCCCGGCATCCTATAACCTCAACGTCCATCTCCCAGACGGCAGCAGCGCCTATACCTTCTGCATGTGTCCCGGCGGCAGGGTCTTTGCCGCCGCCTCGGAGGAAGAGAGCGTGGTGACCAACGGCATGAGCTATTCAAAGCGGGACGGGGAGAACGCCAATGCCGCAGTGTTGGTAACACTGCGGCGGGAGGATTTCCCCTCTCAGCACGTGCTCGCCGGGATGTACTGGCAGCGGGAGATAGAGCGCCGGGCTTATGAATACACCGGCAGCTACAGAGCCCCGGCCCAGCTGGCGGGAGATTTTCTCGCCGGGCGGCCCAGCACGGGTCCCGGGAAGGTGAAGCCCAGCTATAAGCCTGGAGTATACTGGGGAGATATTCGCCGGGTACTTCCGGAGAAGATATGCTCTGTTCTTGCCGCCGCCCTGCCTGAGCTGGGGAAAAAGTTACGGGGCTTTGACGATTCCGACGCGGTACTCACGGGTCCTGAGACCCGCTCCTCCTCCCCGGTACGCATAGTTCGTGGTGAGGATTTTCAGGCCTCAGTGAAGGGGCTTTATCCCTGCGGCGAAGGTGCGGGCTACGCCGGAGGCATTACCTCCGCCGCCGTGGACGGCCTGCGCTGCGCCGAGGCAGTTTTGAGAGATATGCCGAAAAAAGAGTGAAAATAGCTTTTAAGGCTTGCCAAGGGGATATATTTGAGCTAGAATGCAGGATATATCATTCATTTGGGAGGACTTCACCATGGAACTTTTGCAGCAGCGCATTCTCTCCGACGGCAAGGTGCTGCCGGGAGGGATACTGAAAGTGGATGGCTTTCTCAACCATCAGATAGATCCGGCCCTTCTCTATGAGATGGCCCAGGAGCTGAAGCGGCTTTACGCCGGAGAGGAGATCACCAAGATACTGACCATAGAAGCTTCCGGTATCGCCATTGCCGCCATGGTAGGTTATGTGTTTGGCTGCCCCCTGGTATTTGCCAAGAAGAGCAAGAGCAAAAACATTTCCCCCAATGTGTATTCCGTTGAAGTGGAGTCCTTTACCCACGGCAACACCAATACCGTCGTGGTCTCCAAGGAGTACCTGAAGAAAGGTGATCGGGTCCTTATCATCGACGACTTCCTGGCCACCGGTGCCGCCCTTGTAGGGCTGAAAAAACTTGTGGAGCAATCCGGCGCCACTTTGGTCGGGGCAGGCATAGCTATAGAAAAGGTGTTCCAGGGCGGCGGAGAGCTCCTTCGCTCCCAGGGCATGCGCATAGAATCCCTGGCCCGTATCGCTTCCATGAGTGATGATAGTTTGACCTTCTGTTGATTTTGGTTAATATCCACAATTTATCGCGGCGAAAAATGTCAAAATCGTATAGGAGCTACACTTGACTTTTTTCGCCGCTGCTGTTAGTCTAGTATCGTAAAGTTAATAAGAGAGTTTTCGATATATAACAAATGATATGGATTTGAAGTTTCTACCCGGACGCCGTAAATGACCGGACTATCGAATGCTTTTCCAGGGCTGGGTTCTCCCATCCCTTTAAGGATATTGCATTGGTACCGAATATCTCATTCGCGCCAATGCATATTTGTTTTTTTCGCCCGCCATAAATTGGCGCTGCCCCTTTGGTCACTACCGCAGCTGCGGTTTTGATAAAATATTTTTTATTTCTGAGGAGATCAACGAATGAAAAAGATCATTGCTCTGCTGATGGCTCTGTGCATGGTGTTTGCTCTCTGCGCCTGCGGCGCTCAGGAAGAGGCTGAGGCCCCTGCTGAGGATGCTGCCGAGGCTCCTGCTGAGGACGCCGCCGAAGCCCCTGCCGAGGAAAACGCCCTGGCCGATCTGAAGCTTGGCTTCATCTTCCTCCACGACGAAAACTCCACTTACGACCTTAACTTCATCAACGCCGCCAAAGAGGCTTGCGCCAACCTGGGTCTCACCGAGGACCAGTACATCTTCCGCACCAATATCCCTGAGTCCGAAGAGTGCTATGAGGCCGCCTGCGAGCTGGCTGACGAAGGCTGCGACATTATCTTTGCCGACTCCTTTGGCCATGAGGACTTCATGATCCAGGCCGCTAAGGAATTCCCCGATGTCATCTTCTGCCACTCCACCGGTACCCGTGCCCACACCGAGGGTCTTGACAACTACCACAACGCTTTTGCTTCCATCTATGAGGGTCGCTACCTGGCCGGTATTGCCGCCGGTATGAAGCTCAACGAGATGATCGAGGCCGGCGAGTTCACTGCCGACGAGGCCAAGATCGGCTATGTTGGTGCCTTCACCTACGCCGAGGTTATCTCCGGCTATACTTCCTTCTATCTTGGTGCCAAGTCCGTCTGCCCCAGCGCCACCATGGAAGTTACCTTCACCGGCTCCTGGTACGATGAGACCGCCGAGAAGGAAGGCGCCAACAAGCTCATAAGCAACGGCTGCAAGCTCATCAGCCAGCATGCCGACTCCATGGGCGCTCCCACTGCCTGCGAGACCGCCGGTGTTCCCAACGTCTCCTACAACGGCTCCACCATCGACGCCTGCCCCAACACCTTCATCATCTCTTCCCGCATCAATTGGGCTCCCTACTACGAGTTTGTTGTCAATGCTTACCTCAACGGTGAGGAGATCCCCGCCGACTGGACCGGCACCATCTCTACCGGCTCCGTACTGCTGACCGAGGTCAATGAGGCCGTCGCTGCCGAAGGCACCGCCGCTGCCATTGAAGAGGCCAAGGCCAAGCTGGTCTCCGGCGAGCTGCAGGTCTTCGACACCTCCACCTTCACCGTGGGCGGTGAGCCTCTCACCAGCCACATGGCCGACGTGGACACCGATGCCGACTACACTCCCGACACCGAGGCTATCGAGAACGGCGCTTTCATGGAGTCCAAGTTCCGCTCCGCTCCTTACTTTGATGTCCAGATCGACGGCATTACCCTGCTGGACACCCAGTTCTGATTTTTAACAACTAAACTGCACTTGCAAAATATGGGGCGCCGGTAATCTTATCGGCGCTCCATATGATATGCTGTAAAGGGCAGCGCAGAGAAAAATCACTGCGCTGCCCTTTACAGCATATGGCCTTTACTATATTATATATACATCGGCCTTATTCCACTTTATTCGACAGGAGTGACAGCTTTGGACAACAAGACCCCTGCAGTCAGGATGCGCAATATCACCAAGACCTTCGGTCCGGTGGTAGCCAACGACAAGGTATGGCTGGATATCTACCGTGGGGAGATACTGGCCCTGCTGGGCGAAAACGGCAGCGGCAAAACTACCCTGATGAATATGCTCTCCGGCATATATTTCCCCGACGAGGGGCAGATAAGTATTGACGGCAAGGAAGTGGTCATCCGCTCCCCTAAAGATGCCTTTGACCTGGGCATCGGAATGATTCACCAGCATTTCAAGCTGGTGGATGTACTCAGCGCCGCAGAGAATATCGTGCTGGGTCTTCATGAGCCCGGCCGCCTTAATCTGGAAAAAGTGGCGGAACGCATACGGGGTATTTGCGACGCTTACGGCTTCGAGGTGGACCCCCACCAGAAGATCTATGATATGTCCGTGTCCCAGAAGCAGACCGTGGAAATAATAAAGGTACTTTACCGTGGAGCCGACATCCTCATTCTGGACGAGCCTACCGCCGTGCTCACCCCCCAGGAGACGGACAAGCTTTTTGCGGTTTTGCGCAATATGCGCAACGACGGCAAAGCCATAGTCATAATTACCCACAAGCTCCATGAGGTGGAGGAACTGAGCGACCGGGTGGCAATTCTCCGTCACGGTCAGTTTATCGGGGATATGCCTACCAAGAAGACAAATGCTCAGGAAATGACCAATATGATGGTCGGCCACGCCGTGTCTCTGAATATAGAGCGGCCTGAACCGGTGAATCCAAAGCCCCGCATAGAGGTAAAGAACTTGACTGTGCGCAGCATAGACGGAGTTCTGAAGCTGGACGATGTGAGCTTTACGGCAAATTCCGGGGAGATACTGGGTATAGCCGGCATATCCGGCTGCGGCCAGAAGGAATTGTTGGAGGCCATCGCAGGATTGCAGCCCACGGAGAGCGGCAGCATCTGCTACATCGAGGACAATGGCGAGAGGGAAGAGCTTATAGGCAAAGACCCCCTGGCCATTGCGGACATGGGCGTCAGCCTCTCTTTTGTGCCGGAGGATCGTCTGGGCATGGGTCTTGTGGGGAACATGGATCTGGCAGACAACATGATGCTCCGCTCCTTCCGCCGGGGTAAAGGCTTCTTTACCGACCGCAAATCCCCCAAAAAATTGGCTCAGGAAGTCGTCCACGACCTGGAGGTGGCGACCCCCAGCATTGCAACGCCCGTGCGCCGTCTTTCCGGCGGCAACGTACAGAAGGTGCTGGTAGGCCGGGAAATCGCCTCCGCCCCCACAGTGCTGCTCACCGCCTATGCCGTTCGTGGACTGGATATCAACTCTTCCTACACCATTTACGATCTTATCAACCGCCAGAAGAAGGCGGGGGTTGCCGTCATATATGTGGGCGAAGATCTGGACGTATTGCTGGAACTGGCAGACAGAATTCTGGTGCTCTGCGGCGGAAAGGTCAGCGGCATAGTGGATGGCCGCGGCGCCCTCAAGCGGGATGTGGGCATGATGATGACAAGGCTTGGAGGTAATAAGGCCGATGAATAAACAGAGCAGAGGACCTCTGGTCCATATTGTCAAGCGGGGCAGCCTGCCCTGGTACGGTGCCTGGGGTATCCGGGCCCTGGCCATTGTCCTGGCCCTGGTAGCCTGCGCCCTGGTGACCACCGTCACCACCGGCGAGGACCCCATCCAGGTATATGCCGCCATGATAGACGGAGCCTTCGGCACTGCCAGAAAGACCTGGATAACCTTCCAGAACATGTCGGTGCTGCTGTGCATTTCTCTGGCCGTGACTCCGGCCTTCCGTATGCGTTTCTGGAATATCGGCGCCGAAGGTCAGACTCTGGCCGGCTGCCTGGCCACTGCCGCCTGCATGATACTGCTGGCAGACAAGGTGCCCGGTTGGTTCATGATATGCACCATGATTCTAGCCTCCATTGCCGCCGGGGCTGTCTGGGGCCTTATACCTGCCATCTTCAAAGCAAAGTGGAACACTAACGAGACCCTGTTCACCCTGATGATGAACTATGTTGCCACCCAGCTTGTGGCCTACTTCGTCATACTTTGGGAAGTACCCAAGGGGGCCGGCAAGATAGGTATTATAAATCAGAGCAGTGAGCTGGGCTGGCTGCCCCAGATATTCGGAAGCAAATACCTGCTGAGCATAATCGTTGTGGCCATTGTAACAGTGCTCATGTACCTCTATCTTAACTACTCCAAGCACGGTTACGAGATCGCCGTGGTGGGGGAGAGCGAGCGCACCGCCCGCTACGTGGGCATCAAGGTGGAAAAAGTCATTATCCGCACCATGGCCTTGTCCGGCGCCGTGTGCGGCCTGGCCGGACTGCTTCTGGTAGGCGGTATCAACCACACCGTCACCACTTCCATCGTGGGCGGCCGTGGCTTTACCGCTGTCATGGTCTCCTGGCTCGCCAAGTTCGACCCTATCATCATGATCTTTACCAGCCTGCTGCTGGTATTCCTGGAGAGGGGCGCCAGCGAGATATCCACCGACTTCGGTCTCAACCAGTCTTTCTCTGATATAATCACCGGCATTATTCTGTTTTTCATAATCGGCTGCGAGTTCTTTATCAACTACAAGATAAGCTTCCGCAAGGCAGCCGGGAAGGAGGACTAAGCCATGTTTGATCTCGTCTCCTTTATCCCCAGAGCCGTGATGCAGGGCATTCCCTTGCTGCTGGGCTGCACCGGCGAGACTCTTACCGAGAAGTCCGGCAACCTGAATCTGGGCCTGCCCGGCGTTATGTATGTTGGCGGCATCTCCGGAGTCATCGGCTCCTTCCTCTATGAGCAGTCCCTGCCCAGTCCCGATGCCATTAACGGTTTTCTGGCTGTGTCCATCCCCCTGCTATGCTGCCTGCTGGGCTCCCTGCTCATGGGATTGCTCTACTGCTTCCTCACCGTGACTCTCCGGGCCAACCAAAATGTCACCGGCCTTGCCATGACCACCTTCGGTGTGGGCTTCGGCAATTTCTTCGGCGGCTCCCTGATAAAGCTTACCGACAGCGAGGTGCCCTCAATAGCCCTCTCTGCCACCAGCGCCTACTTCAGCCGCTCCCTGCCCTTTGCCGACAGTCTGGGATGGTTCGGCCAGATCTTCCTCAGCTACGGATTTCTGGCTTACACTGCCATTATTATCGCCTTCATCTGCGGCTACATTCTGAAGCGCACCCGTATCGGTCTTCAGCTGCGGGCCGTGGGTGAGAGCCCCAACACCGCCGATGCCGCGGGCATCAACGTCAACCGCTACAAGTACGTGGCCACCTGCGTGGGCTGCATGATAGCTGGCCTGGGCGGCCTATACTACGTCATGGACTACGCCTGCGGCGTATGGTCCAACGATGCCTTCGGCGACAGGGGCTGGCTGGCTCTGGCCCTGGTCATCTTCACCATCTGGAAACCCAATGTGGCCGTCTTTGCCTCCATCCTTTTCGGCGGGCTCTACATTCTCTATCTCTTCATTCCCACCGGCATGAACCTGGCAGTGAAGGAGCTGTACAAGATGCTGCCCTATGTGGTGACCATAATTGTCCTTGTCATCTCATCCATGCGCAACAAGAGGGAGAATCAGCCTCCCGCCTCTCTGGGCTTGGCCTACTTCCGCGAGGAACGCTGAAGCGATATTTAGACAGATTAATACCCCCGGAGTCACGGGGGTATTATTTTGTCTCTGATTCAATATCCATTTTTAAACAGCACTTTATAAAAAACTCCCAAGAGCAAAACTGTCAAAAATCTAATCATTCCAAATAGGAACCTGGACATGGTCACTCCCTATACTCTTCTGTGAGTATAAGCTCGCCTCGCCCATTTATCACTATTCCGGCCCACTCCAGCATTGCAGCAATCACAAAGACCGGGTCAAAAACTGAATCTCCGGTTTTTTTGCCCCTGCTTATGGCTATAGCTCCTACAACAGTGTTTTCTCCGCAGTTCTCTTCACCCAACTTAAAATTCCTGCCGTTGCCTTTCCGTGCCCGGCCGCCCTGCTTTTTGAGTAACTCAACGATAACATCAAATACCGTATACTCATAGGGAGGAGTCAGCGGCAACTTATCACTGGTAAAGGATTTACCGTCCGCTCCAGCGTATATCTCACAAGGGAGGCCTCTAGCCGTATACACCGTAACATGACCACCGGCTTCCTTTAATTTCCTTTTTATTATCTCCGACGCCTTTCTGCTGGTATAGTCGATCTTCATTCCGCTCATATCCATTTCTTTCTGCTCCTTCTCCTCATCATTCAGCTTCAACGCCGTCAGCAGTTCATCCAGCCTCTTTTTTACAGTTGGAAAAGACATTTTCAAATCTGCCTGCACTTCCTTTAAGTTTCCCCTACATTTCAGAAAAGAGATAAGCAGTGTATATTGCTCAGAGCTAAGGCAGTCAAATTGGCTCATCCCAAAGTCGTTCTTTAATTCCAATCCGCAACAGGTACAAGATAACGCGGAAATCGTCAGCGATCCCTCGCATATGGGACATTTTGAAATCATCCTGGACACATCCTTCACCTCTGGTCTGAGCATATCATTAGTTTGACTATTTGTCAATATAGATTTAATTTTATTAAATACTATTTTTAATTCTTCTCCACAAAATATAAAAACAAGCGATACCCGGTTTTAAACCGAGTATCGCTTTAAAATTATCTGATGCTTTATTAAGTCACACCTTGAAGTTGACGGAGGTAGCGCCCTGGCTCTCGTGCTGGAACTGGTAGTCCTTGCCGGGGAGGATGGCGTTGAGGACGATGCCCACCACGGAGGCCACGGCCAGACCGGAGAGGCTGACGGAACCGATGTGTACGGCACCCTCGGTGCTGGTAGCTATGCCCAGGCTCAGCACCAGGATAAGAGCGGCGATGACCACGTTGCGGGTGTTGGTAAAGTCCACCTGGTTCTCAACAACGTTGCGCACACCCACGGCGGAGATCATGCCGTAGAGCACCAGGGACACACCACCGATAGTGGCGGCGGGCATGGCGGTGACAAGAGCTGCGAACTTGGGGCAGAAGCTGAGGATTATCGCAAACAGGGCGGCAAGACGGATGACTCTGGGGTCATAGACCTTGGACAGAGCCAGCACGCCGGTGTTCTCGCCGTAGGTGGTGTTTGCAGGGGCACCGAAGAGGGAAGCCAGGGTAGTGGCAAGGCCGTCACCCATGAGAGTGCGGTGAAGGCCGGGCTCAACAAGGAAGTTCTTATTCACGGTGGAGGAAATGGCGCATATATCGCCAATGTGCTCCATCATGGTGGCTATGGCCAGAGGTACGATAGTGATGCAGGCGGTGACCAGCATTCCGGTGTCGGCGCCGCTCATGAACAGGCCAAAGACGGTGGCATCCTTATGGATGGGGATGCCTATCCAGTCGGCCTGGGCCACGGTCTGGGCCACGGTGGCCCGGGAGGCCGGGTCAACTATCATGCTCACCAGGTAGGAGATGACAACGCCGATGAGGATGGGGATGATCTTTATCATGCCCTTGCCCCACATATTGCAGATGATAACGGCCAAAATGGCCACAATAGCCACCAGGGGGTTGGCGCTGCAGTTGTCAATAGCGGAGGAGGACAGGATCAGACCGATGGCGATGATGATGGGGCCGGTGACAATGGGGGGGAAGAAGCGCATAACCTTGTTGACGCCTACGCTCTTTATGATTGCGGCCAGAATAACATACATCAGGCCCGACACGGCCACGGCAAAGCAGGCATAGGGCAGCAGCTCTGCCTCTCCATTGGGGGCAATGGCCCAGTACCCTGCCAGGTAGGCAAAGGAGGAGCCCAGGAATGCGGGCACCATACGCTTGGTCAGCAGGTGGAACAGCAAGGTGCCCAGGCCCGCGAACAGCAAAGTTGTGGCAACGTCCAGGCCGGTAAGGGCGGGCACCAGCACGGTGGCGCCGAACATGGCGAACATATGCTGAAGGCCCAGGATGAACATCTTGGAGGCGCCCAGGCTGCGGGCGTCATAGATGGGGCCTTCGTTTACTGTCTTTTCTTTACCCATTTTTCGTACCTCTCTTTTATTAAGTTTTGTCTGTAGTTTCGCTGCCGGCACTTCACCCGGAAGGATGGCTAAAAATGGCCGCAAAAAATGCCTTGCCCTTTCCGGCAAGACAAAAAACCTGTGGCCTGGGGTTTCCCACAGCCTTCCCTATGAGCGATTTTGCCGGTCTCTCTGTACCTTAAATCTTCTTTTCTTGAGGATTATACTTAAATCCGTTCTTTTTTTCAAGGGCTTTTTTCAGTTTTGGCTGATTGGACAATTTGCCGTAAAGCCGCTGTGTATTTTTGTCTGCCGTGCACAAAGTTCTACTTTGTGAAAGCCCCCGGCATGCCGGCATGAAAAGTCCCCCGGCACTTTTGCCGGGGGACTGATGTTTCTTTATCCGGTTTTTATCTTACCACTCCAGATTCTTCTCGGTCTCCTTGGAGAATACGTGAGCCACGTTGCCGTTGAAGCTGAAGCTGACGGAATCGCCGATACTGTAGCTGCCCTTCATGTCGATAGTCGGAACGATGATGATAACATCCCTGCCCTCGGCAGACAGGTGCAGATGTACGGAAGAGCCCATCATTTCTGACACGTCCACCTTTGCGGGCACACCGCCTTCCACCAGGTTGGTGTGCTCGGGGCGCACGCCCAGGGTAACGTCCTGAGGCTGGACATCCTTGGCCAGAAGCCGCTCCTGCTTTTCCTGGCTCAGCTCCACCTTAACATTTGCCAGCTGGACATAGTACTTGCCGTTCTCCTTCAGGAGCTTGGCATCAAAGAAGTTCATCTGAGGAGTGCCTATGAAGCCGGCAACAAAGAGGTTGCGGGGATTGTTGAACACTTCCTGGGGAGTGCCAATCTGCTGGATATAGCCGTCACGCATGATGACGATACGGTCACCCAGGGTCATGGCCTCAGTCTGGTCATGGGTGACGTAGATAAAGGTTGTATTGATACGCTCGCGCAGCTTGATTATCTCGGCACGCATCTGGTTACGGAGCTTGGCGTCCAGGTTGGAGAGAGGCTCGTCCATAAGGAAGACAGCCGGGTCACGCACTATTGCGCGGCCAATGGCCACACGCTGGCGCTGGCCGCCGGACAGAGCCTTGGGCTTGCGGTCCAGATACTGGGTGATGTCCAAAATCTCGGCAGCCTCACGGACCTTCTGGTCAATGACATCCTTGCGCTCCTTGCGCAGCTTCAGAGAGAAGGCCATGTTTTCATACACAGTCATATGGGGATAGAGAGCGTAGTTCTGGAACACCATGGCGATATCCCTATCCTTAGGGGCCACGTCGTTCATGAGCTTGCCGTCAATGTAAAGCTCACCCTCGGTGATCTCCTCCAGACCGGCTACCATACGCAAAGTTGTGGACTTGCCGCAGCCGGATGGGCCGACCAGAACGATAAACTCCTTGTCCGCGATCTCCAGGTTGAACTCCTGCACAGCCACAACGCCCTGCTCGGTAATCTGGAGATTGACCTTCTTCTCTTCCGGCTCGTCATGTCCTTTTTTCTTTTTCTTCTTGCTCTCGCCGCTGACGAACGGATAAATCTTCTTTACATTTTTCAGTACAACAGTTGCCATTCTTTCCGACTCTGAATGCCTGGCCTCCGCCTCCGGCACCCTCGCAAGGGCAAAGCCACCCGCATTACGACAGGTCTCCACACTGCCGCACCCTGAGCCTCAGGGAAATTTGCTGTTCCTCCTTATTAATGCTGTATCCGACTTGGTAATGGAGAGCCGGACACGCAGTCAGATTGTTGGGCATATGTATACCCTTTGTTCAGTTTATATTATTTGTCTATATTTTTCAAGCAAAGTCTTTGTCCCTCAAGCCAAATTTTATTCCCCAGATTTATGCAGCTTACACAAGAAAAGCTCCCGGACAAAGTCCGGGAGCTTTGGAGTCTGTCAAAAAACTGAAGATTCAATAAAAAATAACAGAGCCGCAGGGGAGCGCGAGGGGGCAAGGCCCGCCTCGCATTT
>OLRA01000413.1_pt1 | contig 59006 bp, 58 predicted proteins | sample 1673011 | NCBI WGS metagenome assembly OLRA01 (sample SAMEA3136746, study PRJEB25190) | human gut metagenome | reverse complement strand
GAAGCGGAACTCTGTCGGAGCCTTCCGACAACTCTACGACACCCTATATAAAAAAAAGAGACCAACCCTTTTTGGGTCAGCCTCGCAATTTGATTTTTGGCTAACCTGCAGAACCTGCATAAAATTTTACATTAACGAGTTGCATCGGTGGTCTTTTTGGATTTAAATTCATATATTTGCCGTATTGTTTAATTTTATCGATACACTTGATATGAGTGAAGAATTGAAACCTGGTGCTGAAGTGACACCAGACGTACTTGAAGAGACTAAGGCCGAAACTGTTGAAACACCTGACTACAGTGAAATGTCATTGGCCGAACTGTCTCAGAAATTTCAGGAACTGGCTGACAGCGAGGACCGTATGTCTAAATCCAAAGAGGCGGAAGCTATCAAGGCGGCTTTCTACAAGAAACTGTCCAGAGAAAAGGCTGCTGCAGGCTTGGAGACTCCGGAAGTGCCTGAGTCCACAGTAGAAGCGGAGCAGCCTGAGGCTGTTGCGGAACCGTCAGTTGAGCCTGAAACAGAGGTATCGGCGGAAACTGAGACTCCTTCTATTCTCGCCAATCCTTTTGCCGCACTTGAAAACGGATTCAAAGCTATATATAATAGGTATAAGAAAGAAAGAGCTGAGTATAACAGGAAACTTGACGAGGAGAGAGAGGAGAACCTGAAGAAGAAACAGGCTGTGGTAGATGAGTTGAAAGCGTTGGTGGAAAAACAGGATGACCTCGGCACAGCATTCCCTGCATTCAGGGAGCTTCAGGCCAGATGGCGTGAAACCGGTCCTGTTCCGGCTCAGAATTTCAGGAATCTGAATGACACCTATCAGTTCTATGTAGAGCAGTTCTATGATAAGGTGCAGATTAACAGGGACTTGAGGGACCTTGACTTCAAGAAGAACCTGGAGGCTAAGGAAGAGTTCTGTCAGGAAGCCGAGAGACTTTCGGAAAACGAGAATGTAGTGGATGCATTCAAGGAACTCCAGAAACTCCACGAACAGTGGAAGGAATTCGGTCCTGTCGCAAAAGAGTTCCGTGACCAGATCTGGGACAGATTCAAGGCTGCAACATCTGTAATCAACAAGAAATATCAGGCATACTTCGAAGAGCAGAAAGAGAAACAGGCTGAAAACCTCGTTGCAAAGACTGCATTGTGCGAAAAGGTGGAAGCCATTGCAGATAAGGAAGACATCAAGTCTTCCAACGAATGGAACGCCCTCTCCAAGGAAATCGAGGATATCCAGAAGGAGTGGAAGACCATCGGTTTCGCATCCAAGAAGGAAAACCAGAAGATATACGACCGTTTCCGTGCCGCTTGTGACAAGTTCTTCGGACGCAAGCGTGACTTCTATGTCCAGTTCAAGGACAATATGAACGGGAACCTGGAGAAGAAGATGGCCATCATCACTGAGGCTGAGGCACTTAAGACGAGTACTGACTGGAAGAAGACCACAGACAGGTTCATTGCCCTCCAGAACCAGTGGAAGGAAATCGGCGCTGTTCCGAGAAAGAAGTCAGAGCAGATCTGGAAGCGTTTCCGTGCTGCCTGCGATGAGTTCTTTACCGAGAGGGACAAGCATGCTACGCCTGAGAACAATTATGCTGCAAACCTGAAAGCGAAAAAAGCGCTGATCGCCGAGATCAATGCCTATGAGCCGGAGGAGGGTGTAAGCAAAACTGAGGCAAGGCAGAAATTCGCTGAAAAATGGCAGAGCATAGGCTTCGTGCCGTTCAAGGAGAAAGAAAAAATCGCTAAAGCATACAATGATGCGATGTCCGCCAAGTTCCACGATGTGCCTCGCTCTTCACGTGGCGCAGGACAGGGCAGGTCTGAGAAAGACCGTCTCATCCAGAAGTTCAACAAACTTCAGCAGGACATTGACACATATGAAAACAATATCGGGTTCTTCTCGATGTCGAAGAACTCACAGCCGCTCATCCAGCAGATGCAGAGCCGCATAGAAGAGGCCAAAAACGAACTTAAGGAGCTGGAGATGCAGATTAAATCACTCGAAGAGACAGAAAACAGATAATGAATAAAAATACTATTATCGGTTTTGTGCTGATTGGTGCAGTCCTTTTCGGATTCACCTGGTTTCAGTCAAAACAGTATGAAAAGCAGGTAGCATATCAGGCGCAGTTGGATTCATTGGCTGCGGTACAGGCAAGAGAACAGTACATTCAGGACAGTATAGCTGGCAGGCTCCCTGTGGCAGCGGATACATCAGCTGCCGGCAGCATTGACAGTGCAAATCCTGCGAAGGATTATGCAGCGCCGCTTACTTCCATTTATAAGGATTCGTTGCTGAACGTGGCTCACGATGCACAGGAGACGTTCTACAGCATTGAAAATGACAAGATTGCGATAGCTTTCACTACCAAGGGCGCGCAGCCGTATTCGGTGAAAGTGAAGAATTACAGGAATTATGATTCTACCGACCTGTATCTCTTCAAGCCGGGTGCAAGTGAGATGGGTATAGGAATCTATGCCGGCGAGAACATCAACACCAAGGATTTCGTGTTCTCAGTGGCAGAAAAGACGGACAACTCCATCGTGATGAGACTGCCGTTCCGCAACGGGGGATATATCCAGCAGAAATACTCATTGACAGAAGGTTCTTTCGTGGTTTCCAACGAGGTCTCATTCATCGGACTCGACGGCGTGATTCCGAGAAATGTATCGTATTACGATTTCGACTGGGACGTGACCATTCCGAGGATGGAAAAAGGTTACAAGAACGAGGTGCAGTATTCCAAAGTGGACTACTACTACGGCGGAGACAAGAATCCGGAAGAAATCGGTCGTGGACGCAATGCTGACAAGCGTATCGAGAACCGTATGGAGTGGTTCGCTTTCCAGCAGCAGTTCTTCTCTGCCATCATGAGACCTGTGGACCAGTTTGCATCAGGAGAATTGGCCATCAACTTTATCCCTGAGGAAGACCTTTCTCATGACCTGATGCATTGCCGTGCAAATATGCGCGGAGATTTCAAAGTCTCTGACAATGTGGTGCTGGACAATGAGTTCTATTTCGGTCCGAACCACTACCGTACACTGAAATCTTATGGACAGAAGTACGAGAAGATCATTCCGCTGGGAGGATGGATGGTCGGCTGGTTCACCAAATGGGTGATTATCCCGCTCTTCGACTTCCTGCACAAGTTCATCTCGAACTTCGGTATCATCATCCTTCTTATGACCTTGTTCATCAAGATTGTGGTGCTTCCGTTCGCCTACAAGTCATATTCTTCTTCTGCCAAGATGCAGGCGCTCAAGCCTGAGATGGATAAATTGAACGAGAAATATCCGAAACAGGAAGACGCGCTCAAGAAGCAGCAGGCCACGATGGAGCTCTACAAGCGTGCAGGCGTGAATCCGATGGGCGGATGTCTGCCGATGCTCCTTCAGTTGCCTATCCTCTGGGCCATGTTCCGTTTCTTCCCTGCTTCCATCGAACTTCGTCAGCAGTCCTTCCTGTGGGCAGATGACCTCAGCGCTTACGATACGATTCCGCTTTTGGATTTCGGAACGAGAATCCCGCTGTTGGGCGACCATATCTCATTGTTCGCGCTCCTGATGGCAGTGTCAATGTTCCTTTACTCCAAGGTTACTATGCAGGGGCAGATGTCATCGAACGATCCGAATACTGCTACAATGCGCTTTATGAGTTTGTGGATGATGCCTATCATGATGTTCTTCATATGTAACAGTCTGTCAGCCGGTTTGACTTACTACTACCTGCTTTCAAACTTGATTACGATGCTCGAGACCTGGATTATCAAGAAGTTCTTCGTCCGTCCTGAAGACGTGCTTGCGAAACTGAAGGAGACCGAGAACAAGCCGCTTCCTAAGAGCAAATGGCAGCAGCGGTTGGAGGAGGCGCAGAAAATGCAGCGTCAGATGGCTCAGCAACAGCAGAAAAACAACAGAAGATAAATCAGAATCATGTCGATTTCATCGAAAATATCTGAACTCAATAATGAACTGCCACAGGACGTAAGACTTGTGGCAGTTTCCAAATTCCACCCTGTCGAGGCGATAATGCAGGCCTACGATGCAGGCCAGCGTCTGTTCGGCGAGAGCAGACCGCAGGAGTTTGCCGCTAAGGTGCATGCCCTTCCGTCTGATATCCAGTGGCATTTCATCGGACATCTCCAGACGAACAAGCTGAAACTTGTCTTGCCGTATGCCGCTATGATTCAGTCTGTTGACTCGGTGCACCTGCTCGAGGACATAGAGAAATGGGGGAGGGCCAATGACAAGGTAATCAGTGTCCTGCTCGAGCTTCATCTCGGAGCGGAAGAGACCAAGCATGGCCTGACGGCGGATGAAATCTGTACAATATTGTATTCTGTGTCAATGTATCCACACGTGGTTTTCTGCGGCTTGATGGGAATGGCTACCAATACGGATGATGAATCAGTCGTCCGTGCGGACTTCGAGCGTATCGCTGCACTTAAGAACCGGCTCGTGGCACTTCATCCGCAACTGACTGATTTCAAGGAACTTTCTATCGGCATGTCCGAGGATTACAAAATCGCTGTCCAGTGCGGTGCCACAATGGTCCGCATAGGCTCCGACATTTTCGGTCCGAGACAGTATTGAAATAAACAAATTATCGGCGGAGTTCTTCAATCATTGCCTTTGCGACTGCTGCTGAGGCTCCGCGTCCGCCGAGTGCATTGCGGATCTCCTGATAGCCGGCAAGCATGTTGTCTCGGTATTCCTTGTCCTCAATCATTCTGCGCACCTCTTCCAGCACATTGTCCGGTGTGAAATAATACTGAAGCAGCTCCCTGAAGCAGGTCCTGTTCAGGATGAGATTTCCGAGACTGATGAAGCGGATCTTGATTATCTGCTTGGCTATCATGAAGTTGATTTCAGCTCCCTTGTATGCCACCACCTGAGGCGTTCCGATCAATGCAGTCTCAAGTGAAGCCGTTCCGGAGTTTACTACAGCTGCTTCCGCGTGGCGTATCACGGCGTAACTCTCGCCGAAGACGACATTGATATAAGCCTCCCTGCCTTTAAGGTACTGGGCGTAGTCCGACATTGACCTGGACGGTGCTGCCGCGACGACAAACTGGTAGTCAGCATATTGTGTGAGCGCTCTCATCTTGTCGGCAAACTGCATGAAAACAGGCATCATCGAGGAGATTTCGCCGGTCCTCGAGCCCGCCATCAGTGCTATCATGGGCTTGTCCTTCAGACCGTTGCGTGTCAGGAACTCTTCTCTTGTCTCCTTCAGCGCGGCGGAATTGTCGATGGCGTCCACAAGCGGATTGCCCTTGTATATGAAGTCGATGCCTTTTCTGGTGAAATAAGGAATCTCGAACGGAAATACGATGAACAGTTTGTCCACGTAAGCCTTCAGTTTCTTGATTCGGCCTTCGCGTGAAGCCCAGACTTTGGGAGCTATGTAGTAATAGACCTTGTATCCTTTATTGTGCGCCCACTCTGCCACCCTGAAATTGAATCCCGGGTAGTCTATGAGAATCACCACGTCAGGCGACCACGCCGTAATGTCAGAAAAACAGCGCTTGAACCTGTTCATGTACGTTTTGGCCTTCAGAAGCACCTGGACGAATCCGATGATGGCTCCGTCCTTGTAGTCCTGGACAAGTCCGGTTCCGCTCTGGTGTTCCTTGTAAACGTCATTCATGAGGTCGCCGCCCCAGAAACGGATGTCCGCCTCGGGGTCTTCTTTGTAAAGTCCGCGCATCAGGTTAGAACCGTGAAGGTCGCCGGATGCCTCGCCTGCTATGATGTAGTATTTCATTGACGCAAATTTTTAACGCTTACTTAGCGAAATCGGTATCGAAAACTGCGCTCTCCAGTCGGGATTTCTCCGCATAGTCGGTAGCGTCAAGATTGTTCGGGACAATGCTGATGTATCCCTCTTTCATAATCCAATGGTCTGACCTTGAATTGTTTGCCTTGTCGTCGAGGAAGTCTCCCACCATCATGTAGAGCTTTTCGCCCTCTTCACATACAGGCACGGAACTCTGTCCCAACATTTCCGGAGTCAGCTTGTGCTTGCTGTAAACGGACGGGTCCCAGTCCCTGAACTCTCTTATCCATCTGCCCAGTCCCTGATGGCCCACGCGGATTCCCTTGATCTCCGCTGCCGGGATGTTCGGGAAGTTTACATTATAATATATGCCGCGTTCCGTAGGGTAATCGCAGATGAGTTTCTTGAAAATGTCAGGAAAATACTTGACAACCGCGGAAAAGTCGGCATCGGGAGACAATGTGTCCAATGACACGCCTATCGCCGGGATTCCGTTCAATGCGGCTTCTTCGGCTGCTCCGAGCGTTCCTGAATAGCAGGCTGCCGACGCAGCATTGGACCCGTGGTTGATTCCGCTTACCACGACATCCGGAAAATGATCGAGAAAAGGAACGTTAAGTCCGAATTTCACGCAGCTTGCCGGAGTAGCGTCCAGATAAGACCACTTGCCCGGCTTTTCGTCAGGCAGCTCTTTGTATGCGATCTGCTTGAGTCCGAGTGACACTGCCATGCTCATTCCGGACTGGTGAGTTTTCGGGGCAATGACAGTGACATTGCCAAATTGGCACATTATTTCTGCCAAAGTGTGTATGCCTTTTGCGGTATATCCGTCGTCGTTGGTAATCAATATGTTCATATTAAACGATATAGTTCTGTTTGCTCTTTAATTTCTGTGCAAAGATAGAGCAAATATTCAAAAAAATGCCTAATTTTGCATCGTTTTTGCAGTGGGACACTGCGTACACTTTTAAGTTGTAAATAAAGTTTAACTTAATAAATAATTTGTTAACAATGGTAAAACTTGGTATTAACGGTTTCGGCCGTATCGGTCGTATGGTTTTTCGTGCAGCCGTTGAAAACTTCTCAAAAGACATCGAGGTTGTAGGTATCAATGACCTTCTAGATCCAGAGTATCTTGCTTACATGCTCAAATTTGATTCAGTTCACGGAGCATTCAAAGGCGAAGTTTCTGTAGAGGGCAACACTCTTATTGTAAACGGCAAGAAAATCCGTCTTACAGCTGAAATGGATCCTGCAAACCTTAAATGGAACGAGGTTGGCGCTGATGTAGTTGTTGAGTCAACAGGTCTCTTCCTTACAGATGAGAAAGCTCGCAAGCACATCGAGGCTGGTGCTAAGAAAGTCATCATGTCAGCTCCTTCAAAGGACGCTACTCCAATGTTCGTATATGGTGTCAATGACAAGACATATGCTGGTCAGGACATTATCTCAAATGCATCTTGCACCACAAACTGCCTTGCTCCTATCTCCAAGGTTCTCGATGAGAAATTCGGTATCGTACGTGGTCTCATGACTACTGTTCACGCTGCTACCGCTACTCAGAAGACAGTTGACGGACCTTCAAAGAAGGACTGGAGAGGTGGTCGTGGTATCCTCGAGAACATCATCCCTTCTTCAACAGGTGCTGCTAAGGCTGTAGGTAAAGTTCTTCCTCAGCTCAATGGCAAACTTACAGGTATGTCTCTCCGTGTTCCTACATCTGACGTATCTTTCGTTGACCTTACTGTAGAGCTCAAGAAAGAGTGCACATATGAGGAAATCTGCGCAGCTATGAAAGAGGCTTCTGAGGGCGAGCTCAAAGGCGTTCTCGGATACACCAACGAGGCTGTTGTTTCTACCGACTTCCGTAACAACTCCCACACCTCTATCTTCGATGAGAAGGCAGGTATCCAGCTCGACAGCACATTCGTAAAAGTTTGCGCTTGGTACGACAACGAGTGGGGTTACTCTAACAAAGTCCTCGAAATGGCACGTGTAATTACCAAGTAATTTTTGCTTGATATAACATAAGATTGGCGGTCAGGGTTTTCCCCGGCCGCTTTTTTCGTGTCTGACGGGGCCTGCCGGGTTGTTTTCTGTCGTCCAAATGATTACATTTGTAAGATTAAATGACAATGAAATGATCGAAATCAATGAGCGTCTGACGCTGTCCCAGATAGAACAGGTCCTTTACCATGGCGAAACTATCAGCGTTTCTGAAAAGTTGCGCAGACAAGTGGCTGACAGTTACGAGTTTCTGAAAGAATTCTCTAAAGACAAAGTCATTTACGGCATCAATACCGGTTTCGGGCCGATGGCTCAATGGAGAATAGAGGACAATCATCTTAAAGAGCTTCAGTACAATATAATAAGAAGCCACTCTACCGGAGCGGGGGGGAGACTGCCTGACATCTGTGTGAGAGCTGCGATGCTGTCCCGCCTGATGACATTTCTGGAAGGCCACTCGGGCGTGCATGTCTCCCTCATTGACCTTCTCGTGTCATTTATAAACAATGGCGTGTGTCCTGTGGTTCCGCGTCACGGAAGCGTGGGCGCGAGCGGCGACCTGGTGCAGTTGGCACATATTGCATTGACCCTGATAGGCGAAGGCGAAGTTTCGTACAAGGGCGGGATCAGACCTGCGGGTGAGGTCATGGCTGAGCTTGGACTTGAGCCTCTGCAGATGTATATCCGTGAAGGTCTCGCAGTTACGAACGGGACGGCCGTGATGACCGGTATCGGTGTGGTGAATCATATCTTGGCCGGCAGGCTGCTCGGCTGGGAGATTCTCGGCTCTGTTCTGATGAATGAAATCGCTTCTTCCTACGATGATTTCATGTCTGGTGTGCTCAATGAACTGAAGCATCATCCCGGGCAGAACCGTATTGCGCAGCTGATGCGTTCTTTGTCGGACGGAAGCGGAATGCTGCGCAGCCGTCAGGTAGAACTTTTCCATAAGTCGGAGGAGCAGGTGTTCAAGCAGAAAGTGCAGCCTTATTACTCGCTCAGATGCGTGCCGCAGATACTCGGACCGGTGTATGATACGTGGACGGGTACAGGTCAAGTGCTTGAGGATGAGGTCAATGCAGTCGATGACAATCCTATTGTGGACAGGCAGAGCGCCAATGTCCTTCATGGCGGAAATTTCCATGGTGACTACGTCTCGTTCGAGATGGACAAGCTCAAGATCGCCGTTACCAAGATGACAATGCTGGCCGAGCGTCAGATGAACTATCTGTTCCATGACAGAATCAACGGTATCCTGCCTCCGTTCGTGAACCTCGGTGTCCTCGGTCTGAATTACGGCCTGCAGGCGTCACAGTTCACTGCCACTTCCACTACAGCCGAATCGCAGACATTGTCGAATCCGATGTATGTCCATTCCATCCCGAACAACAATGACAATCAGGACATTGTCAGTATGGGGACGAATTCCGCGCTGCTGTGCCGCATGGTGGTGGAGAACTGCAGCCAGGTTCTCGCTATACATCTTATGTCATTGGTCCAGGCCGTGGACTGTCTGGATATCGCGTCAAGGCTGGCTCCTGCCACAAGAAATCTGTACGACAGGGTCCGCGCAATCGTTCCGGTATTCAAGGACGATACGCCTAAATATCAGGAAATCAGAGCGCTGCAAAAACTTATTTTGGAGTCTTCGCCGGTAGAACTGTAAAAAGACCCGTCTATAATCAACTTGACAAATAAGATATTGAAATGAAATCACTTAAAGAGTTATATAAAATCGGACGCGGTCCTTCGAGCAGTCATACGATGGGACCGATGAGGGCCGCGCAGATTTTTCTTTCAGAACACCCTGAGGCAAGGTCTTTTCAGGTGACATTGTACGGAAGCCTTGCTGCAACAGGAAAGGGGCATATGACGGATGTCGCGATAACTGATGAACTCGAGAAAGCGGCACCCGTGGAGATTGTCTGGAAGCCGACAGTGTTCCTTCCGTTTCATCCTAATGGCATGCAGTTCAAGTCATTGGATGAGCAGGGCAATGTTACGGCAGACTGGACTGTTTACAGTGTAGGAGGCGGCGCATTGTCTGAAGGCAAGGCAACCGGAGACAGATTCGACACTTCTGACAATGTGTATGAACTCGAGCGCCTGACGGATATCCAGCGTTGGTGTGAGGACAATGGCATGAACTACTGGGAGTATGTGGAGAGATGCGAGGGAACTGAAATCTGGGATTATCTGGAGGAAATCTGGATGGCGATGAAGGAGTCTGTAGAGAGGGGCATTGAACGTGAAGGTGTGCTTCCAGGCCCGCTTCATCTGGCCCGTAAGGCTCCGACCTACTATATCAAGGCGACCGGCTACAAGAAATCCCTTCAGACACGAGGACTTGTATATGCCTATGCATTGGCAGTCAGCGAGGAAAATGCTTCCGGCGCTAAAATCGTGACTGCTCCGACCTGTGGAGCGAGCGGTGTGGTTCCGGGTGTGCTCTATCATCTCCAGAAAGGACACGAGTTCAGCGATCTGAAGATTATCCACGCTCTTGCCACTGCCGGTATCATCGGCAATGTTGTGAAGCACAATGCTTCCATATCCGGTGCGGATGTCGGATGCCAGGGGGAAGTCGGAGTGGCCTGTGCAATGGCTGCAGCTGCTGCGAGCCAGCTTTTCGGCGGCAGTCCGTCTCAGATCGAATATGCTGCAGAGATGGCTTTGGAACATCATCTCGGTATGACTTGTGACCCGGTGTGCGGCCTTGTCCAGATTCCTTGTATTGAGCGCAATGCTTTTGCTGCAACTCGTGCGCTGGATGCTAATCTTTATGCCGCTTTCTCGGACGGAAAGCATCGTGTGTCATTCGACAGGGTGGTTGAGGTCCTGAAACAGACCGGCCACGACATTCCTTCCCTGTATAAGGAGACGAGTGAAGGCGGTCTTGCCAAAGGTTTCGGAGGAAAAATCTAGAATCTTTTGTCAGACAGTTTCTTGCTGACAATGTTGAGATCCACAGGGCCGTCAATGCCATAGACAAGAGCTCTGTCGGAGAATTGCCACATCGCCCAGCCTTCCCGGTCGGGCCTCTCTTCCCGGTACCTGGCCACCCATAGAGGATAGGAAGAAGTTATCTTTTCACTCAATATGTCTCTCATGTAAGCCTCTGATGAGTAGATGATGGGCTTGCGGGCATAATGCTTTTCCACGATTTCCAGCCAGGTCAGGACATCATTGTTAAGGGCAATCTTGGAATAGCCTTTATGTGTGGTTTCAATGTCGAGAATCGGCGGCAAGTCGCTGAATGACAACTCGCCTACGGTTTTTATATAGTTCTTCGCCTGGGTTACCGGATTTTTGGACGTCCTGAAGAAATGATATGCGCCCCGGCCGTATCCGGCCTCTCCGGCGGCTTTCCAGTTCTTCTTGAACTTCTTGTCTTTCAGTGAATTGCCTTCGCTAGCCTTCAGGATTACATAAGTGACGGGGACTATGTCCTGGGCGTCATTTACAGACTTGGTGGTATTTCCCCTGCGGTCTATCATCACCCGAAGCGAGTCCCAGACGATCTTTCCGGAGTTGTGATGTGACAGGTCCACGGCGAATGTGGCTCCGCGCTGGGGGACCTTCGCGCCTGTCTCACGGGAGCTGTCTTCCCATCTGAATAGCAATGTGATGATTGTCAGGACCGCCACTATCGCGCCTGCTATCCACAGGCTGAGTTCTTTTCTGTTGTCCTTTTTCCTGCGTCTTGTCCCGTTGCGCTTCTTGCCGCTGCTTGACTTGGAACTTTTATGTTTTACTACACTTCGGTTTACTTTGTTCATATTTGTGCTCCATTATTGCAAAAATAGTTAAAAATTGCATAACTTTGAAGTGTTGAAATATGAGACTTAAATAGTATAAAATATGGCTGAATTAAAAGGATCGCAGACTGAGCAGAACCTCATGACTGCATTTGCCGGAGAATCTCAGGCTCACACAAAGTATCTTTATTATGCCTCCAAGGCTATTAAGGACGGTTATGTCCAGATTGGCAAGCTGTTCGAAGAGACGGCGCGCAACGAGAAGGAGCATGCCAAGATCTGGTTCAAGTACCTTCATGGCGGCGAGGTTCCTGATACCGTAACGAATCTTGCAGACGCTGCGGCAGGCGAGAACTACGAGTGGACGGATATGTATGCGGGTTTCGCCAAGACCGCAAAAGAAGAGGGCTTCGACGACATTGCCTTTCTATTCGAGAAGGTGGCTGCCATCGAGAAGACACATGAGGAGAGATATCGTGTGCTTCTGGAAAATATAAAGGGCGGACTGGTATTCTCACGTGACGAAGATATGATTTGGGAGTGCACCAACTGCGGTCATATCGTTATCGGCAAGAAGGCTCCTGAAGTATGCCCGGTCTGCAAGCATGCGAAGAGCTATTTCCAGATAAAAGCGGACAATTATTAGGATTTCCTGACAATATGACAAAGAAAAACGGAGTTGCCTCGACAGACAGCTCCGTTATTTCTATATGTTCGCAGGTCAATGTGTTATTTGCATTGTCTGCATTTTCCTGCCAATGATGTAACCAGATTAAGCGCTATATAATAAAGGAATGTCAGCAGTACGATGAGTGACCAGTTTGCACCTGCTGTCGCTACTGCAACAACTATGCAGACAGCGCCGGACAGGAAACCGATTCTCAGGATTTTCGTTTTGCAGTCAGCCTCCAGACCTTTGCCGAATTTCATTGCGAACATCGGAATTTCGCTTATCAGCAATGCAGCAAGCAGGATGGACAATGCCGGGATGAAATACCATGTTCCGCAGATGCTGCCCAGCCATGAATCCGGCGTAAGTGCCACAAAATAGGCCAATGAGCCGCAAATCATAGCTGCTGCAGGGGTCGGCAGACCGATGAAACTGCCGTGCTGGCGTTCATCCAGATTGAACTTGGCAAGTCTCAGGGCTGAGAAAGCTGCCATGACCAATGGAATGTAGCGTGCGAAATACAGTTTGCCCACCTCGCATGTGTCCGACATTGTCTCATACATCATTATGGAAGGGAGGACTCCGAAGCTTACCATGTCAGCCAGCGAATCCAGCTCCTTTCCTATTTCAGAATATGCCTTGAGCAGTCTTGCCGCAAATCCGTCGAAGAAGTCGAAGACGGCGGCCAGCAGCATAAGCGGAAACGCTATTTCAGTATGTCCCTGCAAGGTGAAAATCACCCCAAGAGTACCTGAAATCAGGTTCATTGAGGTGATAGTATTCGGTATGTGCTTGACTATCCGCATGTTGGATTATTTAATGCCGAGTTTCTTGGCCAATGACTTAGGAAGCGCGTCCTTGTGCAGGACGATGTCCATTGTCTTGCCTTTGACATAAGCCTCGGTCACGTACCAGATTCCATTGTACTTGCCGGCAGAACCCCAAGAGTTCTTCACCATGTAGTATTTCTTGCCGAACTGGTCTTTGGCGATACCGTAGATGTGCATTCCGTGGTCATCGGTCAATGTCTTGTTGTCATAACCGTTCTGGCGGTATTCCTGTGTCACTTCCACCTCTTCCGGAGCCTGTGGCTCATCGTTTTTCTCTGCACTCTTGCCTACCCAGCGCTCCTGGTCGGAACCTGAAGTCTTCTTGGTCTCTTCTTTATAGAGAATTCCGAGTCCGTCACGGGTGAAGCCCTTTTCGCTTACGTCTGTGCCCCAGAATGCAGTATAGCCATGTTCAAGAGCATAGTCGAGCGCCTCGATCAGCTCATCGACAGGAACGTTCCAGTCCTGGTCCCAACGCCAGTTGTCGCTGATTTCAAGCGCGAATTTCTGGTAGAACGGATGGTGGGTGAATGATGTAAGCGATACGTAATCGTCTGCATTGATCTTATATGAATCGCGGTAAGACGCCGGTGTATAGCTCTTTCCATTGTATGTGAACTCTGTAGGGCACTCTCCGAGATATGCATCCATAATGCCTTTGAAGCCTTTTTTCCATGCTGTAGAAAGGACTCTGTTAGGATTCTTTGCAATGGCATCTACGTATGCGGCAGCAGCTGCATCAAGCTCGCCGTGAACCGGAAGTTCTGTGCCGTAGTTGGTTCCCTGCTGTACTTCCTGTGGAACCAGACCGTAGTTTCTAACTATGTGAAGGACATCGCCTGCCTCGCTACCTGCGCCGAAGTTAAGTTTGCCGTCCAGTCTGACATATTTCTCTGCGCGGTCCTGATAGGAGTGGCTCACCACGAACATTTCAGAAAAATCCGGGAAAAGCGTGCTGTCCTTGATGTTGTTGATTCTGATGGCCTCTGACTCGAGGAAACTGAGTGTGGAGAAGCACCAGCAAGTGCCTGAACGATACTGGTTCTTGATCGATGTGACAGGGTTTGCCTTCACTGTCGTGAACTGATATTCAACAGGCTTCTGCCCATTTGAAGACTGCGCAACCATAAGAGCCGGTATGCACAGTGCGATGATGAAAGTGGTCAGGTTTCTTTTCATTTCTGTTATTTGTTTAATAATTTGATTTCTGTTGCCAGGGTTTCCATTGCTGGAAGGTCGGATGATTTCATGCGGCTTCTGATGGTGACCATAGGCTCGACAATGTTGATTTCCTTCATCTGTGAAAGCATCTCTTTCATGATTCTGCCTGCACAAGGTGCCCACGAGCCGTTTTCGAGGATTCCGACATTCCTTTTGGTATATCCTTTTATCTGAAGTCTGTGGAGGAAATCGTACATGGGCGTGAACAGGCCTCCGTCGTAGGAGCTTGCTGCCACTATCATTGACGAGTATCTGAACGCATCTTCCACATTTTCAGCGATGTCGCTGCGGCACAGGTCGCTCACCACAACTTTTCCGACACCCTTTCCGCGCAGCATTTCCGCGAGCTTTTCGGCGGCCTTGAGTGTTCCGCCGTGAATGGAAGCTGCCGCGATGAATACGCCCTCTGTTTCCGGTTCGTATTTGCTCCATGTGTCGTAAAGGCTCAGGTATTCACCCAAGTTGTCTTCGAGAATCGGGCCATGTAAAGGTCTGATGGAACGGATGTCCAGTCCTTTCAGTTTGCCGAGCAGGGTCTGCACCGGTCCGCCATATTTTCCGACAATGTTGAAGTAATATCTTCTCGCTTCGCTCGACCAGTCGGCGTCGTCTCTGCCGTAGAATCCGCATTTGTCAAGTGTTCCGAACTTGCCGAACGCATCTGCACTGTACAGAACGCCCTCGCTTTCGTCCAATGACACCATCACTTCCGGCCAATGCACCATAGGCGCCCCGAAGAATCTGAGTTTGTGATGGCCGAGGTCCAGGACGTCTCCTTCCTTGACTGTCAATGTCCTGCCTGTCAGGTCAATGCCTTCGAAAAACTGCGGTATCATCTGGATTGCCCTGGCGCTCGCCACGATGGTGACGGACGGGAATTTTTCCATCACGCGGGCAATCAATGCCGAATGGTCGGGTTCCAGATGGTGAACCACCAGGTAGTCCGGAACTCTTTCCCCGAGCGCTTCAGAAAGATTCTGCTCCCATTCGTCCGCCTTCCTTTCGTCTATGGTGTCGAGGATTGCGACCTTGTCGTCAATGACAACGTAAGAGTTGTAGGATATTCCGTCCGGTACAATGTACTGACTTTCAAATAAATCCAAGTTCTTGTCGTCTGCACCTATATAGAAGGTGTCCGCACTGAGTTTTCTAATCATATACTATAATAATCAATATCATAGCCGACATTATGGCTATAACCTGACAAAAATCGCAAATTATTGCGAGCAATGCAAAAATATATTGTTTGTACATTCAATTATTCATCCTAACTTTGTTAGGCTAATGCTCTCATTAATGACAAAATGAACTATAATCTTATGAATTTTTTTGGAAAATGTGCAGTTGTGCTTGCTGTGATGCTGGTGCTGCCTATGACATTGACGGCTCAAATCAAGGTTACCCATGGTCCATGGCTGACTGACATGTCCGATACGGGCGTGACCATCATGTGGAAAACCGACAAGCCTGCTATGGCTTGGGTGGAATATGACGAGAAGACAGGTGATACTTTCTATAGCGAGTCACATCCGAAGGTATATGACACTCAGGACGGCAGAAGACGGACACTGGACACTCTGCATTGTGTCAGACTTGAAGGCCTGAAGCCTGGAACTGAGTATTTTTATCGCATATATTCCAAGGAGACGGTCTCATTCGGAGAGTATGGCAAGATGGTTTTCGGCAGGACTACAGCATCAAGTGCGAATTATAACGGGCCTACGCATTTCCGTACATTTGATCCTGATGCCGAGAGCGTCAGGTTCATCATGATGAATGATGTGCACGAGCGTCCCGAGCTGATCAAGAAATATTGTGAAGGTGTGGATCTGTCAAAGATCGACTTTGTGCTTCTGAACGGTGATATGCTTTCTACGGTGGAGAGTGACGCGCAGATTTTCTCGAACTATCTGGATGCCTGCTGCGAGGCTTTCGCGAAATCAGTGCCGATGGTCTATACCCGCGGAAATCACGAGACCAGAGGGGCTTATGCGGATCAGCTTCACAGGTATTTCCCGACTTCGACGGGACATTTCTATTTTGATTTCAATGTGGGAGGAGTCAATTTCCTGATTCTTGACTGCGGTGAGGACAAGCCTGACACGGACTTCGAGTATAGCGGAATCGCTGATTATGACAGGTACCGTGAGAGCGAGGCGCGCTGGCTCGAGAAGAAACTGGCTGACAGCGCTCCATGCAAAATGCGCATTGCCGCGTTGCACATCCCGCCGATGACCACTTCATGGCACGGAGACCTTCATCTGAGAAAGACATTGATGCCTGTCCTGAACAACGCCGGAGTGGATCTGCTGCTGTCAGGTCATACTCACAAATATATGTATCTGGAACCGTGTGAGGGGATGAATTTCCCGAATCTTGTCAATGACAACAACAGTGTCGCGCTTGTGGAAATTGCCGATGGGAAAATCAATATCACTATTAGCGGCAAGACCAACACGTCGATTACCATCACGAAGTAAGACACAGCATGACATACACGGTAATGTATCTTCATGGTATGGGCGGTGGTGAGGACAGCCGCATACCATCCATCCTGTCGGAACATATCAATGAATATGTGAAGTCGCCGGACATTCACATTGACATTGTCGTAAGGACTTATGACATTGACCCGGAGGTTGCAGAAAAGCAGATTGCTTCCTGGCGCGAGGAACTGCATCCTGATCTGGTCATAGGGGAGTCCTTGGGGTCGCTTCATGCGATTCTCCAGCGCGGCGTGCCTCATATTTTCGTGTCGCCGGCAGTTGGTGCGGCGTCGTGGATGGCTGCTGCGAGCTGGATTCCGGGCGCGTCGTGGCTGATGCATCTTATTTTCAAGCCGCTTCCCGGTAACCGCCAGCCGTTGGATTTTTCGCATAAAGTCCTTTCACATTACCGTGGGATGCACAAGCGCGTAATGTCCTGTGCCCCGTCTGCCGGCAGCAAGGACTATTTCTTCGCATTCTTCGGAACTGAAGACCGCTATATGCCTTTCGGTGTCGTCAATATCGCCAAATGGGCCGAGCATTTCGGCGCTGACAGTTACCAGACCTACAAAGGAACCCACTACATGGAAGAGGAGTACCTCCACTCCATGCTGATCCCCAAAATCCTCCAGGTCCTCGGCGTGTCCGTGAACGTCTTGCCTGGGTGAAATACGACTTAATCTGATAAATACTGACTGCAAAAAAATTTTGTACTTTGATAAAAGTTTGCTATATTCGCAAAAGATGAAAGAGGGTTCTCCTCTTCGATTAATTTCCTTTTATTAACATACCGGCAGCGGGAACAAACCTTACGGGCTGCCAGCGCGCGAGGCAGCAAGATGGGTTTTGTGACCGCACAGTCCATTTATGGCAGCTCATATAGTTACTGTTATGACAAGAATTGAAGAAACATTGAAAATTGCGCTTGAAGCGCACGTTGGACAGAAAGACCTGGATGGTAATCCTGCGATTCTGCATCCGCTTGCAGTCGGACTTATGGGGAACTCTGATGCTGAGATCAAGGCTGGGTTCCTGCATGACGTTGTGGAGGATTCCTCAATGACGCTTGAGGATTTGAAGAGCAAAGGTGTTGAAGATGAGGTGATTGCAGCATTGGCGCTTTTGACTCATGATAAGGAAAAAGTTGGATATTTCGAGTACGTGGAAAATATCATCGCTTCCGGCAATGTCACTGCAATCCATGTCAAACTTAATGACCTTCATCACAATCTGCAGCGGGGCAAAGTGTCTTATGAAGCAGCCGTCGCATCAAATGATGCGGCCAAAATCAAAGAGCTAAAACGCATAAACGCCAAGCACGAGAAGGCATTGGAAATGATTAAAAATGCGGGATATGAACAATGATTTCGCGAAGTCCATCCTTGACAATCCTTATAACATGGTTGAGGATGGCCAAAAGATTGATTTGTTTGATATTTTGTCTAAGTACAGATACCAGCACCAAAACAGACAGCTAACAACCTATGTTGCGTATGCCGAGGATATTGGAATAACCAAGGAGGAAGCTCTGGCCTACCAGAACTGGATAAACGACGGCAATCTGATTTAACTCCTTGAATAATGCTTTAATCTTTTATGGAAAACGTAAAATCTTGATTGATTGAACATTCCGTCAGCCTCATATTTTTTATACGTGCAAGCGGATGAATAGGATATCCCTTGTTGCTTATCCCCAGACACCAATACTTTGATTCTGGTAGAGGTAATTCCTCTTTTATGGCATCGATAACTTTGGTAAATGAACCATTGTCCTTGCCGTATTTGAACGAATTGCCGAAGCAGAAAAGAACATTACTTATGCGTCTTTTTCGTCCTTCTTCTTGTCCTTGTATAAGGGCTTTGATTCTCTTGATATTCTCCTCATGGAGGTCTTGTAGTTTCTTGGAATCCTTTAACCCAGATGGGGTTATCGCAATTTTCGGCGTTAGGTTTACGAAAAGTGCGCTATCATATTTGGTGTCTCCTTCTCCATTGTCAATTACCAAATCGTACACACGGCGGATGGTTCGGCCAATATATTTCTCCTCCGGGTCAGTTTTTCCACCAGGATTGACCCCTACGACCAGAATCGTGTTCTTGGGATCCTCTGTCTTGGATAACTCAAGAGAATAACGGTGTTCGCCTTTCTTCCAATCATTGTCAAGGCAGAAAAGGCTATCATTGATTTTAATAGGAGGTGTACTCATTGTAATTTTAGTTTTTTGCTTCTGCAAATATAGTGAAAATTCAATTGGCGGGACGCGGCCACGTTTTGTTTTGCAATGCGTTGATTTTCAGTTTTTTTATGAAATGGAGCGTGGAATTGTGGCCAAAAAACGGCTGCGATTCCACGCTTGTGGTTAAATGATATCTGATTATCAATGAGTTATAAATTTGATCGTGGCCGCTTCCCGCCAACTAGAGGGCAAGCGTTTCCGAGCGGTACCGCGAGCGGCATCAATCAGTCAGCAGGCGGCTTACTTCTGCCGGATTCAATGCCCAGTCGTAGGTGTAGGCCTCGTCTGCGGTTTTATTTGTGTGTGTTACAGATACTTCGACAGCTTTCCTGTTTTGTCGGCGGACAGGGTGGAGTAGATGGAGTAGGCGCTGAAGACTACGCTGTATGTCAGGACGAACAGGATAATGGAGGAAAACACTTTTACTTTGTGGGAGAAAAAGGCTATGTCGCTGAGACTGGTGAGGTTGCGGATGATTTCCATGTCTGTAGGAAGCATCGGCAGGAGAATCAGGGCGACGATGACGCTCAGGGCGCCGGCGAAGAAAGCTACCAGAAGGCGGGTATTGGAACGGCGTTTCTGTTCCTGCTGGATATGTTTGAGGATTTCCACCTTGTCAAGCTTGGACGAGAGGTCGGCGGTGAAAAGGTCATTGTCATTGAACTCCTGTATTGCGGTAGCGAATAAATTTTCCAGTTCTTTATCTTTTGTCATGGCTTGATGAGTTGTTTGAGTCTGTCCCGGCCCCTGGATAATTGCTTTTTTACGGCATCGGCATTGACCTCGGTTATGGCCGCGATTTCCTTGATGGTGTAGCCGCTGAGGTAGTAGAGCGTGATGGCGGCGCGCTCTTTCGGGGGTAGGGTGGAGAGCGCGAGATAGAGTTGCTGATGCGCGAAATTGTGGTCGGCGGATTCCTGGGTCGCAACGGTTTCTGCGGCTTCGATGGAATCCTATTGTTTCAGCGCTGCCGTATGGTTGAGAAACGTGTTGTGGGCAATCTTGAAGAGCCAGGACTTGAACTTGCCGCTGTCGGTATAGCGGTCGATTGCCAGGTAGGCCTTGACCAGGGATTCTTGCGCAATGTCGTCAGCATCAGCGAGATTGCCACCGCACAAGGCCAGCAGGAAGCTTCTGAGGGCATTCTGCTGGGTTTTTACTTGTGCTATGAACTGATCTCTGTCCATCGTTATTGCTGGTTCTTCTTGCTCTCGGCCTCAATTTCTTTGGCGAGGAACTTCTTGCCGAAGAAGAAGCTGACCAGAAGTGCGATACCTACTGCGAGCAATGCACCGCCACCTATAATTGTAGGCATTGAAGATGCCAACGAAGAACATGCGCCGTAAATGATGATGCCGATACCGAGAATCAGGCAGATTATGCCCCATGTCAGTTTGGTCAAGAGCTTCTCTTTCAGGAGTTTGCCATTATTTTCGGGTGCCAGTTTGTCCAGCCACTCGGCTACATTGACGTCCGGATTTTTCTCCAGAGTGCTTATTATGATTTCGGTGCGCTTGTTGGTTTTGTTGATCTGTTTGCGGGTGTCCAGCCAGAAGATGATAATCGGTAAAACTGTAGAACATCCGATGAGCCAAAGAACGCCTAAAATTCCTTCCATGATAAATGTTTGTTTATGTAATTATACTTTGTTCCTTTTGAACATGTTCACATATATAACAGGACAAATACGGAAAAGGTGACGTGCTATTTCAGCCAATCTTCAATCTGTCGGGTAATTTCCTCTCTGGTGGATTCCGGACAATGCGGCCAGACGTCTTCCAGCTTCGCCGCCCTCATCTGCGATGTCTGCTCCTGTGATCAGTGTAATTTTCAAATATGTCTCTTCAAGTTAATGAGAATATTCGAATATTTCCTCTAACTTTACGTTATGGTGAGTGTTATTCTAATGATTGTCGGCCTGGTCGCAGGATTGCTTTCTGGTTCAGTCGGTTTTGGCGGCGGAATGATACTGCTGCCGGTGATTACTTATTTTTATGGCGTTGAGATAGCAGTGCCGGTATCGACTGTAGCTCAGCTCCTTAGTAATCTTTCAAGGGTGGTGATCGGCTGGAAAGAAATCAGTTGGAAGGCAGTGGGATGGTTTCTGCTTCTTGCGTTGCCATTCACGGCGTTGGGCGCCTTCGGTTTCGCCAAGGTTCCTAAAGCTCCGATGACGGTAGTGTTGTGCTTTTTCCTGATAGTTTTCGCTATCATGAAGCTGATGGGCAAGATGAAATTGCCCCACAGGCCTTCGACGATGATTGTCGGCGGGGGAGTGACGGGATTCGTGAACGGACTGTTGGGAATTTCAGGTCCGCTGAGCAGTGCCGTGTTCCTCAGCATTGAATTGGCCCCGGTCAGCTACATTGCCTCCGAGGCGACAGCCGCAGCAGCAATGCATATCGTCAAGGCACTTGTCTATGGCAAGCTCAACCTCATGCATGTCAATATCTTTCTGAGTGGTATCGGTATCGGCTGCGCAATGATAATCGGAAATTTCATCGCGATGCGCTGCATCAGGAATGTCAATAAAAAGCTATATCAGAAGATTGTTGCCGGCATCATGATAGCCGTGTCCCTCTGGCTGATTGTTTCGACGGTAGCGTAGTCGGTATTTATCATTGGACAGTTTAAAGAAAAAGTTGCATAAATATGAAACTTTTTCTATATTTGTTGCACTATGAGAATGGTTACATCAAATATGATTAAGTCACTGCGTAAGTCTCGAAACTTGACGCAAGAACAGTTGGGTATTCTTTCCGGTATGTCGAAGTCTCAGATTTCGAAAATGGAAAATGGTACTTTGGGCAGTGAAGAAACAGTTCTGCGTTTGCTCGATGCTTTGGGGTATGAACTGGAACTGAAAGTTGTGGACAAATATCCAGGTGAAAGATCGGAACGAGAGAGGATATTGGGTGTCTTGAGATCTTTCAAGAATAGCCAAGGTGACAAATACGGAATAGAGAGGATAGCTCTCTTCGGGAGTTGTGCGCGGGGAGAGCAGACCGTTGATAGTGACGTGGATATATTAATCTCTATCAATAGGCCTTCATTATTTGTGCTGTCAGAGATAACCGTACTGCTGGAGTCAGTACTTAAACGAAAAGTGGATCTCGTATCTGAAAAATCGAGAAGCCGTCAGGAGTTTATGGACAATATTAAGAAAGATTTGATATATGTGTAGTGCGAAAGACAGGATCAAAACATACCTGAAAGTATCTATTGAAGAAATCAATTTGATTGAGAAAATGTCTGCAGGAATAAAGTCTCCACAAGATTTCGGGCAGAGTATCACAGGTATGACAGTGTTCAGAGCTTGTGGGATGAGTATTCAATATATTACTGAAAACTTCATTAAGATTCGGAATAAAGTTACTGCTGATTTTTTCTCGTCATATAAACAAGTGCCGTGGAAGGCCGTATTCGGTATGCGGAATGTGATAGCTCATGAATATACCGATATAGATGATGAAGCCGTATTCAATACTATTCATAATGACATGCCGGTTCTGAAAGAAACTGCAGAGAAGATTCTGGCGGATCTTGATGAGGGAATACTGGATAGGTATATCAATGACTAGAGCATTAAGTATCATGAAGAAAGCGATTGTCATTGGTGCTACTTCCGGAATCGGGCGGGAGACGGCGGTCCGTCTGGTGGATGAAGGCTGGGAAGTGGGCGTTTCCGGCAGGCGGATAGAAGCCCTTGAGGCTTTTCGGGAGGAATATGGTGAGAGAGTCCATTTTAGGCAAATGGATGTGACTCGGGAAGATGCGACGGCCAGGCTTGATGCTCTGATTGAAGAAATGGGTGCACCGGACCTGTTATTGTATGTCTCCGGTGTGGGGTATCAGAACAGGGAACTGGATATTGATAAGGAAATCCGTACTGTGCGGACCAATTGCGAAGGCTTGGTGCGTATTCTGGCACATTTTATCGACTATGTCAGAAAACATCCGGATGCGTATTCAGCAGAACATAAGGCACATATGGCGGTTGTTACATCTGTGGCCGGAACAGCCGGCTTGGGAACGGCACCCGCTTATTCCGCTACCAAAAGAATGCAGCAGACATATATTTCCGCGTTGGCGCAATTGGTCAGAATGGAGAAGATACCGGTCATGTTTACGGATATCCGCCCTGGTTTCGTGGCAACTGACATCCTCAATCCCGACAAGAAATATCCGATGCTGCTGACATTGCAAAAGGCGGCCGACGAGGTGATGAAAGCCATCCGCCGGAAAAGACGCATCTACACATTCGACTGGAAATTCCGCATCCTCGTATTCTTCTGGCGCCTTGTCCCGCGCTGCATCTGGGAGCGTCTTACCTGGGTGAAAAACTGAACGATAATGTCGCGCTGAAATATGATTTACATTCAACACTATAATTCTTATGTGGGTGGAATTACTCTAGCGAGTGATGGCAACGCCTTGACTGGACTGTGGTTTGATGGACAGAAGTATTTTGCGGGCAACATTGATGATGAGATGGAAGAGAAAGATCTTCCGGTCTTTGCGCAGGCCCGTCAATGGCTTGACATTTACTTCAGCGGACATGACCCGGGTTTTACCCCGGCATTGACATTGGATTCGACACCATTCCGGATGGCTGTCTGGGAAATATTGCTTACCATTCCTTTCGGTAAGACAATGACTTACGGTGAAATTGCTGACCGCATTGCCGAAATGAAAGGAGTGCGGAGGATGTCCGCCCAAGCCGTGGGCCGCGCTGTCGGTCATAATCCCATTTCGCTCATCATACCATGCCATAGGGTCATTGGCGCTGACGGCAGTATGACCGGTTATGCCGGAGGAATCGACAGGAAGATTAAATTGCTTGAAATGGAACGTGCTGACAACTATAAATTCAATCAATTTTATTGACCTGTCTTCGTCCTGGTTCTCCTCCACTCGCTGGCGGACATTCCTGTAAATTTGCGGAAATCCGTGTGGAAGTTGCTGCTGTCGCTGTAACCGATGTATTCACTGATCTGTTCCGCATTCATTTCAGGGTGGCCGGCCAGCATTTGGCATGCCTCCTGGAGACGTAACTTGTTCCTCCATGAACGGAAATCCATGCCGTTCTCGCTTTTCATGAAAACTCGCATGGTTGCTGCATCTGTGTTGAGTGTCTCGAGAATTTCCTTGTATGGCACGTCGTGACGTCTGTATTCTCCGGCCTCGACCCACGATGCGATATTGTTTCTCAATTCAATCAACTGATGCTCAGGTATGTTTGTCTGCGTTTTATGAGCAGGTTCCGTGCTTGGAGCCTCTTCTTCGGGTTTCCCGATTGCCTGGAGAATGAATGATGTGCTGTTCACATAGCGGATCATGCAAATCGCCACGATGGTATAGCATATCAGATATGCAGGGACGAAAATGGCGTAGAACCACGGGCCGGTGACCAATGTGCAGAGAGACATTGCCCCTATGATGAGCATAAGTATGAATCCGGCCCTTATCCCGCCCAATCTCGGCGAAAAATCGTCTGCGTAGTAATTGTTCAGGTCGTTGATAGTCATTTTATGCGATTTGAAAAATCTGATGCCGTAGATGGTGAGTTGCATGACCAGGAGTGCAGCTCCGATATGGAAGAATATCGGATAGATGTCCGGAAAAATGAACATTACGCAGTAGAGAAGGGCCGAGAGTATGCAGATGACCGCGGTCTGCAATCCTACCCATTTGCCGCTAACCACGTCAGGACGGATGAAAACGAGCAATGTTCCTGTCAATAAAAGTGCCTGGAATGCAGCCACAATGAGTGTGTTCAGGCGGTCAAAGTTCTCGTCATATCCGGTGAAGTAGCAAATGAAATTCAATATGGAAAGCGTTATGAATGATGCGGCCAGAGTACCTCTTGCAATTCTCAGTTTGCCGAATTCTTGTCTCGAAGGAATCTTGACTCCCATGATGGCCACGGCAAGTGCTGCAATCACTCCGGAGGCCAACAGCATCAAGTCGCAATATATTCTTTCCATTTCAGTTTTCGTTTTTCAAGGAGTACAAAGATAGATTTTTTTCAAAAAAATGCATGTTTTGCGACTATGTTTTATTAAAAATAGTGATAGTCAAGTGCCTAAAACTTACTTTCGTCAAAATAAAACAATCAGCGATGAAAAGAACATTTTGGCACTTTTTGGCAATATTGGCATTGACTTTAATGTTGGTGTCATGCGTAAAGGATAATGACATCGATAGCCCGCCTCAGGAAGGACCGGGGACAGAGGAACCGAAGCCGGAGGAACCGAAGCCGGAGGAACCGAAGCCGGAGGAGGAAAGTAAACCTGAAATCATTTTTAAACTCGAATGTGATTGGGCGGAGGGCGATGCCGTAGGCGTATATGCTCTTGATGCGGAATCAAACGATTTGGTTTTTGAAAATAAAAAACTTATTTTTGAAGGTACCGGTTGGGTTGGAGACAAATTGTGCTGGGAAAAGGACTCGTTGAAATTCTACGCGTATTATCCGTATGATGAGAACATTGCTGACCCGGCTGCCATTTCGTTCAATGTCAAGGAAGACCAAAGCGGTGAGAATGAATACCGGCTTTCTGATTTTCTGATGGCGAGGAGTAAGGATGGTGTCAAAATCGGGAAAGAGGTTAAACTTGAATTCAGACATGAATGCGCGATGATTCAGGTGGAGGTGCCTGAAAGCAAGTATTGGAACATTGACAAGAAACTGGAAGTCAGCCTCTGCGGCGTCGGGATTTCTGCTGAGATCAATTTGCTTGAGGACAGTGATGCTTCCGCCCCGACAGAGGAAACCAAAGGTTCTGTCGGCAATGTCAAGATGTGTCTAGTGGAGAAGCCGGGGGATGAGAGCAAGAATTATGTCTATCGTGCCGTCATTCCGGTCCAGACACTGAAAGGTGGTTCGACGCTGTTCAGTTATGTTACGGATGGAAAGGAATTCAAGTTGGGCGGCCCTGTAGAGGATTGCGCTTTGAATGCTGCGGACGTGAAAGTGTTCAACCGCTCATTGCCGGTGGATTACAAGCATCCTGATGTTATCCAGATGGTTGTTGATCAGAAGGGTACTTTTAAGTATCCGGTTGATGGGCTGTGGTATTTTAAGATGGGCAGCCCGAAAACTGAAGCAGGGAGGAATAATACGAATGTCGAGAATCAGCATAATGTACATATGTCCCGCAGTTATTATATGGGCAAGTATGAAGTTACCAATGCAGAGTATGCGTCTTTCCTGAATGAAAATAAAATAGGAGGCGACGGAATCTGGAACGGATGGAGCGACACGGAAAACAAATCGAAAGTCCTTGTGAGGCAGTATGCGAAGTTCGGACTCATCTGGGATGCGGAACTTGCTGAATGGAAGCCCGCAGACGGGTGCTGTGATTGCCCTGTCGTCAATGTCAGCTGGTATGGCGCGAAAGCCTTCGCAGATTGTGTGGGTGGAGCGCTTCCGACTGAGGCTCAGTGGGAATTTGCCTGTAGGGGAGGTCTTGAAGAGACACCTTTCGGCTTGGGAAATGGCTTGGACCTGACAGGGGACATTGCGCATATCAGGGCGACCGACAGAAAAACAACTGCTCCGGTGGGTTCATATTCCCCTAACGGTTTTGACCTTTATGACTTGCATGGGAATGTTTCTGAATGGGTAGCGGACTGGTTTGATGTAAATTATTATGGAGGCTCGGGCGGATTTGCCTGGAATCCGACAGGTCCGGAAACCGGAACAGGCAAGGTCGTTCGTGGAGGGAACTTTACGATGGACAAGCTCAGCTGCCGTTGTGCTGCAAGAGTATATTGCTCACCCCGGGTGACAAACATGCTGATCGGATTCCGTGTGGCTTTCGACCAGGATATGAAATGGGAATGATATGAATAATTTAAATACATGACAATGAAGAAATTAATTTACTTCCTCGCTTTGGGGGCAGCACTTCTGCTCGGAGCCTCTTGTGACAAGGAATCTGACAATGTCCCACTCTATGTGAATACATGGGTGACAGACTCAAAAAGCCTTTTGACTTTCGGTGGCAAATCCGTTGACTACGGCTTTTACCAGATCAATGCGGACAAGACCTTCAATTTAAGTTTTCTCGCCAATGAGAATGTCCTTGAAGTTCTCAAAACTAAGTGGTTGCCAAGCCTGGAACCGTCCGGAAAGGGTGATGACAATTACATTGACGAAGCGACGGAAAGTTACAAGAAGGAATTGGCCGAAAGGATCAAATCTGTGAAAATCAATGATGCAGTCATCATAATGAAGGGTGTATATGTGGTGATTCCCGGTAAGGAAGATGGCGTTGATTTGAATATCTTCCTGACACAAATTCTCAAAGGAATGGAAATTCCGATCCCGACGGGGACGGTCTTTCATCTTTTCAATATAACCAAGGACTCGATGACGTTGGACAATGAGGCTGGTGATGTTGAAATCTTGCAGCTGAAAAGTTTGTCTTCTTCCGGCTTGAAAATAGGTAAGACCGTTGATTTGTCAGAGATCCTCATCAGAGAATAAATAATGGAATTTGGAATATGAAAAAATTGATATACAGCATTTTTGCTATTGCGGTTGTCGCAATGACTTGCGCCTGTGAAAAAAATGGTTCTGAAAATGACGGACCGAAACTTTATGTGAATACATGGATGTTGGATGTGTCTGAGTCGTCTTTCATGCTCCTTCAGCTGAACGATGACGGTACTGCAGTTTTAGGTCAAGCATATTCGTCGGATGCTTTGGATGATTTGAGAAACAGCATTGATACGGAAAAGCTTACACCGGAACAGAAAACATTTCTGGACGGTATGAAGGAGCGTGATGTACTTGCCATGAACGGCTGGTACACCATGAAGCCCAATGCAGATGGAAGTATGGTGCTTTGCGTGTCGTATGAAGTCATGTATCCTACCGATACCCGTATAATGTCCATTGCCAGCTATGTAAAGGAAGTATCCGCAGACCGTATGCTTGTATTTTCTGGTCATACCTCCGATGATGGCGAGCCGATGTACGATGAAGTGCTGTCCGTTGAGAAATCTTCCGTCAAGCCTGGAACCCTTTATGACCAGAGCCTGATAATGGCGCTTCCGAAAAAAGCTGAAAAGAATTGATGACAATAATTAGATAGGACTTGGCCTATGAAAAAAACTATTTTACATTTTATGGCAGCATTGATATCGATGTCAATGCTATTGTCATGCAGCAAGGAAAAATCGTCAGGTGTCCTCCTCCTGATGTCCGATTCTGTGACCATTGACCATAATGCCCAGGACGTGAAACTCGGCTATAAGGTGCTTCTGGACAATGGCTCGTCCATTTCGGTTACGACGGATGCGGATTGGGTCAATGTCGGTATCCCAGGGGAGTCCGAAGTTGCTCTTTCGGTTTCGCAAAATGATTCCAGAACTGAGTCTCGTATGGCGGAAATCATTGTAGGCTATGGAGATATGGAGCCATTGACATTCACATTGACACAAGATTATCTGCGTCCTGTGATTGGCCTTAAACGTCTTGCCGAGACGGTAGATTGTCAGGCGCAGGAGTATTTTGTGTCGTGTGAAATTCTGAATCCCATTGATGGTGAGGAGTTTAACGCGGAAACGGAGCAGGAATGGTTTGAAATCGACCTTGAACAGGAGAAAGGTGGCATAAGGCTTCAAATTCCGGAAAATGCGACAGCGGAGGATAGGGTAGCGGAGATCATTTTCACTTACGCGGGTGCTGAAACCCGTACGCTCGCATTTGTCCAGAAAGCTGTCAAGGAATATGAATTCATCGGTGGAATCAAATGGGCATTGAACAACTGCGGTGACCCGTCGAGCCCTCTCGGAAGCTATTATAATTGGAAGGAGCGTGAAACTGCGTGTCCTGACGGCTGGCGTCCTGCAACGGCAAAGGAAATGCAAAAGCTGTTTTACTATGGGTCAGCATGGACTTCGCACAACGGCGTCAACGGCCGCTGGTATTCAGGAATGGTAAAATATGCTGAGGATGTTCCCCAGATTTTTCTGCCGGCTGCAGGTGGATGTTGGTTCGGAGTGTTCCGCGAAGTAGGGCAATGCGGTTACTATTGGACTGACAACGAGGTGAGCTCAAATGGTGTAAGCGGTTATGGCGTAAAGGATTACGCTATCCAGATAGGAGTGGGCCTCAACACCGGGGACAACAGCCGCTATTCGCTCCGCTGCGTGCAGGATTGACGGAAATACTGATTCTTAATCAATGCTCAATCTATCACAACTGCTGTTCCGGAGGCTGTCTCCATCAACATTCCGTTATCCGCGCCCAGGGCCTCATAATCTATGTCAATGCCGACGACAGCATTGGCCCCGAGTTCTCTCGCGCGGTCCGACATTTCTTCCAATGCCTTTTCTCTGGCCTCGATCAATTCGTTTTCGTATGAGCCTGAACGGCCGCCGATGAAGTTCCGGATGCTTGCGGTGAAGTCCTTGATGAAATTAACGCCGGCAACGACTTCCCCGCAGACAATACCGCGGTATTCCCTGATGCTGTGACCTTCCACGGTCGGTGTTGTAGTAAGTATCATAATATCTTCAATTAATTGTCATCCAATGATTTTTCACATTCCTCAGACCGATGTCCGCCCGTAAAGACAAACATTTTTTCATTATCGCAAAAAATGCGCTGGAGGTTTACTGTCCTATGTCTGACGATTGTTTCAATGGAAACAATGTATCGACTTCATACTGTGTAAGACCGATGACACGACGGAGCTGGCCATTGGAACACCTGTAGTCATAATGGAGAATGCGTGCGAGATCCAGTTTCTGAGCTTTTGACAGTTCCCGCAAAGAAGTTTTATGATGATGCTGTCTGATGATGGATACAAGTTGCGCAAACAGTTCACCATCAGTAAGATAGTCCTGGTCATCTATTTCAGCCGCCACACCGCTATAACTTTCCAGATTGCGGCATAGCATTGAAAAATAATGATGAGCATCCCTGAACATGGCTTTGGCAAACTTGATTGAACAATATGCAACAGGAAGAACAAAACTGTCGGCAACAGGCCAACTATCAGGTATATCCGGGATACGGCCACGAAACATATTACGCCCCTGTTTAGTTGTAATGTCATGAAAAGTAGTTGCAGTCACCAGCTCGTGTCCAAAATAATAGGGCCCCGCACCCCATGGATAACTGTACGGAGTAACATTACAATCCGCGACAAAACCATTTCGGTTGACATAGACAATAGTATTTCGCATTGCTTCCAAATCTGACACTTCCTTCAATGTCGGTGAGAACCCATCAGGAAGGCCATCCGGAAAACTCTCCTTCATGCCGCGGGTCAAGCGTTTCTTCAGAAATGTGAATGCAGTCAGAAGCCTGTCAGAATGTCCCTCCGCCAAGATATGGATATGATTTCCCATTATCTCAAAGGTAAGGATTCTAATATCATGATATTCAAAGGCCATCTTGGCAATTACATTCATTGCAAACACATAGTCGTCCTCGGTTCTGAATATCAACGGTGTTTCCTTGCCGGATGTATATAGATGCCAATATGGCCCGTTTTCATCAAACGTGCGCTGGCAGTAATTTTCTTTTTCTCTGAAAGTAGCCATAGTCGTTTCCGTTTTGAGTTATGTTTTGGTTTTGCGTTGTGTTTCCGGTCAGGCTGTCCGGAGTTTGCCTGCAACTGGACCTGGCCACTATTCGGTGTAAAATAACGTCATTTTTTACACCAATTCATCATTTTGAGCAAAACGGTGTAAGATCAGGCCGATATTTACACCGTTTTTTGCGGCAGCCAGAAACATTGTAGGGCCAATCAAAGATATGACGAATATGACATATTTGCAATAGTAAATATGTCTTTTTTCAGATATTTGTCACAAATCAAAAATAAGTCGTATATTTGGCAAGCAAGGCAAAAAACAGGATTCAATGAAAAAGGGACAGAGCGTGATTTCGCTAATCTTCAAGAACGGAGGCGAAATATATACATTTGGTTCACTATCAGCAATATATTCAATGTTCTCCCCCGAACAAATCGGTTTGTCATACGCGTCACTCAGAAATGCCGTCTCAAAATATATCAAATGCAATGACGTGGATGAAACAGGAAACAGTTCACAAATCATCTACGATACAGAAATCAGCAAAATTACCATACGCAGAGCACCTCTGCTCCTTGCCGACAAAACAACGGGACAGAAAGAAGCATGACAATTCCTCTCGTTCAGCGTGCAAAGAGGATACGCAGCCAGGCTGTCATTTCGGCGAGGACGTCCGGGGAGAAGGTTTCTTCGATTTCTTTGTACTCTGACATTTCACCGGTCCGGCAGTGCTGGAACAGATGGTTCAGACCAGTTTCGGCCCTGATGACATTGACATAAGAATTCTCGGGAACAGATACAGAGGAGGACCGGGAAACAGAGCGGGTTTCTGCGGTTGGAGCAGTGGCGGACCGGAAATTTGAGCCTGAACCGGAGCCAAGGTCTGAATTGGAGTCCGCCGCAGGAACCGACTCGGAATAGCCGCCGGGAAGGCCTTGGCGAAGAAGGGAGAGATTCCGGTCGCAAGACACCTGAATGTCCTTGGTGCCATTGAGGGCCATTACCGGGCACTTGACGGAGCCTAAGATATCCGACACATTCATTTCCAAGAAATATTTCATGTACGGCGTTTTCAGTAAAACGCTTAGCATAGACGCATTCTGCTTGAGAGCAGCAGAGAGATAATAACTTTCAGGAGATGGAAACGGCATATCATTGACAACAGCCTCGTAGGCGTCAGCCAGAAATCTGCAATAGTTGTTGGTCTCGGATTCAGGCATCCCGGCCATCTGGAGCGCACGACGATTCTGGTCCAGAAGAGTCTCAGAGCCGGAGGCAACCATACCTGCCAGACTTATCACGAAATCCGCCTTGCCCTCTGCAGCCAACATCAGCGCAATGCTTCCGCCTTCACTGTGCCCGAGCACACCGACATTGTCAAACTTCCCACGCAGAAGGCCAATCCCGGCTAGAGCATCGTTCTTCAAGTCCTCTGTGGTACACGAAACGGCATCGCCTGTGGACTCGCCGAATCCCCTGTCATCATATCTCAATGTCGCGATACCGGCCTTGGCAAACGCATCGGCAATCACTGCAAACGGCTTATGACCAAATATTTCCTCGTCGCGATTCTGCAGCCCGCTTCCTGTAACCATGAGGAGCACAGGCGTCTGGCGGGAACAGTTCTCCGGCATTGTCAATGTACCTTTCAGAACAGCATCACCATTGGAAAATGAAACATCGGCATTGACATAAGCAAAGGGGCCTACAGGGGTTTGCGGACGCCTCAGAACTGGGGCTCCGAGTGTCAACGGCAGCGGAAACGACATTCCGTTCTGCGTAAATGTCCCAGTGATGAGTTTACCCGTCCAAAATCCTTTGTATGAAGCATTTATGGACGGCACTTCCAACTCAATAGAACCAAATGCGGAGCGTTTTACCGACACCGGTATCGCCTTCGCGCCCTGGTCGGGCACGTCAAGAGTGGCGGTGCTGTCGCCAATGTGAAAAACGAGCGAAAGCGTCGTGCCCGAGACGTCCAATTTGCCGTTCCAAGTCCCCGTCTGCGCCAATGACGCCGTCGCGATAAAGGTCAATGTCAATGCTGCTAATATCTTTTTCATTTTTCGAGCGATTTTCCCGTAAATATAGGATTATTTTCATCAACGACAGTGAAATAATATTACATTTGCCGCTGAAAACGAAAGACATATGAACAATAAGGTATTGATTATAATATTGATGGCTGTCCTGGGATTCGCTTCCTGCGGAAAAGAGAACGGCAGTGAGCAGATTCCGGACAAAGAACCGCCGGCCGGCATTGACTTTCCTGAGGATGACGGGGCGAAGCGGCTGCCGGCAGACGGGGCACTCGCGCTGCGCGATTTATTGACGGCAGCGGACCCTGCAAGGACATTGGCACCGGGCGAAACCAGGATCACGGAGAAGCAGTTTTCCGAGATCCGGCAATTCATTGACAACAACTTGAAAGCGGGCAGCAAGATTCAGACATACGACAATATTTTCAATTGGATCGTGAAGAATGTCAGATACGGCAGCGGAAACGAGACCATATATCTCGACCCGTACGACGTATTTGTCCACAGGGTCTGCGTCTGTCAGGGTTATGCGAACCTGTTCAAGATAATGTGCCAGAGCCAGGACATTCCGGCAATGTGCGTGAACGGTTGGCTCGTCGGGGTCGGCGGCCATGCCTGGAATTACGCATACGTGGACAAAGAATGGCACGTCAGCGACCCGACAAACGGCATTGACTACAAAATGGAAGATACCGGGAAATATCGCGATGTACTCCAGCCTATCAGGGCGGATTTCAACCTGTTCGAAGACGAGAGGTTCGCTTATAATTTCGAGGAGGGCAGGCTCAATGTTGCAGAAGTGAAGGACTCCGGACTTGATTATGTGCTGGTGCCGTTCAGCACCAACGGCTTCAGAATCACGTCTTTCTGCCCTGTCAAAAAGGTCAGCGGGTCATACGACAAGCTGTATCTTGGAAGCAATGTGGAGAGTGTCGGGGAGAACACGGTCTATCTGAGCAGCAACTTCAGTTCCCTGCGTGAAATCAATGTTGACACTGCGAACAAGTATCTGACCGCATACAAGAATGTGCTGTATAACATAGGTAACGATGCGCCGTACTTTATCCCGTCCGCGATAACAAGACTGGAACTCAAGCCGGTCAAGGTAATAGAAAAGAATTTCATCTACCGTCTGGAGAACGTGGAGAAGATAGTTTTCGCGGAAGGGACTGAGAGAATCGAGGCCTATGCCGTGGAGAAGTGCCGGAACCTCAGGACGGTATATGTCCCGCCCAGCGTGACGTACATGGACAAGGAGGCCATATATGACTGCGGGGGCAAAGTGGAAGTCATCAGGAAGTAGTCCGCCTCATTCGGTGAGACAATTAAGTGAAAATTGTGTCCACCTGCAAAAATGCGTAATTATTTTAGAATTGAACGGAATTTTCGTAAGTTTGCAAGTTGTGAAATAATTGAATTAATTGAACTTGAGTTTCGCAAGAGCGAAATGCTGCTGTTAAAGCCCGTGAGGGCGACGGTCAGCAAGTTTTACTTGCGGGACTTGAGTAATAGAACTGATTATACGTATGATGGAAGAAGTCAAGAAAGAGGTTGAAGAGCCAAAGAGGCTGAATTTCCTCGAAGAAATCATTGAGGCAGATCTCAAATCCGGCAAAGTGGACAGCGTCCTTACGCGTTTTCCTCCGGAGCCGAACGGTTATCTGCATCTCGGGCATGCGAAAAGCATCTGCATAAACTTTGGTCTGGCGCAGAAATATGGCGGCAAGACAAATCTTCGTTTTGACGATACCAATCCGACCAAAGAGGATACCGAATATGTGGATTCCATTAAAGAGGATATTAAGTGGCTCGGGTTCCAGTGGGACAAGGAAAAATATGCTTCTGACTATTTCGACCAGCTTTATGCATGGGCTGAAGAACTGATACAGAAGGGTTTGGCTTATGTTGATGACCAGACTCAGGAGGAAATCAGCAAGGGACGTGGCACTGTGGACAAACCGGGTGTGGAGAGTCCGTACAGGAACAGGAGCGTGGAGGAAAACCTCAGGCTTTTCCGCGAGATGCGTGACGGAAAATATGCTGATGGTGAAAAGGTTCTCAGGGCCAAGATCGATATGGCAAGCCCGAATATGATGTTCCGCGATCCTCTTCTTTACCGTATCAAGCATGCCTCTCATCACCGTACCGGAGACAAGTGGTGCATCTATCCTATGTACGACTTCACTCACGGCCAGTGCGACTCCATCGAACACATCACCCATTCCATCTGTACGCTCGAATTCGATGTGCACAGACCGCTGTACGACTGGTTTATCCAGACGCTCGGCATCTATCCGTCACATCAGTATGAATTCGCGAGGCTGAACCTTACTTACACATTGATGAGCAAGCGTAAATTGCTCGAACTGGTGCAGAAAGGTCTTGTGAGCGGTTGGGATGATCCTCGTATGCCGACATTGTGCGGTGTAAGAAGAAGAGGTTATACTCCAGAGGCATTGAAAATGTTCTGTGAGAAGATCGGTGTGTCCAAGCGTGATCAGCTGATGGATCTCCAGCTTCTTGAGTGGTGCGTGCGCCAGGATCTGAATGCGAGGTCAAACCGCTATATGGTGGTTGAGGACCCGGTCAAGGTTACTCTCACGAACTGGGAGCCGGGCAAGGTGGAGTGGTTTGACTGCCCTCTCAATCCGGCTGAACCGGAAGGCGCCACCCGCAAGGTTCCGTTTACCGGCGAACTGTACATCAGCAGGGCGGACTTTATGGAAGATGCGCCTAAGAAGTTCTTCCGTCTTAAACCTGATGGTGAGGTCCGTCTGAAATACACCTATATCATCAAGTGCAATGAGGTCATCAAGGATGCTGAGGGCAATGTGGTGGAACTCAAATGTACTTTCGATCCGTCAACCCGTCCAGGAAGCGGAGAGTGGAGAAGTGTCAAGGGTACAATTCATTGGGTATCAACTGCTCACGCCAAGGAAGTGGAACTCCGTATGTATGACAAACTGTTCACATTGGCGGATATGAGCCAGGTTCCTGAAGACAAGGACTACAAGGATTTCCTGAATCCGCAGTCATTGGTTCTCGGCAAGGGATATGCTGAGCCTGCCCTACTGGAAGACAAATCCGGCATAGCGGTTCAGTTCGAGCGTGACGCCTATTACTTCAAGGATCCGGACAGTACTCCGGAGCATCCTGTGTTCAACAGGACGGCGACCCTCAAGGACTCCTATAAGCCGGAATAGCCTAATCTGAGAGAATCAGGCATTTTCCGTTTATCATAATCAAGTGGCTCTGTCCGTATCCCGGCCGAGTCACTTGTTTGCGTTTCTGCACCTGGCGTCATCAGATTCTTGTGTCCGTCTCTGAATTCTTGTTCCCTGTTTCTGACAATGTTTGGCGCCACTGGCAGGGCCATGGTCGGCACTTCTTGTTCTTGTTGTTCTTCTTCTTGTTCGTGTCTAGTCTGCGCCCCTGTTGTTGCGTTTTGGAACAACCTGCTATTGAACTATGGGCGTAAGTTCCTGAATGATAATATGATATGTGAAATGTGTGATGCCAGGTTACCTGTTTTTTTGCCTAACCTGAATTTGACGAATTGTTCTAACTGTCTGATAATGAGTGTCTAATGATTATCTTGCAAATGCAGGTTGTTCCAAGTTGTTCTCGAGAGAAGTGTCAATGTGGAAAAATGTCAAGGTGAAGAGCAACGTTTTTCGTGGCGGGTGCATCTATGTAGGGTGAAATGAATGTCGGAGTATATGTGGAATCGTATATACAGATTGTTTGCGGTAATGTCCATCGTAATGATGGGGGTTCCGTCTGCGTTTGAGGCCAGTGCGAGAGTTGTGAGCTGTTCTCTCTCAAGAGTTCAGCCTGAGGTCAATGCCGGAGAACTGCCAGTAGCCCAGACTCCGGATACGTTGAATATCCTGTCTGCGCGCCCGTCCGAGTCAGAGGAGAATGTGACGGTGCTTTCTTCTGGAGTCAGGATAACAGGACTGCATTCGGGAAAGAAGGTGGAAGGGACATTGACCTATAAGCGCGGCTATATTTTTACATCTGACAACCAGCCGATAAGCATTTCCGATGCAGGGCTGTATTTTTCACCAGCCGATGTTGTCGTCTATAAGAAGAATGTGAAAGTCTTCAGCTCCGGACGGAAAGTCCTCTCATTTGGAGCCGGAGGCGCATTGCTCTCAGCAACAGGGGCATTGGTATTGACAGAATACTCCACTGATAATCGGGAAGCGGCGGCGTTGCTTGTATTGGGGACAGTGGTGGCTGTGGCAGTGATGGCTCCATGCACACTGGTCGGCGTACCGATGCAGATCAAGGCTAAGGCCCGTCTGAAGAGTCTTGTCCGCAAATACAATTCCGCATACATCTTCGGCTCGAATTAATCTGAAAATTTGCTATATTCGCAGATTGAATGGACGGTGCTCAGAAATTGTCGCCAAAACAGTTTCCTGCACGGTCAAAATTTGTATTTATGACAATTCTCAGAAAACTGCGGACACGGATACGTGAATTCAAACTGACTATGAAAATGAAGCTCGTCCTGAGCCTCAGTTCCATAGCCGTGATTCTGCTTGTCTCGAGCTTCATCTCAATAATGGAATACAGCAGGATGAGCAGCTATGTCTCAGACCTGATTGCCGCCAATATCGGTAGCATCAATGCTGCCCAGAAACTTGCTGATGCGGCGAACTCCTACAATCTCGGCATCCTTGCCATAATCGGCGACAATTCCGAAAAGCATCTGCCGGAACTCAGACAGAACGACTTCATTGACCATTGCGACAGCCTCAAGGCCTCATTGACCTCGGAAAAAATGCTTCCGTTGGCTGACTCCGTGCTCTATTCCTATTCGGCGTATATGCTGACCTCATTGGAGTTGAAGCATGCCATACTCTCTGATTTCATCAATGCGCGGGAGTGGTATTTCGACAGGCTGCAGCCTAAATACAACAGGTTGCGTTCTGATATAAACATCTTGAACACAGCCATTTACAATGAACTTCAGAAGAATTCCGCGACATTCGAAAGAGGCTTCTACAGGAGCATTATCCCAGGAGCGGTAGCCGTGGCGGTAGGACTTCTGCTCGTGGTACTGCTGCTGTTCTTCCTGATGGCTTATTATGTGAACCCGATATACAGGATGCTCACGGGGCTGAAAAATTACCGTTCGTTCGGAAGCAAATACTCCTACGAATTCGAAGGGGACGACCAGCTTTCCGAGCTCAATGACGGCATAACAGAGATGGCGGGCGAGAACATGCAGCTCCGCAAGAGACTGAAGATGCTACGTGATTCCATAGAGAAAAACAAGGAGGAACAGGCCTGATGAACCTTAAAGTCATATCCAGAAACGTCGGGTTCGCGCTGCTTGCCAGTGCGTTCTTTATGTTTCTGTCCATATTGGTTTCATTGGCAGAAGGAAACGACAGCGCATTGGCCGCGATGATAATCAGCTTCACGATTACCTTCATCGTGGGTGTGTTCCCGTTCATCTTTGTCCGCAAATCCTCCAACATTACCCTGAAGGACGGTTATATGATCATCGTGTTGTCATGGCTGCTGTCCTTCGTCTTCGGAATGTTGCCTTACCTTCTCTGGGGCGGTCCGTTCTCGGTAATCAACGCACTTTTCGAAGCGGTATCCGGTTATACCACCACCGGAGCCACCATATTGACAGATGTGGAACAGCTGCCTGACAGCCTGCTGTTCTGGCGCTCGTCCACGCATTTCATCGGAGGCTTGGGAGTCGTGGTGTTCCTTCTGCTGATTATCCCGTCCTCCAGTCCGATGAGGCTCAGGCTGACCAATATGGAGGTGTCTTCGCTCTCCAAAGAAGGTTACCGGACACGTACGAACAAGACCGTATGGGTATTTGCCGCAGTATATCTGGGAATTACCGTATCTGCATTCCTCTGCTACTGGCTGGCCGGAATGTCGGCCTTTGATGCCATTAACCATGCCTTCAGCGTGGCGTCAACAGGAGGATTCAGCACCAAGAACCTGTCTATCGCCTCCTTTGATTCCAATGCCATAAACATAATCACCATAGTCTTTATGTTCTTGGCTTCTGTCCATTTCGGACTTATATTTGTCGTATTCGCTACACGCAGCCTCAAACCGCTCAAGAATCCCGTGCTGAAATTCTACGCACTGATGATAGTGATAGCCTCAGTGATGATGGCTATATCATTGAAAATGAAGGGATCTGAATTCTCTTGGGGGGACTCTATCATGAACGGAATCTTCCACGTGGTGAGCTCTATTTCCACGACCGGATTTGCGATATCCGACAACAATACGTGGCCGGCGTTCGCAGTCGTGCTGATGGTCATCATTTCCGTTCCTTGCGGAATGGCGGGATCCACCACAGGAGGTGTGAAGGCGGATCGTACCTATCTGATGCTTAAGACTATAGGTCAGCAGGTAAAGAAGGCACTGCATCCAGCTTCCATAAACCAGATCCATGTCGGAAACCATATTCTCACCAATGATGAAGTCTATCCGCATCTTGTCTATATAGCGTTGTATTTCGTGACAATAGCCATCTCTGTGGCATTGTCCATTGTCTCCGGCGTGACTATAGACGCATCGGTGGCCGCCTGCATCTCCGCTCTGAGCAACGTCGGACCGGCATTGGGCGACTGGGGAACATTGGGCAGTTTCAATTCGGCTCCGGTGATGGCCAAATTCATTTTCGTTGTCGATATGTTCCTCGGCCGTGTCGAAATCTATCCGATACTCGCTGTAGTGGCAATGGCTTTTTCTAAGAGGAACAAGTAATGGGGCAGGCTGATTTTCTATACGACAAGTTTCTTGGACATTTCCAGTACGAGCCGACTGAGTCCCAGGACTCGTTCCTGCATCAGATGGCCGAATTTCTTACCGGAGATGACGGTGACATATTGATACTCAATGGTTATGCAGGTACCGGTAAGACTACTGCAATCTCGGCCGTAATCGGTGCATTGACAGAACTGAGCATCCCTACTGTGCTTCTGGCTCCGACGGGGCGGTCAGCGAAAGTGCTTTCCAGATATGCCGGACGCCCAGCTCATACGGTCCACAAACAGATTTACAGGCAGCGTTCAGTCGGATCTGACGGCTTCGGACAGTTCTCATTGGCCCCGAACAAGGCGAAAGACACGTTGTTCGTCGTGGATGAGGTGTCGCTTGTGGGCATTGACAATTCCGGGCAGAATTCTACTGCGCTTTTCGGCACGGGCAATCTGCTCGAGGATTTGGTAACATTTGTCAGAAACGGCAACGGCTGCCGTCTGGTGATGATTGGCGACTCCGCACAGCTTCCGCCGGTCGGCCACGAATACAGCCCGGCCCTCGCTCCGGAATATATGAACAGTTTCGGCGGGGTGTTCTGGTCTTCCCTCACAGATGTCGTACGCCAGCAGCAGGCATCAGGGATACTGTCCAATGCTACGTCTCTAAGAACTTTGATATCAGAAGATTACGAGTCGGGAGGAAGCTTCTTTCCTGTAGAGAAACTGGAACTTGACGTGGAAGGTTATGACGATATCGAGCGTATCGGCGGCGCTGACCTTATCGAAAAGATTACCGACGCCTTCGACCAGTACGGGGAGGACGAAACCATCATCTTGTGCCGCTCCAACAAGCGGGCAGTCCGGTACAATGCCGGTATCCGCTCGGCTGTCCAATATAAAGAAGAACGTCTGGTCCGCAACGATAAACTGATGGTCGTGAAGAACTGTTATCAGTTTCTGACCGACGTGAAGGGCATAGATTACATAGCCAATGGCGATATCGTAAAACTCTTGTCCATAAACCATTACGAAGACAGATACGGATTGCATTTCGCCCAGGCGAGGCTGCTCTTTCCTGACTATGACGACCAGGAAATCTCCGCAAAAGTGTGCCTGGATACATTGGAATCCGAGTCGGCGTCATTGACATACGAACAGCAGAACGCTCTGTATCAGGGCGTTTCCGAGGACTATTCCCATATATCTTCCAAGAAGAAGCGTTATGAGGCAGTACGTGAAGACCTGTTCTACAATGCCCTGCAGCTGAAATATGCCAATGCGGTTACCTGTCACAAGTCCCAGGGCGGTCAGTGGAAATGCGTTTTCATCGACAATCCTTTCTGGATGGACGAATACACCGTCGATGACTACAAATGGCTCTACACGGCGCTAACCCGCGCGACAGAAAAAGTATATCTCGTTAATTTCAAGGATTCAAATTTCGTATGAGGAAGAATGATTTGCTCTGCCTTGCCGGCAGAATGGCCGCAGTAGCGGCAGTTTTTCTGACAATGTCAATGCAGATGTCAGCCCAGGAGTTCGTTAAGATACCTGCATCATGGAAATGGCTTGACAATGAGAAAGTTGCCTTTTCCTATGACGGCTCGTTCACGGATTCACAGGCATTTGCCGTGTGCGCATCCAGCCGCAAGACCATTCACGGGATCAAGGCCCCTGCAAAGTATTCCACATTTCCTGCTGATCCGGAAGGCGCGGTGAACCGGACCTGGGCACCGGACTCTTCCGCTTTCGCCTTCACGAGAAACAATGACCTCTACGTCTATGATGTCGCTTCCGCTACGGAAAAACGGCTTACATTCGATGGCAACGAGCTGATACTCAATTGTTATGCCTCTTGGGTATATTATGAAGAGATACTTGGACGTCCATCATTGTACCGTGCATTCTGGTGGTCTCCGGACTCCAAGAAAATCGGATTCTACCGCTTCGACAATACGGACGTGCCGGTTTTCCCGATTTATTCACCAGCAGGTCAGGACGGCGTGCTCCGAAACACCAGATACCCGAAAGCAGGCGAGCCGAACCCGCGTGTCCGCATCGGAATAGTGGATGTCAATGAAATCTCTTCTGACGGTGCTCCGCACACAGTCTGGGCCGATTTCAATGAAAATGACGACCAGTATTTCGGCATTCCGTTCTGGGGTGCCGACAGCAAGGAGTTTTTCATTGCACGTGAACCGCGCATCCAGAATACATTGGAACTTTACAGTGTCTCAGCCATCGACGGCTCCAAGAAACATATTTATACCGAAAAGTCAGAAACATGGCTTGACTGGATAGACGGTATGCTCTTCACTGACAAGGGATTGTACATGGCACGCTCATTTGAGACAGGATGGCAGCAGATCTATTTTCTCTCTTATGACGGCAAGACGCTCAGACGCCTGACGGACGGCCCGAACTGGCGAATTTCCCTGTTGAGGGCGGACAAGGACGGAAGTGTATATTTCACTGCCTGCCGGGATGCCTCAGTAAGACATTGCCTGTATAAGGTCAATGCCGAAGGACAGATCAATGCATTGACTGATACTGAGTTGAATGTGTCTTCCGTAAGTTTCTCGCCGGACGGGAAATATTTCGTGGCGTCGGTTTCTTCATTCACCTCGCCTGACAGGATCCTGTTGGCGAAGACCTCCAAGCCTTCTTCTTCTATGGTAGTGGCCGACAGGAAAGGGCCTGATTTCAATGCTCTGAACTATGCGCTGCCCCAGCTCATCTATATTGAGAATGACGGTCTCAGGCTTCCTGCCTACATAGTCTATCCGAAGAATTTCGACCAGTCCCGCAAATATCCGGTGCACATGGACATATATGGCGGACCTGATACTCCCATGGTGCGCGAAAGGTGGATTCACCCTTCTCCGTCCAACCAATGGTGGTCAGACAATGACATAATCCAGATTACCGCTGACTGCAGGGCTGCCGGCCACAATGGCAGAGCAGGCCTTGACCAGATTTATAAACATCTGAACAGTAAGGAGTTGGAAGACTTCAAGGCTTGGGCGCGTTACCTCAAATCATTGCCTTATGTCAATGGGGACAAAATCGGAGTCGAGGGCTTCTCTTTCGGCGGAACCATGACGACAATGCTGTTGTTCACCGCCTCTGACGATTTCCACTACGGGATTGCTGGCGGGGGAGTGTATGACTGGATTCTGTATGACAGTCATTACACGGAGCGCTTCATGGAAACGCCTCGGACCAATCCGGACGGCTACGCCTCCTCCCGTGTTATCAATTACGTCTCTTCTTACCCGGCCACCTATGCTGAAACATCTGCGGTAGAGCCGGTTATGCTGAAAATCACTCACGGAACCGGTGACGACAACGTTCATTTCCAGAGCACGCTTCAGCTCATCGACGAACTGCACAAGCAATGCAAGAAGTTCGAATTCATGATCTACCCTGACGGCATGCACGGCTATCGCGGCTACCAAGGGAAACATTTCCTCGAAGCCAACCACGACTTCTGGCTCCGTTATCTGTGTGACAAATAACGACTTTATGCTGATATTTCGTAAAAAAGGCGGCCTGAAGTGGTCGCCCTTTTTATGAAGTCGAATAAGGTTTATTTGATGAACTGCTCTTTCAGGCGTTCGATCTTGGCGTCTGCGTCATCGCCTTTGGCACCGAAGTAGAATTTGATTTTCGGCTCTGTGCCGGAAGGGCGTACGGAAACAACGTCGCCGGCCTCGTCGAAGAACTGGAGCACATTGGATGAAGGAAGACCTGTCTCATCTGTCTTGAGGTAGTCCACAACCTTGGTGACAGGCGAACCTATGAGAGATGCAGGAGGGCATTGTCTCATATCTGCCATGATCTTCTGGATTTCCTCAGCGCCGCTCTTTCCCTTGCGGACAAGCGATGTGAGACCTTCCTTGCGGTAGCCGTACTCCTTATAAATCTTTTGGAGGAGCTGGTAGATGGTCATGCCCTGGTCTGCAGCCCATGCAGCACACTCAGCAACCATTGAGCAGGCTATCTGGGCATCCTTGTCACGGACATACTGGCCCACATTGAAACCATAGCTTTCCTCGCCGCCGCAGATGAACTCGCCGCATTTCTCATTGCGCTTGACCACTTCAGCTATGTATTTGAAACCGGTCAGGACATTGTATATCTTCACGCCGAAACTCTTTGCGATTTCAGAGAGAAGCTCTGTAGTGACAATGGTCTTGACAATGTATGTGTTCTCATTCAGTTTGCCGAGTTCCTTCCATCTTGTGAGAATATAGTAGGTGAGCACTGCGCCGGTCTGGTTGCCGTTGAACTGAACCATCTTACCCTCATTGTCACGAACTGCGATACCCATGCGGTCTGCGTCAGGGTCGGTGGCCAAAACAATGTCGGCACCCTCGCGGTCAGCTACTTCAAGGGCCATTTTCATCGCTGCAGGCTCCTCAGGGTTAGGTGATGCCACAGTCGGGAAATTGCCGTCACTCACATCCTGCTCCGGAACGTGGTAAACGTGCTCGAATCCGAGCCTGTGGAGGCACTCAGGAACAAGCCTTACGCCGCATCCGTGAAGCGGAGTGTAAACGAACTTGAGTTCAGGATGACGCTTGCGGGCGTCCGGTGTAAGCATAAGAGAGAGAATGTCGTGCAGATACTTTTCGTCCACATCCTTGCCCATCAGCTCGATTTCACCACAATCCTCGTCCGGTGTGAACCTTACCTGTGCAGGGTCGGTAATCTTGGCGACTTCTGCCACAATGTCCTTGTCCACCGGAGAAGTGATCTGTGCGCCGTCTGACCAGAATACCTTGTATCCGTTGTATTCCTTAGGGTTATGTGAGGCGGTTACCATCACGCCGGCAATCGCGCGCTTTTCCCTGATGGAATAGCTGAGTTCAGGTGTAGGCCTGATGTTGTCGAAAAGGAACACGTGCATTCCATTGGCAGACATCACGTCAGCGGTGATTTTTGCGAACAGCTTGCTGTTGTTACGGCTGTCGAATGAGATGCAGACACGCACATCATTCGGATTGATAGGGTCGCCGTATGCGTCCTTGCACTCAGCCGCATGTGCCTTGATGTAGTTAGCAAGTCCCTGGGTGGCCATTCCGACAGTGTACTTGTTCATCCTGTTCGTACCGACTCCCATAATGCCGCGAAGTCCTCCGGTGCCGAATTCCAGGTTTCTGTAGAATGCATCCTCGAATCCTGCCGGATCATTGTTTCTCAGTTCAATGACCTTGCTTTTGGTTTCCGGATCAAAGTCACCGGTAATCCAGCTCTGTGCTACTTCCTTAAAATCTTTAGCCATAACTATATAGTTTTATTCTAATGTCCAACGCTATGCGGTCCGCCTTTGCAGACCATCCACAAAAATAGTAATCTTTCCCCTTAAATGAAAATGATTGTACGGCCTGTCCTGTGGAAAAATAAAAAGAGATTGCTATCTTCGCTGAAAACTTATACGAAATGAAACAGATATCTACACAGAATGCTCCTGCAGCAATCGGACCTTACAGTCAGGCAATAGAAGTCAATGGATTTGTTTATGCATCGGGACAGCTTCCGATCGATCCTGCTACTGGCGCATTCCCTGAAGGCGGAGTGAAGGAGCAGACCAGGCAGTCGATCCTTAACGTGAAGGCCATTCTCGAAGAAGCTGGACTTGCTCTGTCCAATGTCGTGAAAACCACTGTCTATCTTGCTGATATGGGCGATTTTGCGGCAATGAATGAGGTCTATTCACAGTTCTTCGCACAGCCTTTCCCTGCTCGTAGCGCGATTGCTGTAAAAGCATTGCCGAAAGGTGCGCTTGTCGAGGTAGAAGTCGTAGCTGCAAGAGGCTGACACTCAGATGACTCTCGAAGAGTTCATAATATCACATTCGGAAGATGATACATCCCGCCTCATATTGGGGCGGGACAAATGGCCTGACGTGGACGTGCCTCTGGCCGTAAACATTATCGAGTGCAGAAGGAAGGTCCGTCAGAAACTCCCGGAATGGTATGCGGTTCCTGGCTTGATTTATCCGGACAGAATCTGTGCGGAACAGTCAAGTTCTTCATTTACAGCGAATTATAAGGCGTCTGTTGCTGGGCGGATATTGAGTTCCGTCGCTGCGGATGGCAGGCGTATTGCAGACCTCACCGGAGGCCTTGGAGTGGACAGCCTTGCCTTTTCATCAGTTGCCGACAAGGTTCTGTACAATGAAATGGAGCCTTCCAGGGCATCTGCCGCCAGACATAATTTCCCGCTGCTCGGTGCACAGGACATTGTCGTGACAAGTCATTGTGTATCAGCAGAGAACGATGCGGTATGGGCGGAACTGAAAAGTTTCGGTCTGTCGCTCATATATATGGATCCCGCGCGCCGTTCCTCATCCGGAAGCAAGGTGTTTCTGCTGGAAGACTGCAGCCCGGATGTCTTGACATTGACCCGAAGACTCTTCGACATAGCGCCGAATCTGCTCATCAAGCTTTCGCCGATGGCGGATATATCAATGCTGGTGAACCGTTTGCGCTCAAGCGGAGCATTCACGAAGGAGGTGCACGTCGTGGCGCACGCGGGGGAATGCAAGGAACTGCTGCTGTGGCTTGTGCCCGACACGCGTGAAGAAGGGCTCAGCACCAGGCTCATAGTCAATGAAAATGGTTCATTGATAGAACCTTCCGGCGAAGCCCCGATTCCGCTGTTCCTGGAAAACGAGGAACACCTCAGCCGGATGAAATACATTTTCGAGCCGGGCAAGGCATTGATAAAAGCGGGAATTTTCAATGAAATAGGCTCTCTGTTCTCTTCTGGTCAGGCATCTATGCTGAAGGCCGGGAAATCCACGCACCTGTATCTGTACGGAGAAGAAATGTCGTTTGACATTGACCCGAAAAACTTCGGCAAAGTCTATGAAATCGTCGGATGGGAGCATCTGGACAAGCGTGCGATAAAGGCGTTTTCAGCCAGATATCCGGCAGCGGAAGTGACTGCGCGCAATATACCTATGACGAGCGATGAACTCCGGCGGAAACTGAAATGCCAGTCCGGCGGGGAAGTGCACATTTTCGGTCTGCGGCTGGATTTTACCGCCGCTGTGACATCTTCTTATCTTTTCGCTGCACGGAGATCATCCGCTTTGGAACTGAACAGATAAAGTCCGATGAATGTCAGCAAGGCATTGATAATCAGAAGCTCATAGCTGAATTGGTATCCTCCGAACCAGCGCTCCGAGTTGAGCTGGAGCACCAGGCAGACAGCCGGAGCTGCAATGGAAATCCACGGAACGCATCTGTCTTTGGTTCTGCGTTTCGTGAGGATTCCGAAAGCGAACATTCCGAGAATCGGGCCGTAGGTGTAACTTGCTAATTTATATACGGCATCGATGGCGCTCGTGTTGTTTATGAAATTGAAGACCGCGATGGTCAATCCCATGCACACGGCCATGCCTATGTGAACCTTTTCCCTCATTGACTTTACCTCTTTTTCCGATTTGCCGGCGGTGCCGAGAATGTCCACGGTGAAAGATGTGGTCAATGCTGTCAATGCAGAGCCTCCGGCGGCGTAAGAGCAGGAAACCAGGCCGACCACGAATACGATTCCGACTACGGCCGGGAGAAGTCCGCTTGTGGCGACTGCCGGGAAGAGCGTGTCACCTGTCGCTTCAATGCCATTGGACCCGGCGAAGAAATACAGAAGTACTCCGAGTGTGAGGAACAGGAAGATTACGACAGTCTGGAGCAATGCGCTGGTAATGATGTTCTTCTGGGAGTCGCGGAAATTCTTGCAGGTGAGTGAACGCTGCATCATGTCCTGGTCGAGTCCCGTCATTGCTATAAGCGTGAACATGCCTCCGAAGAACTGCTTGAAGAAGTATTGCGGATGGTCAGGGTCGTCGAAATAGAATATCCTGGACATGTCGCTGCCTGCCACTGCCTCGCACATCGAGCCGAACGTGAAGCCGAGAGACTTGCTGATGAAGATGGTGCAGAGGGCGATGGAGACTATCATGCAGAATGTCTTCAGGAAGTCAATCCAGATTACTGCCTTGACTCCGCCACGGAATGTGTAGGCGATGAGAATCAGCACGGTTACAGCAACATTGACAATGAAAGGCAGTCCTAACGGGCCGAACACCATCATCTGCAGGGCAATGCATACGAGGTACAGTCTGACGGACGCTCCCAACATTTTGGAAATGAAGAAGAACCAGGCTCCGGTGCGGTAGGAAGAAAGGCCGAACCGGTTTTCCAGATAGCCGTAGATGGAGACGAGGTTCATCCTGTAGAACAGCGGTATCAGAACGAATGCTATAACTATCTGTCCTGCAATGAATCCCAATGCCATCTGCATATAGCCGAATCCGGATGTTGCCACCATTCCAGGGACAGAGACGAATGTCACTCCGGACATGGCAGAGCCTATCATGGCGATTGCGACGACATACCAGGACTGCTTGCGGTTGCCGCTGAAGAAGCCGGCGTTGTCGGATTTCCTTCCTGTGAACCAGGAAATGAACAGGATTACCGCAAAGTATGCTGATATCACTGTGATTATGGCTGCAGGTGTCATTGCTGATTATTTTTTAAGTTTCTGATTCTTAGAGTTCTCGAGAAGTTCTATGTCCGTTACGGAGACGACGTCGCCATCAACATTGAACTTGATGTCGCAGCCGAGGAACGGCATACCGTAGATCCGATTCGGGTCGTGGGCGTATTGCGGTATCGGTTTCTGGGCAAGCGCCTTCACCAACATTGACAGCAAATGTGCGTCCCGTGAACCGCTAAGGCGACAGAACTTCTCTTTCAGTTCTTCAGGGAAGACCACGTCCGCTTCTTTCCATTCTGTCTCGTCAGTGAATCCGGATGCTGCGCCGGGATGGCTGTCAGTGTATGATACATAAGGCTTTATGTCATAGATCGGAGTTCCGTCCATGAGGTCGGCGCCGCTTACGGTGATGACGGGACCATCATTTTTGTCTATGTCAATGCTGATGATTCTTGCTGATGACAGTCCGAGCCCGTTCGGCCGGAAAGGGGAGCGTGATGCGAAAACGCCGATTCTCCTGTTGCCTCCGAGTCGTGGCGGGCGTACCGTCAGACCCCATTGGCCTTCATTGCCTGAAAAGCCCCAGATTATCCACAGATATCCGAATCCTTCCAGTCCACGCACTGCTTCCTCTTTGGCAAACTCCGGAGTGAAGACGATTTTCCCCTCCAATTCGTCAAGTATTCCGCTTTGGCGTGGAATTCCGAATTTGGAGGTGAATGGTGACCTGAAGTATGCGACAGGAGTGATTTGCGTCATTTTTTCCATTCGTGTCGGTTTGCAGGCCCAAATTTACGGAAAACTTTTAGTAAATTCACGTTCCAATCTTTTTTTCGTCTTATGAACATTGACAAGACTTTGCTTGCGGCAGCGGTTGCCGCTTTACTGATGATGGTGACGGTTCCTTCCTGCCACAGGAAGACGGAAACGCCTGTACTCGAGGGTAATGATACCATTTATCCGCTCGGGTTCTGTACTGATTCGTTCGCCTTGGAGGAAGGTGTGCTTAAGAACGGGGAGATTTTCACGTCTCTGATGTCGAGGCTCGGAATGAGGCCTCAGGATGCGATGTCTCTTGTCAATGCGACTGACTCTGTTTTCAATCCGAGGAAGATGCGTGCCGGCAATACGTGGCAGGCTTATTACAGCGGATGCGATTCTTCTGTCAATGTTCTGGAATATGTTGTCTATCATCATGACAAGATAAATATGACGGTGCTCAAGTGCACGGCTCCTTTCTCGGCATGGAAGGTCGTGAAGCCTGTGGACCATACGCTCAAATATTCCAATGTGCTCATTTCCTCGTCGCTCTGGAATGATATGCGCCGCTGCGGTGCGCCTCAGATGCTGATTCTGCATTTGGAAGATATCTATGCTTGGACAATCGACTTCTTTTCCATCCAGCCGGGCGACAGGTTCAGTGTCGTGTACAATGAGTCGTCCTGCGAGGGTGAGGTGATAGATATTGACACGGTATATTATGCTGAGTTTGAGCACGACGGTAAATGCTATCCTGCAATCCGTTTTGACCAGGGAGATGGCGGAAATCTGTATTGGAACGAGAAGGGGGAGAGTATGAGGAAGGCATTTCTCAAGGCTCCGTTGAGGTTCTCCCGAATCAGTTCAGGCTTCTCCTATCACAGAAAGCATCCTGTTACCGGTCGCGTGAGGGCTCATACCGGTGTGGATTATGCAGCTCCTACAGGTACTCCTGTCATGTCCATCGGTGACGGCACGGTGATAAGCAAAGGCTGGAGCGGTGGTGGCGGAAACACTGTCAAGATTCGTCACAATTCCGTCTATACGACTTCATACATGCACTTGTCGCGTTATGCTGCCGGCCTGAAAACGGGCGACAGAGTACGTCAGGGCGATGTCATCGGCTATGTAGGCTCGACAGGCTTGTCCACAGGCCCGCACCTGGATTTCCGCGTATGGAAAAACGGCACGCCGATCAATCCGCTCAAGATGGAGTCGCCAAGCGCCGAGCCGATCGCCCCGGCCAATATCCCGGCCCTCGACTCCGCCTACTTATTCCAGTCCACACGCCTCCGCACCTGGCTCGCTGAATCTGATACCACCGCGGCACCTGGCGCTTCTGCTGGTGTTGACACCTCTGCTGGTGTTGCCACCTCCGCTGGACCTGGCACCTCTGCAACTCTCGAACGACCTGCACTTTGACTATCTCGTTAAACTGCTTATTATCAGGAGATTATGGGGATATGCCGATTTCAGGTTAAAGGAAAAAACGGGCAACCTGAAGTTTTATAATTTACGTAATTGGCTGTTGGCCAATCACTTGCGATATTAAGCCGTTTTCAGGTTGTTCTAAAATGCAGAACAAGCCCGGAAAATCATCGAAGACATCTGCTATAAAGAAGAGCGTAAAGATCAGGCTGAACGAGAAGAAGCAGAACGGCTCCTTTCAGAAAAAGAGAACAAGATGACACTTGCAAAATACATCGATATGTATATCGAGCAAGTGAAAAGCGGGGCCCGGCAGACCGAACAAGGCCGCAACTACGCGCCATCGACAATAAAGTCCATAGTAACAGCCCTGAACCAGTGGAAAGCATTTCAGCAATCCGTCCACAAAGTCTATGACTTCGACGACATTGATATGAAATGCTATTACGACTACACCACCTTCCTGAAGAACAAAACCAAAGTAGTTGACGGTGTACAGGTATTCGACGGCTACAGCATCAATTCTGTCGGCAAATGCATAAAAGAACTGAAAGCCATTCTTTACACGGCAGAAGTTGAAGGATCTCACAACAACAACCTCTGGAAAGACAAGAAATTTAAAGGAACCCGCGTTGAGGTAGATAATGTTTATCTGACGCGCGAAGAACTCGACAGGATGATGGCGTTGAAGTACGATGGAGTCCATTCGGGACACGGAATCGCACGCGACATATTTATGGTCGGAGTCTGGACAGCCCAGCGCGTCTCCGATTATAATAATCTGTCCAAAGATTCCATTCACACATATACCAAGCGGTGGATTGAGGATGTGCCGGATCCACTAAACCCCGGAAAAACAAAACCAGAAATCAAGGAGAAAGACATCACCTACATCGACATAAGTCAGAAGAAAACCGGTGCAAAAGTGGCAATTCCTTGCTCGAGAGAGTTGCTTGAGATTCTCAAGAAATATGATTTCCAGATGCCGCATCTTGAAGACCAGGTCATCAACCGCTACCTGAAAGAAATCTGCAAGGATGCAGGCATTGACACACCTGTAGAGATAGAAGTGACCAACGGCGGCACACCGAAGAAAGTCTGGAAACCAAAATATGAGTTGGTCCACACACATACCGCCCGAAGAACAGGCGCAACCCTTATGTATCTGTCCGGTATGGACATCTACGACATAATGAAAATAACAGGCCACACCTCCCCTGCCATGCTCCGCAAATACATCAAAGCAGAGAACCTGACTGTAGTGGAAAAAAACACAGACAAATATAACTACTTCGACTGATGGACGAAAGAGGAAAAGATGTAACTTTACGAACAAATTGAAATGGAGTTATGAAGATTGCTGGAAATAAACTTATTGTAGAGTGCTCTACGTATGATTTCAAGATAAAACTCGAGGCAAAAGAGCCGGAGAGTTGGGTCAAGAGCGTAAGTGCCTTTGCGAATGGAAACGGTGGTTCGCTTTTCTATGGCGTTTCGGATGACGGCACTGTAGTGGGAATTGAAGACCCAAAGAAAACAGCCAAGGATATCAGCCAGATTATCAAGGACCACATGGACCCAGTACCGGAGTTCACGCTAAATCCAATAGAAGGAAATGACGGCAAAGTGGTTCTGGAAGTGAAGATTTCTGCCGGAAGTCAGACACCATATTACTTTGTTTGGAAACGGAGAAGATTGGCCTTTATACGTCTTGGAGATGAGAGCGTTCCAGCCACCTCTCATCAGTTATACAACCTTGTTCTAAAGGGAAGCAATCGCAGTTGGGATTCGTTAGAAACTTCCGAACTTCGTACTGATCATTCATTTACAATATTAGCACGCGAGTATAACGAGCGAAGTGGAGCAAAATGGGAAGAAAACCTTCTGACATCATTCGGACTTGTCACTGATGATGGCCATTTGACCAATGCCGGCCTCCTGTTTGCCGACAACTGCCCAATAAAACAATCACGCGTCTATTGTACCCGCTGGGATGGTACAGACAAAGGCGATACAATCAATGATGCAGAATTCCACGGCAATCTGCTGATGCTTCTGCGTCAGGCCAAGGACTTCATCAAGGCAAATACTGCTGTACCATGGTTCAAACTTCCCGACTACCGCCTCAACCTGCCAGAATACTCAGAGCGCGCAACAGAAGAAAAATGCGTAAACCATCTCATACATCGCGACTATACTGAACTCGGCTCTGAAGTTGCTATCAACATTTACGATGACCGTATCGAAACCACCTCTCCAGGCGGCATTAAAGAAACACTGAAATTTGAGCCGGTAATTCCTGCTGAGACTTCATCCAAACGCCGCAATCCGGTGATAGCCGAAGTCTTTGCACAACTGGACTATATGGAAAAAAGAGGAAGCGGTCTAAAGAAAATAGTAGATGCAACCTCTTTACTACCAACATATAAGGAAGATAAGATGCCGTATTTCCGTTCTAACCGTGAAGAATTCCGAACAATAATCCCAAACGTCAACTACGGAATGGACAGAGCTGCGCTTGAAGCATTCGCTGAATCAAAGGCTCCAACCCCGGAATTCCGCTCAGAGGATGAAATTATAACACGGAAAAACCGCCCAGAGGTAGCAAAAACCGCCCAGAGAAAAATCGGAAAAACCGCCCAGAGCATCATCGATATTCTCGTATCAAACCCCAATGCCACACGAACTCAGATTTGCAGCATACTTGGGAAAGCCGATGGTACCATCAAAGAACACCTTGCAAACCTTCAAGCAAGAGGAATTATCGAAAGAGTCGGAAGTGATTTCGGTGGCCACTGGAAGGTTCTAGTGAAAAAATGATTTTCCTTGGGCTTCTGCCAGGGAATACATACTCAGCTATTCTAAAAAGGGGTGCCCTGCAGGCGCTCCTTTGCGGTTTATGCGCAATTCTAACACCAAACAATATGGATTATCATAAATGGCTCTACCGTTCGAGGAGACTCGTAGCGGAAGTAGAGGCAGCGATGGGTAATTTTTCGGAGCATATTGCGCTGGATGACGCGCTGCCAAATCTTTTCTATAACGGAGAAACAGATGCCCGCACAGTAAAGCGCAAATTCAGCTAAGCACGGATGGTCTTCCGAGAAAGTTGGTGGGCAATCTCGGACAGATGGACAACCCTCCGTGGCAACGAATCCCTTGAATTGGAGCTGCGCAAACACATACGTGACTACATCCGCTTTCGCGACAGCACACGCATACTCATCTCAACAATCCTGGAACATCCACACAAAGCAGCGTCCTTGGATTTCGGCAACCTCAACTGGAACAATCTGAGAGCATTTCTGGACGAACTGGATGACGATATGCATCCGGCATTGCTGGCCTACGGAGACGGATTGCTTCAAACGAAATACGACACCTGTGATTTGACAGGCATTGCCACCAGAATGCGAGCATTCGTGAGGGATGTTACGGACGAGTTCTTCGTGGAATTAATCATCAGGAGAAGATTGCCATCCAGTCCGATTCGATAGCACGGACATAAGGCGGACTGCGCACGATTCCTACGACATTTCGGATTCACAGACAAGGCTTCAAACCGCATTTTCGAATGCTACAGCGGTGGAAAGAAACTCGAACCGATAAAAATCTCCAGCAGCCTCGGGAGCAAAAGCGACGACAATTATCCGGTGATGAAAATCTTGAAGGACTACCCATACAACAAATCCTTAGCAGACACTTAAGAATCAATCTGCTTCGGTCTGCCGGAACAAAATGTCCTCAGTGAGTACTGCACGCAATATACAACACTCCTAAACTGCCTAAACTGCCAAACAAGTAGTTTTAAACTTAGGATAACTACCTCTACCTTGCGTCCAGAAACAAACAAAACTCATTATGGAAATTGAACCTATCCTCTCTCAGATTCTGGGCGAAGTGCTTGCCCCGATAGTAACCTCGGCAGTCACTGAAGCCATCGCAAAACTCCCAGCAAAACCCAGTGGAGACTACATCAAAGTACCTGAAGCCTGCCGTATGCTCCAGTGCAGTGAGCCCACATTTTATGACCACGTGCACAAAGGCCACATCAAACTCGTAAAGAACGGACACTCATCACTCGTGGACCGCCTGAAACTGCTCGCCGATTTGGAAGACGGCAAACTAAGACTACGCAAAGACAAACATAGGAGGTAACGCTATGACTGATTACTTGGAAGAAATCCCGCCGCATAAGTTCTTCACCATCAAAAGCGCAAATGAATGGATGGCCGAAGCCAAAATGTTGCCTCCGCAGAAGAAACTCATCGGAACACTCTTCTTCGAAAACGAAACCAGCATTCTCTTCGGCGAGACCAACAGCGGCAAAAGAAATCCCAAATGTTCCGTTCCACCATAAACAGTACATCATAACAACAAGATAATCAATGAAAAAGCAAACCAAATCATACAGATATACTTTGGCACGCTGCACAGGAAACCGAAAGAAATTCATCTGCCCGAACTGTGGGCAACGCACATTCGTACGATACGTAGATGTGGAAACCGGCAAGCCCCTTGGCGAATGCATTGGCCGCTGCGACCGAGAAATCAACTGAGGATACCACAAGAAACCACGTGATTACTTCTCAGAACAGCTCCACACTTGCCAAAGACGCTACTGGTTTCCAAAGAAAGAATACCGTGAGCCCTCAGACACATCCTGCTTCAGCACAATAGACCCTGCAAAAGTTGAACAGACCGTAATGCTTGGCGCATTCAACAACTTCAGCATCTGGGTGCGAGAATACTTCGGCTTCACTGAAGCGATGCAGCAAATGATGCGCTACCGGATCGGCACCAGCAATCACTGGCCCAATGCCACCATCTTCTGGCAGATAGACCAGCAACAATAAGTCCATACGGGAAAGATAATGCTCTACGACTACCACACCGGCCATCGTGTCAAAGATCCATACAACCACATCGCCTGTGTGCACAAAAGTGAAAACGCCAAGAACTTCCACCTGAAGCAATGCCTATTTGGCCTCCACCTACTCCGTCCGGATACGCCAATCGTCGCCATCGTTGAGGCCGAAAAGACCGCTGTCGTGGCCAGCATCTTCTTTCCTGGTGTCCTCTTCCTTGCCACCGGTGGCCTGCAAAACCTCAACGCCGAGCGTTGTGCACCCCTCAAAGGCCATCGTGTCATACTGTTTCCAGACCTCGGCGCAGAAGACAAATGCCGTGAGAAAGCCGCAAAGATTCCGGCCCTCAAAGGCTGCATCATCTCCACATGGCTTGCCAATCACGCCAGTGCCGTTGAGCGGGAGAACGGGCTTGATTTGGCGGATTATCTTGAAGGGCTTGACGCAAGATGTATGTTGAGGGTTGAGGATTATATGGAGTGATTTCAATTGTGAGATTATTCGCTATTGTGAGGCAATCGAAAGGGGGTCTTGCTAGTTGCTCAATCATAGTGTGCAAAAAAACATGCACACCACAACCGGACTTGTCCGATTTTTAGTATCTTTGTGCTTAGTAAGCAAGCAAATCCACATAAATGGCGACTACTAAACACGCTTCGATAAGATACGAAGTCCTTGACAAGTATCTGCAAAAGGAGTCGGAAGATAACACTCAAGCTATCCTCCGTGAACGCTGTTGCGATGCCGTTGCTGAGAGAGACCCAAGATATGAGAGTGCTGAAATCAGCCTCAAAACCTTTCGGAACGATATTCATTACATCAAGCAGATAGCAGAAAAGCAGGATGTGGAAGTCCTTTGCCGACTCGGACGCAAAGGATATTTCTATTATTACAGCCGCCCGGAATTCTCAATCTATAAGAATGAATTGAACGACTCCGAAGTGGGACAGCTCAAATGTGCGATGCAGCTGCTTTCCCGCTTCAAGGGTCTTCCGGAATACGACAGCATTGCCGGCCTTGGAGCCAAGCTGGAGAAAAAATACGGCATCGCGTCCGGTGGCCAGACCTATGTAGAGTATGAGCATGTTGACAGCACTGGCGAGGAAATGATGGCAGACATATGCAACTGCATCATCAAGCGGCAACCCATCAAGATTACATATATGCCTTACGGTAGACCAGAAAAGGAGTGGATTATTCATCCTTACCTTCTGAAGGAATACAACAACCGATGGTTTCTCTTCGGATACAACGAGACTGAAGGCAAGATAAGCAATGCACCACTAGACAGGATAAGGGCAGATTATGAGTATGTACCGAATGCATATATCCCCAATACATTCCTGGATTTCAATACATTCTTCAAGGATGTCGTGGGCGTGACGGTAAAAGATTATGAACCTACCGAAATCACCTTCAAGGCGAGCGAGGCCCGTTATCCTTACATTGAGTCGAAACAGATACACCATACACAGGAATTAAAGGATGCAGCACAACGCATCTTCACAATCAAGGTGATTCCCAACCGTGAGTTGGACTCTTTGATACTCTCTTATGGTGCCGACCTCGAGGTTATATCGCCAGAGTGGTACCGCAATCATATTAAGAAGAAAATTCTAGAAGCAAACGAGATTTATTCAGGTAGGCAACAAGATTGCCCACCTGAGTCATAATTTTGCGACGTTGAAAGTCAAATAAATACCAAAATAAGTAACAATGAAACAAATTGGATTCAACAATTTCAGAAAATTTCAGTCTTTTCCTCCGATAGATCTCAGTCCTATCACGATTTTTGTCGGAGAGAACAATGCTGGTAAGTCAACCGTCGTCAAAGCTATTCTTGCCCTGCTTGACTTTCTGAACTCAAGATATTTTGAAATTGACAGAAAAAAGGATGAGAAGGCAATTCTTGAGCATCAGTTCTATTTTAATAAGAGCTATTTCGCGCACATTGGCACCTTTAAACGAGCGCTTTATAACAATGCCGATGACAACCAGATATCTTTTAGCCTAACTTTGGATGAGTACAAAATAGATATTGAGGTTGTCGGAGATAAAAAAGATGAGGAGGCTATTAGCGGAAGAATCGTCAAACTGAAATTGTTGATGATTCTGTTCAATATCGAGTTAACCTTCGATTTCCTTAAAGATAACATTCATGTCGTCTTCCATAATAAGCCTTCTGAATTATACATTGCGGAGGAGGGAGAACCACAGTTTAGAATATATGGTGAGAAGGAAGTTAAAACTTCGGACTATTTTAGTAGTATGTCCAAAGAAATAGTCATGGATGTTCCAATAACTGGACAAACTGGAATGATAGGTGGTCCTCTCCTTGGAATGCTGATGGATAGGTTTACGTCCAAACTTGAGGCAATAGCATACCATGAAGATACCAAGAGAAGGGCAAAAGCCCGCAAAAGTGAGGTGCAGACAATCGACGGGCTAAGCAAAGAAGCAGTGGATTTTATAGGCAAAAATAAAGAATTCCTTTGCAGGGGTTCGTTTAGATGGCCTTTTATGAGATTCTACGACTTGTCAGACTCTGACGTGGAGTATATTTATGCCCATGCTGTTACTCAAACGGTTATATATAGTGCCAAGGATACAAACGATTATTTCGTTAAGACAATTCATGAATTTGCCAACCAAAGGGTTGGAAAGAATTCTAAAATCCATGCTTTTATTACAAATTGGATGAAGGAATTCAACATAGGAGTGGATTATGAAATCAAATCCGTCGGCGGGGAAGCCCATATAGTAAAGATTCAAGGAAAAGATGGTAACCTTGTGAATCTTGCCGATAAGGGAATGGGCTCTATTCAGCTTATGATTCTATTGTTCCGTTTGGCTACGAAGATGTCAGAGCGACGCCTTGGGCTGAGGAGTTCAAGAAGTGGTATGACAATTATCGTTGAAGAGCCTGAACAGAATCTTCATCCTATGCTTCAGAGCAAGTTAGCAGATCTTTTCTTTACCCTTAATCAAGAGTATGGCTTCAAGTTTATTATTGAAACTCACTCTGAATACCTTATACGTAAAACTCAGGTTATTGTAGGTGATAAATACAAAACGGAGGAAGAACTTAAGAAGAATCCATTCAGGGTGTATTATTTCCCAGCTGACGGCATTCCGTACGATATGGTTTACACTACTTCAGGACTATTCCAGGAGAAGTTTGGTGATGGCTTCATAAATGAGGCAGGACGCCTGCATATGACAGTCCTTAAGAATTCAAAGAGCAACAAATGATGTTTAAGGTATTTATTTCAGCATCTTCGCTCGAACGATTATGCCTCAATGAAATGTCTCTGCCGCTGAAGGAGCGGAGCAATTGGTTCGTTTTGTTGTCAAAGCAGAATGTAATATATCTCGATAAAGACATATATAGCACTTGGACATTAGATGATCCCCTATTTATGTTCTCTCAGAGTTTTGGTATTACTTTCAAAGAAGCAGAATCGAACTATAATGACGTGGCGGCTAATAATCCTACCTCGTTTTTGGAACATCCGCATGATGCTTTTTTACTCGATCTTAATCCCGAACAGGCAGAAGATATAAAGAATAAATTCGGTGTCATGTGCCAGTCCACGCAAGATTTGTCTAATTGCCCCATTGCAGAAAGTGGTTGTCACTTCAATCTTGTTAAGAACTGTAGAGGACATAGCTGGAGCGAATTGTTTGCAGACAGCAGCAAGGTACCTTCTAATTCGTTGATAATTGTTGATAGGTATCTATTCGGATATGAGGGTAGATTACATAGTGGCTATGTTGATGGCGTGAATAATATCAAGCAGATTTTATCTGCTGCGTTGCCTCAAAATATTTCATGCGATTTCAATGTTCTCATTATTTTTTCACAGAAATGCTTGATACGACAGTGAATCAGTAAGTCAACAAGTCAATACGACAGTGAATGATCGAAGCGTCAAAGATACGACTATTCTTAGCTGAAGGCATTTGTCCCTCCGTAGATTTGCAGGACAATGGCTGTTTTCTCTTTTGCTCCGTACAACCTCTTGAAGATAGCATCACGAAGTTGCGCTGCACCATTGGAGGTTAGACGGAAGCAAATGGCAACAAC
>OLRA01000408.1_pt1 | contig 59225 bp, 68 predicted proteins | sample 1673011 | NCBI WGS metagenome assembly OLRA01 (sample SAMEA3136746, study PRJEB25190) | human gut metagenome | reverse complement strand
TGAATCTCCGGCAATAATGCCTGTACTTTCTGATACTTCCTTGCCATATAGCAATCCCCCCTGATGTAGCTCTATTTTCCTACATCAGGGGGGATTTTGTCTATTGTCCGTTTTTACTGGTTCAGTTCAAGGCTTCAGCCCTTGTCATTTTTCTCTTTTTTATCTTTCAGCCACCGCCGCCAAAGATCTGTGATCAAAGCCGCATATACCGCAACGATCGACCCAATAAAAATAACAAAGAATACTTTATCTCCACCTGATACTGTGCTGGTCAGAACATCATATACGGTACATATCAAAAAGCCGCAGTATACCGCCACAACAATACTGGCTATTATATTGAACGGCAGCTGTATCCGTTTATAAAAGCCGGGGAATTTCTTTCGCAGCATTAGATCCAGAAGAAAAAATGCGGCGAGAAATATTATCGTCCCAAGCTTCATGTCCATCACCTTCATTTTTATATGCAGCTTTATGCAGTTTTTATCATAACATGCTTTATCCTACAACACAACCGGAATTAGTCCCTCTCACATAAGGCCGCTGCCTTGCAGCCATCATTTTAATTTCAAGAGGCCGCCGGTTCACACTGCCGCGTCTTTATTACTTCAGGCAATAAAAAAACAGGAAGCATCAAAAGATGCTTCCTGTTGGTCCGAGTGACTGGATTTGAACCAGCGGCCTCTTGAACCCCATTCAGTATAAACTCGTTGATTTTACTGGATTCTCTGTGCTTAAAGTAGTAATAGAGTTGTAATAAGAGTCGCAATTAACTCTCGCTTCCCATTATTTTTCAGATTTGTACTCTACATATCTAGCGTTGTTATTGAAAACTATGGAAGTCACTTGTGTCTTATCTCTTTCCATGGGTATAGATACTTTGGCGTCGTCCCAGGCGCTAATACGATTTTTGCCACGAGATATAACATAGCTATTCCCTCTCGCCTCAACAAAGCAGTCATCGAACGCTTCTACTGTTGCGTAATCCTGAGCATACACTATTGCATTGAAACCTTTAACCGTTGAATTGTCTTTTGCAGTTACAGTTGATCTATCCCATGCTTCCGCACACGCCCGGTTCATAGCTTCGACTATGCTGGCGCCTTTTGCCTTAACAAAACTTTCATCCCGGGCTATGATTTCAGCTCCTGCAGCCACTAAGACATAGCTTTTCCCAGAAGCTATTACCGGCAGCTTGAATTTTCTGTTGACCACCGCCGCATCATCTTGGTCCCCAAAGTCGATTATTATTTGCCCATTAAACTCGGAAGATATATTGTCAAGTTCCTGCTGGGTTCTGACTACTATATTTTTGCACATCGGGACTGCCTCCTCTTTGCATGATGTAATTATTGTACGATACTATGAGCATAATGTGAAGATGGAATAAACCAAAAGGGAGGCAATAGCCTTCCCTTTGGTTTATTCAGATTCTTTCTCTACTGACACTATCTCGCCGATAAGAGGGGACGAATCCTTCATTTTCTTTATTGCTGCCTCAGCCATACCGACAATCAAAGCATTTATATCTATCTGTGCTGCGCTGAGAAGATCTATGGCTGGCTGAGCCATTTTGGCCTTTACCAATTCAAGGAGCTTTGCATTGAGAGCGGACACTTCCTCCGGCGTCAATTTGCCGTCTGAGGCTGCTGCCTTGAGGCCATCCACCACCGTCTGCTGGAGCTCGCCTACGGTGTCCTCTACGGTCGTTGAGAGCTGGGTGAGCACCTCGGAAATTGACTTAAATTTTTCGGTTTTTGCTATCCTGGTGACGCACCAGGTAAGGCCCACGCTGAGCCCAGCTACCGCCAGCTGAGCCACCACGCTCAGTACAGAGCTTATGGCCTCCATGGCAATGGCATTGACTGTCTCGTCCTCCATGGCGGCACAGCCGCTGAGGACTGCCACAACACTCAGTATTAGTGCAATAGCAATTACTTTTTTCCAGTTTTTCATCTTAGATTATCCTTTCCGCTCACGCCTCTTGGTCGTGGGCTCTTTTATTCATATGTTTTTCTATCCGGTTTATGGCATCCGTCACAGGGCCATTGCAGCCCTGCTCCTTCAGCCCTTTAAGGCATGATAAAATACCATATGTCAGGAGTGTCATTTCCTCCTTGATGGATGCGATCTCAGCATCCTGGGCACTTTGCTTCTGCACCCATCTATATGCTTTATTGTAATATCCGATAAAGGCCGCCACTGCAGCAAGCACAGCTGCAGCTGTAATAATTGTCTGGACGTCTATATACAAAGACTTCACCCCTTCAGCAGCTTGCTCCAGGTGTCTCCGCCCACTTCGCCGTCGGCCAGCAGTCCTGAATTCTCCTGGAAAGCACGCACTGCTCCCACAGTGGCCTCGCCCATAATGCCGTCTGCCTCTCCGGGCTCGTAGCCTTTGGCCGCCAGCAGCTGCTGTACCGTCCGCACCTGAGGGTCTTCCATGCCTTCTTTCAAAAGCCCAAGCTTTACGCTATATTCATATGACGGCCTGGGCCTTACGGGGCTCGTCCCCTCTTCGCCACCATAGCGCAGCACACAGTCCCAGGGATAGTTGCGATATGTCCGCACCAGGAACTCCCGGCCCGTCTGGTCCCCAGGCTGTCCGCCGGTGACGGTGCCCAGCTCGTTGATGCTGGCCTCAACCTCCTGCCCGGCCCCGCAGTACATGGCGGTATGATGCTGATGGTTCAGCATCACGTCGCCCCGCTGCAGCCCGGAGCCGGTAGCCAGGTCTATCTGGCTGGTAACATCAGTAAATCCGCAGCGGAGAAAGATTCCTCTCATGTTGCCTGTGTATGTAGCCCCATTGGATTTTACCGGTACCCCCGCCAGCTCCCAAGCCTGTATCACTGCGGCGGAGCAATCGTAGTCTCCCCGCTCTCCCCAGCGGTACTGCTGGTCGTATCCGTGGCTGTCATCTGCTGCCCAGGCTTCCATCTGGGCTATGGCTTTTTCAATCGCGCTCATCTTCAGTCCTCTACCTTTATACAGCGGTTTTCAAACTTCTTGTAAGCGTCAAGATACATCTCGTCCTTGTCCCCGTTGTATGTAAGCTCATAGTACATGCCATCGAACAGGGTGGTGGAGAGCAGCGCTTTGTGGTTCTGCAAGGTTTTTGCATACCACACGACAAAAACCTCATTACAGGTTATCTGTGCTCCGTCCGACTTGTCCAGGTGTTCATTGGCATAGTCCCGGACTATCTCCTTACACTTCTCCAGGTATTCTTTGCTGCTTCTTATCATGTTTTTACTCCTCCTCTGTTATTAGGCCTGAAAATTCTTTACCTTCTTCTTTCATCTGCTTGCCTCCGTCCATCCGTATACACCGGGCTCCCAGGTATTGTTGCCAACATCAGAAGTCCACCTCTTGCCATTATGGCTAACTTTTGCGCCCTTTGCATAAGCGTCATGACTTCCAAGAGGCTGTACCCAGTCCGGCCACTCCTCCAGGGAGACAACCGTCCACAGGGCTGGCGTCTTGTCCGGCGTCCAGTCCGCCTGGGATGTGTGAGCCTGGACGCAGCGGTATAGGGTACCACCGTACTCTATACGCTCATCGGTACTGTAGCTTGTGCCTGTTGCCCAGGCCGGGAAAAGTGTGGGAGCCTGCAGGGCGTCTGCGTCGCTGAGGCTTGCAGCTGCTTTTTCGATATATGGTCGCATTTTCAAAGCGTTTTCAAGATAGCTCATTCTTTACTTACCCCCAATACCTCAAGCGCCGCCAGGGCGTCTGCATTTTCCTTTTGTGCCTCCTCATAGGCTTCCTGTGCCGCATCCAGTATTCGGCTGTCCTCAGCCGGGGCAATCATCTCCCCGACAAATACAACGCCGTCCGGGCGTGTCCAGGTGTTACCAGAGGGGATAAACCTGTAGCCTTCGATATAACGGCGGCATTTACCATTAAACGCATCGGTTTCAATGGGCGTTAGGCCACCGGCGGGCGTCGTGCGGCAATTGAAATCAGAGTCGATATAAACAGTCATAGTTCCCCCTCTATTCAAGCCAGACTTTTACAGTAGTTGTTCTCGTTATTTTAACAACTGAACTCCACATCCCACCATCTGTAATTCCGGTAATATGATACGAACCGTTAATGTTAGACACATCAAGTTCATTTATGCCTGGTGTTTTAGACGCGGTTTTCTTAGCAGTCATTTTTGAGGGTGTTGTTGTAGCTTTGTTCTGTTCAGTGGTCAAACCAACCACTAATTGCACGCTACTAGTTTCGTCTACATCGCCCTCGCCGATAACGCCAAAATCAACGTCAAACTTTAAGGTGCTGAAATTGGTAAAATCAATAGCCTGGTTACTGTACCAAGGCGAAATGGTATAAGATACGTTTTCTTTTCCTCTGCTTGACGCTTCAAGTTTACTGTTTTTTATACCGTGCCATCCACCAGTCTCTTCGGCGTACTCTCCGTTGTCAAAGAGTACAAGCTCGAATGTGAGTGCTGCTGTATACGCTATTTCCTCGGTCACATTTACCGTAATGGTCTTGTCTTTTACGCCGTTTGTAGCGTATAGTGCCCAATCGCCCGGCTCGGGTATATCAAAAGTATATGACCCGCTGGAGAGGCTGCCGCTGGGGACGCTTAAGACTGTACTGTCTTTTGTGCAGGTCACTGATGTACAATCCGCGGGAAATGTCGCTTGTATCGTGGCAGAGAAAAACGCCAGTGTTACGCTGGCCACCTGGCCCTGAGTCGTGATACTGACGGTGTCCTCCACCTCTTGTCCGCCATTGGTTGCCTTGACCAGCCATTGCCCGGCGCTGGGGACCAGGAAAAGAGCCCGGCCGCTTGTGTCTTTCGCTGTTATAGTCTTGCCGCCATATGAACAGGTACAAGTGGCCCCAGCCGGGTAAATTACGCCTATTGCGGCAAAGGCCTGGCCAGATCCGCCGCCCATTAGGGCAGCACCAAATATTTCAGGCATTTTAGCTCACCTCTTGGATAGTTACCGGCACACTCAGCTGCGTAGTAGGCTTAGCGCCCACAGCGTAGGCCGTGACTGTGCCAGCGTTGTTGCCAAAGACCAAGGAAAAGCCTTGATCCATGGCAGCCTGGAGCAGAGTGGCGTCCGGCGTGATATTTACTTGGCTGTTGGCCGTCACGCTGGGGACTGTCACCGTCTGTGTATACGGCCCCTCCCCTGCCCAGCTGGCCGCCGATAGCGTCACCGTGACTACGGTTGCGGTTCCGGCTGGGCCCTGTGGGCCTGTATCACCCTTAGGCCCCTGCGGCCCTGTATCGCCGGTGTCCCCCTTGGGTCCCTGCGGTCCTGTATCACCTGTGTCACCTTTGGCACCGGTCTCCCCCTGGGGGCCTGTCGGGCCCTGCGGTCCCATATCTCCGGTGTCTCCCTTGGGTCCCTGGGGGCCACGGATGTTGACTGGCTCTGGATTCTCCAGGCCTTTGTCATTTGCCCAGCTTAATAGGCCGTCCTCGTCTACACTCGGAGTATATGTGGCTCCGGATTCTCCGGCGTCGCCCTTGAGCCCCTGGGGGCCGGTGTCACCCATATCGCCTTTGGGGCCAGGCTCCCCTTGTGGTCCCTCTGGGCCTTGAGGTCCTTCCGGGCCCTGGGGACCGGTGTCGCCGGTATCCCCCTTGGGTCCCTGCGGTCCTGTATCACCTGTATCGCCTTTAGGACCTTGCTCTCCTTGGGGACCCGCCGGGCCTTGCTCTCCCGTGTCACCTTTGGGGCCTCTCAAAGACTCAATTTGCTCATCGGTCAAGTCCTCAAAAGTCATCGTGCCATCCGCACCTTTTGGGCCTTCCGGCCCTTGGGGGCCTGCCGGGCCTTGAGGTCCTGTATCTCCCTTGGGCCCCTGGGGGCCGACGTCCCCTGTATCTCCCTTAGGGCCTGGCTCTCCCTGTGGACCTGCCGGACCTTGAGGTCCTTCCGGGCCCTGAGGGCCTGTGTCTCCCTTTGGTCCCTGGGGACCGATATCGCCAGTGTCGCCTTTGGGGCCTTGAGCTCCAGCGTCTCCGGTGTCGCCTTTGGGGCCAGGCTCTCCTTGCGGACCTGCCGGGCCTTGAGGCCCTTCTGGGCCCTGAAGCTGTCCCTGGTCTTGCCACTCATTGCCTGTATATAGGTAGATATTATACGGCGGCGCTGATCCGACATTCCACATGTCTCCTGCAGCAGCCTCTGTCGGCAGATCTTCCACCTGCGCCGCTGTCCCTTTGATCATGATCCCCGTGCCTGGTGGGCCAGGCTCTCCATCAAACACTCCGGCATCCGCATCGGCCCGCACACCTTCGGCGATGTTTTTTGCCGATGTAGCAATATCAAGAATTTGTGTATACACATCCGGACTTGGTGGCTCTGGAGTCTCCCCGGAGACGTATCCGCTGGGATTGACCAAAATCATGGCCGCAGCAGCGGTATGGAGATCACCGCAAAATGCGCTGACTTTAAAGGTTGATTGTGTAAGCACCTCCCAGGGTACCAAGCAGCGATTGGTGCTATCCAGAATCACGGCGTACTTATCAAAGAGGGCGGTAATTGGCGGCTGCCAATCGTCTGAGAGCAGCTGGAATTCGGCGTACAAGTAATTTTTTGAGTCCGCCACTACCAGCTCATTATCCAGACGCTCTATCTTTTGGTGATCCAGTGCAAAGCGTATTATCATAAAGTCACCATCCATTTTTGCTCATTAGGCCCAGCGCCGTAAGAGCTTCTACAATCGTATTTATCCAGTTTGCACAGCTCGCTGCCGTTGCATTGCTCTCAGTTGGACATTTATTCATGTTGTACTTCCTGGCAGGTAGCCCTACGATCCCAAGCACTACATAGGAGCCGCTAATGGGAGCCAGCACCACCCGGTCTCCGGCTGCAAGGGGCAAGCCTTTGTGAGATTTATAAAATTTTGCTCCAGCGCTATCATCGGCATCCAGCCGGACCCGGACGCCTTTGCTTGTATCGCTTGATACTACAGTTCCCAGAAGCAGGCAGCCCGAATTGGGTTGCTCCTTAGGTGGTAAAAGCTGATCCATAGTACCTCCTCAAATTACCACAGTCCTGGATGCGCTTATATGCATCATCTCGCCTGCCGCCAGGCTAAGGCTCCAGCTCTGCTCTTCATAAATTCCGCCTAGCTCCGGGTGGTCTATGCCGATTATATCTCCCACTCCGTGCCCAGGCTCGGCCAGAATATCAAAATCCAGAGTATAGTCGCTGAGCAGCGACTCATCCCTGAGGCGATTGGCATAGCCCTGGAGGGCTTCCTGGCTGCTGGTCTGATTGACGGAGCTCACCTGGGTAATTCTCATTCCCCGTCGCAGTGTGGACTTGCTGGACACTGGCGAGTCATTGACTGCTACCGCCCGGAGTCCTGCAGGATTGTCCGGATTGGAGCAGGTGACCACAAAGACATTGGGGGCGCTGTACAGATCTGTCATGCCGCTGAGCTCAGGTCCCATGCTGGGGCGTCTCATATCCCTTGTGCTGTACTGCCTCAGGATGCTGGCTGCGCTGGGAGCCGCATAGGGCTCCAGGTGGGCATATCCCTGGCCGTCAAACCAGACCTCTTTGTAATTAATCTCCGTCAGCAGGGAGTTGATTATATCCAGATATGCCGTGCCTATTGGCCAGTCCTCTCGGTCGGATGTGAGCTCCGAGTCGCTGGCGACTATAATTGCATTTGCAATCCCACAAGAAACAAGCAGCTGCTCGATAGCCTCTATATAATTTGTCCCGGCTGCCAGATGCAGTAAGCTTTCAGTCTTTGCTGAGCTAAGTATCCAGCTGCGGTCGTAGGCCTCGACCTGCCACGCTTTGCCGTAGGGCGTATAAGTGTCAAGGACCGTAGTGGGCCGGTAAATGCCCAGGGCCTCCTCAATGCCGTCTATAATCATCATTGGCCGCAGCTCGTCCGAGAAGAGATCCACGGCATCATTGCAAATGAAAGTCCCCGACATGCTCCGCTTGATGGCAGAATCTTTTCGGCAGTCTATGGTAGGCGCTCCGGAGCTTGCATCCCAGTAAAGCTGAGTAAGGCAGGCCCCATTCCGCAGGACGTCAAGGCGATAAGATACTGCCCGTGTCAATGTCGATCTCCTCCTCTAAATACTGCTGGCTTAAAGTAAAGTCGTAGCGGATATAAAATGTGCTGCGATTAGATCTGAGTTCATCCAATGTCGCCATAAGCACATCCTGGTCTGGTGCTTTAAGGCACACAGTGCGCCCCAGCAGCTCCTGCAGCCCAGGATCGTCCTGTAGGAAAAATGCGGCGCTGAAGCTGACGCTGCGTTCGAGATGTTCCCCCAGCTCTGTGACCGGGTATGCTCTGCCCTGGAGACTCATTCTGCTGGCGTCACGCCGTCTGGTGGTAGATATGCTTGAGTACATGGATGTGCTGTAGGGCAACTCTATCCATTCGCCATCAGGTACTACCTTGATCATGGGTACAGCTGCAGATATAGTGCCGCTCACGACATTGGATTTGCCGAAATTGCTGCTATCCGTATAGCAGCCCCGGATGAAATACTCGGGCTGGCCTCCGGAATACTCATCTTTATACTCATCGCCGGTCAGGCGGGCAATAGGCTTTTTGTCTCTGTACACTAGATAAAAATCATATCCCTGGCTTGTCCAGCTCAGCTCTGCGATGTGCCCAAATTGGACACTCAGCTCAATCTCCGAGCCGGGCTCATTGCTGACGACAATAGTAGCCGTGCCCCAGGGGCTCCATAGGCCATAGCGATTCTGTGAGCGCACACGCACCGTGTATGTACCGTCATCCAGGTACTGGGGACATTTCCAGGTCTTTCCCGGACCGAAGAGGATCTGGTCGTATATCCCCTCAAGCTGCACCTGATAGCCCTCCTGCTCATTGGTCTGCCATTGGATCTCAGGGCGAGGCGAGGCATTGAGGATGAGCACTGTGGGGGTGGTGGGCGGAGCTACTACCATAAATTCAGCAGCCTCACTCCAGCTCCCCGCTATACCGTCCTGATTATACGTCCTCACCCGCCAGTACCAGCTGCCGGAAGTAAAGCTCCCTGGCTGAGCATCGTAGGTGAGTCCGCTGCCGGTTACAGTCACAGTCTGGCTCCAGCTATCTTTGCTCTGAGTAAATTGCAGCTCCGACTTTGTAGGTAGGGTGCCGCTCTCATTGATATGCTGCCAGGTAAATTCTGTGGTTTCGGCCCCATTTACCAGAGCCCCTGCAGGGCTCACACAGATGGCTGTCGAGATGGTGTCTGTAGTATCCCAGGTTATAGTGTCGCTTGCAGTAGTCGTGCCTCCGCTGTCGGTGACCTCTATGTACGCCTCTACGATTCCGGATGGCAGAGTATTTGCTGGTACAAGGATTGTCCCAGTATCTTCACTTCCCCCGGTCACGGGTATTGATTGATACACATCCTCAGACTGCAGCTTATAAAAAAGGCGGTAGCTGGAGAATGTGGGGGTGTACATCGTATAGTAAGGTACCGTGGGGGCCTTGATAGAGCCGCTAAAAGTGACTGAAAATGGCTTTGTGCGAGTAATCCTCGCACCTGACGCCGGAGAAATATTGGTGGCTTCCAGATGAATCTTGCTGTCTAGAAATTCCACTCTGAGTTGGGGAGGCTGCTCACTATATGCAGTGCGGACATTGCTTGACACATGCCCGGTAAGGAATCCATATTTAAGATAATCAGGAGAATTATAGTCAAAGGAATTTTTCCCCCACATGCTATATGATGCAACACCGACTACCGGGTTAGAAATCTCCAGCTTAGTTGGGCCTGGTTGATCTCCCGAAGATTTATTAGCCCAAGTTATAGTTTTGGCATCCCAGTCAGTAGCAGCCTGTCCAATATATATAGAGTCATAGATAAGAGACGTACCAGATACGGTTTTTTCATACGGCACAAAGCACGCCCGGAATTCCACGATGTTGATTAGATTATACCAGTAGGTTTCTGGCACAGAGAATTTAGTATACAGCCAAGCATTACCTGTATATGTTTGAGAAAAAACAGCCGACGTGTGATCGTTTTCATCTGGTACAACCTCCCGCACTATAGCGGATTCGCTTGCATCAAGTGTAATTATTGTACTCATGCCTTTGCTCCCATCCGGTAGATACGTCGGAAATTGCTGAATGTGTTTACTGCAGCGTTAAAGTCTCTGACATTTTTGGCATCAATTACGACTTTGTCTATATGGACGCCTCCGCCAGCGCTCTCCCGGCTCTCCTGGTTGTTGAGGATGCGACTCCCGGCCGGGAGTATGACGGTCTCAGGGCCGTTTTCACCCACTACGGTCCGGCCGCCACGGAAGTAGTCCGTGCCGCTGGCGTGGAATGCATTGCCCTCCCAAAGGCCAGTTTCAGGGTTATAATAGCTGCCATCCATATTCTGGCTGTAGCCCAGGTATTGCTGGTAATTGCTGAATTTACCTTCAGACAACCCTGCGCCCAAAGCCACGCCCATTTGGCTAAAGTTCCCGCTAAACAATCCTGTCAGCCAGTCCCCAGCATCAGCTATAATGGCCACCCATCCTGCAATAGGTTCCAGAACAGCACCAAGCACAGGCAGGACTATATTTGCAAGATTTAGAATCGGTTCAGCGAGAGATACCGCAGATTCAAGCAGGCTCCCTAGGTTATGCACAAGGCCGCTATCAATAAGCGCTTCTCCTGCCTCAGTAACCAACTCTCCAAATTTGTCATATACCTTCTCTGCGGTGGGGGCAAATTCCGACGCCAGCTGTTTTCGCACAGCCTCCTGGCGGAGCTGCAGCTCCTGGTACTTCTCGTCCACTGCCGCCAGAGCTTCCACCTGATCAGTGCTCAGGACATAGCTGGTGTCCTGAGCGTCTTTGGCATACTGCTGGAGCACGCTGCTGCCCTGGGCAATAATGGGATTGAGCTCTCTCGCAGATTCGCCCATCAGAGACATGGCTGCGGCGTCCCTCTCTGTGCGGGTTTCGATTTCCCCGAGGGCGTCCAGCACCTCGTAAAAGACCTCATTGCTGTCCCGGAGCTGCCCGCTGGTATCGGTAATTTGTACGCCGAGGCGAGCAAAAGCATTGATATAATCCTCACTGCCATCCTTGGCCGACTGCATATTAGTGATGATAGTCTTCTGGGCGTCGCTGATTTTATCAGTGGCCACACCAATAATTTTGCTGGCATATTCCAGCTGCTGGATCTCTTCGGTGCTCATGCCGCTGATAAGAGACTGATTTTCGGTCTCTTTTGCCCTTTCGGCCGCCTCTTTTGTCAGGTCCATAAGCTGCTGCTCTACAGTGACCAGGCCCACTACAGCAGCAGCTGCAGCACCCATGGCAGCTACGGTGCCGCTGGAAAAGGTCTTGGTACTGTCCAGAGCCTTTTTAAGATTGTCCGGTATCGTGATTCCGAATTTTCCGGCCAGCTTCTCTGCCACATCTCCCGCCCCGGTCATTTCTTCCGCAGCATCCTCCAGAGCCTCATCTTGCTGAGTCAATGCTTCCGTATTCCGGCGTATGGCGCTCTCTGTTTTGCTTACCTGGGCTTCCGCCTTGTACAGAGCAGCCTGGTAGTCCATGGCCTCCTTGCTGGCCTCACCGTGGGTCCGGACAGCATAGCTGAGGGCATCCCTTAGAGCTGAGACCTTGTCTTTCTCACTTTCCAGGCGGCGGTTGAGGACATCGGTCTGGGCAGTGAGTCCCTCCACGCTGTCGGCATTATCCTCGAATTCAGCGGTCACCTTCTGCATTTCCGCCTTGAGCACGCCTATGCCCCGGTTTATTTCTGTTATGGCGTTCTTATACTGCTGTTCACCGCTTACGGACAGCTTAGTGTCCAGCTTTCTGGTAGCGATATCAACCGCCTCCCTTCAAATAGGCCGCCAGCGACCGTGTTTTTTCCTGCTTTTTCCCCTGTTCCGGCATTTTTGTTCGTCCGAAATAGCTGTCATAGAGTTGATGGAGCCTTGCCGGATTCATGGTCTTCCAGAAGGTTTTTTCATCCAGTCGAAAATGGAGTATCCATATACTTAAGAAGCTGGCGAAGTCGAGCTTCAACTCCGCCAGCTCTTTCAGTTTTTTGAGCTGTCTCCCTGGGCGGGAGCTTCCGCCTCATTCTGAGCCTCCGGAGGGAGAATTGCATCAATCGCAAGCTGAAGTATTGCGTCTTTTGGAAGCTGCGAATATGCATCCCAGTCCAGCTTTTTTCCAAGCTCTCTCCATGTGTAGCGTTCTGGCCAGTGCATGTCCTCAGCATAGTCATTGAGCATTGCAGCCAGGAAGCTAAGTGTGCTTTTTATAGCGGCACGGCCGGTTAGAGCCGGGGTAATTCTCCCGCCAAAGTCCTTCTGGACATCGGCCAGGACATTCATATTACAGCGCAGCTTGTACTCCCGCCCGTCAAATTCAAAGTCAAGCTCCTTTAGCCGGATATCTGTCAGGCTGCGACTTTGTTCAGCACGGCTTTCGTCCATGCAATTGCCTCCTCTTCCGTGTCAAGAATTGCGGCTTCAAGCATATTCTGTTCCGCTGTGTTGTCATTGAGGAACTCCCCGGTAGTAGTGGGAGTATTAAACTGGATATTTTCCCCTGCGGTCTTAAATATCATGCCCGGATTGCCAAACAGGGCTCGGTGTATAAAAACCGCCGTGAATTTTTCATTGCCGTCTATCATGTCCGGGGCGTAAAAAGTCACCCCGCAGTAGCTGGCACGGTCCCTACCTCCCGTGACAAGGCTCTTGACTTTTTTCGTGGTTTCAGACGGCGAGGGCTGGTCTGCAGTCGGATCCGGAGTATATGTGATGCTCCGCTCCTTTTCTTTTGTTCCGTACATCATCTTCTGGGCATCGGTAGGAATATACTTTACGGCAATTGATATCGTGCCGCCAACGCATTTCCTCACGTATTCTGCCAGCGTACTTTCGGCATAGAGCCGTCCCTCTGCAAAGCGGAAATCAAGGTTGACGTCCATGGCGTCGCCTATGGGGGTCATCCCCGAATAGACCGCCTGTTTCTCAGGGGTCAGACTATACTTGGCAACAAGGATGCCACGCAAATCAAATGCAGGCATGGTTTGTCCTCCTTATTTTTCAAATATTTTGTCCTGCCAGGCTGAGAGCTTGTCCGCTCCCGCCTGGGAGATCTCATCGGCGCTCTTATCAAGTGCCATCTTCATGAATGGGCGTGCAGGCTGGCCACGCTTTCCAAATTCGTTTATAAAAGCTATTTCAGAGTTTTGAGTGGTTGTCTTGCCCCGGAGGCGCTTACCTGAGTAAGTGACCTTCAGATAGCCTCCGTCTTTGGTATATGTGACCTTGGACAGCTTGAGTTTGTCCAGGATATGCTCAGAGCTCTCCGGATCACGTACACCCATGGCTTCGCCAGTCTCCCGGATACGCTCCATGGCCACCGCTCCCATAGCCTCCAGCACATTCTGAGTCACACTGTGTGGGATATCCTTCAGCTCCGCATAGGCGGCATTAAGCTCGTCAAAACCGCTGCAGCTAAATCTGGCCATTATACCCTCCCGTCTGTGGCCTCGCACTCAAAGACGTAGTGCTGACCTTCATCGTCATGAGCCGGAGTGACTGAGGGGTAAGTACATCCGGCTCCGACCAGTGCCCGGCAGATATTTAGTTTGAGCTCTGTGGGATCGTCTCCATGGGGCAAGTACAAATGCACCATCAGAGAGTATACGGCGGCTCCTGGGCTGCTGTCGGCAAATAGCCTGGGGTATGTGGAGTATTGATACACGATGTAGCGGAGCTTTGTGCCCGTATAGATATTGGGGTATACGTCAGGCAGCACATCGAGTAGAGCTGCCCACACACGCTCGTCAATTGTCACCGTATCACCTCCAGCAGTTCCAGGCGCTGGGTATATCTCTCTGTCATCATGGCAGATTGTACCTCATAGACCCGCCCACGGAAAATGGCTTTCCGCTCGCCGTAATAGTCGCTGTCATAGACCTCGACCGTCACCTGGGACCGCAGTCGGCTCTTATCCCCGGTATAGCTGTCCTTGCTGTCCAGACCTTGGACTATGGAGCATATGACCTTGCGCTCCTCCGGCTGGGTATCCGGGAGAGCGTAGCCGTTATCGCCCTGGCTTTTTTCCGGATACTTCAGCAGGATCAGCTCGTCGGCCCAAGTCCTGGCGATCAGGCTCAAGGACAGCCACATGCAGGGCAAGCCATTTTCGTCCCAGCGGCGCTCAGCCTGGGCCAGTCTGTACAGGCCCCCATCGCCGGGCTTGACGTATTCCGTGGACTTATAGTCGTACCACCCTGGGATCTCCAGGAGCCGATCCAGCTGATACCCCGCCTGGACTGCATCAAATATGCGCTTTGCATAGATAGTCTTATCACCGTACATATGAGAGCGCACAAGCTGGAGATTCTCCTCTGTAGGGGTTTTCCCAGGCTGGACAGTATAGATTTTCAGCGTGCGACCATAAATCATTCTGAGGTCTCCTGTGCGCTCACGCTTTCGGTGAGCGCATTATTCAGTGCCCAGCGCAGGGACTTGGGCATAGGGTCATTGCTGTCCCTGCGCCGGTAGAGATATGCAGCATATGAGACAAGCAGGTCCAGGTGTGCGTAATCTGCCTCATTGAGATCAATACCGCTTTTTCTGATGCGGGCACGGGCCGCCTCCAGCTTATGTATAAGATACTGCTCTTGCTCTGGAGTGATACTGTCGTCAGTGTAGCCAAGATCTGTCTTAAGTAGGGCCAAGGCGGCCGTGACCATAAAATCACCTCATGCTTTCTTCGGGATCATGCGCCAGCCACAGACAAAACGCTGCCGGTGGATACAATACGTCCAGCGGTGTCTACCTCGACAACCGCTATCGGAGTGCCAGTGGCGGCTACGATTTCAGTGCTGCCGGAGGTAAACTGAGTATATCCTACAGGTTTTGCCCCAACCTTAAGACCGTCATTGGTGGCTTTGACCTTGTACATCAGTTTGTTGCTTCCACTTACAGTGCCCGATACGGTCACCCTGGTCTTGCCAGAGGCTCCTTCGGCAGCAATACAAATCAGGACGTTCATATCCTGGTTTGCATAGTCAGGAGTAAAGCTCATTGTCTTGGTCACCTCTGCGTTGTTGTAGTTTATGGCCACAAAGGCTTCTCCAAATATGGGTTGACCGTCGTAGCGGGCCACAGCCTTATACACAGTCTTGTCCTGCAGGAAGAAGACCTGGTCGCTGATACTAACAGTTCCGCCCTCACGCTCTACAAGCAGGAAAACATCCATGAAACCGCCGACAAGCTCATTGTCAGGCATGAACTCAAGCTCTATAATGTCTCCATTTTCCACGGGCATCTGATTTCCCAGACCGGCCACCAGTGTGCCAGCGGAATTAAACGCAAGGCCTCTGGCCATAAGATCCAGATGGGTCTTCCGATTCATTATCCATGTAGTCCGGCCAGACGCAGAATAGTTGGGCTTTGCCTTTGCCATAGCTCCCAGCAAAGGCTGGAAAAACTCGATACCTGCCTTAGCTCCGATATCCAGCTTAAGGATATTGCTTGTCCTCAAATCGGTCCAGGCTCCCTGATTTGCCCCCCAATAGCCGGGCTGAGAGGCCTGGTTCAGGCGGGTCACAATACCAACAGGCATCTTGCTGTCAGGACCAAGGCCATATACTATAGCCTTATCCAGAGCAGAGCCTATGGCACCCAGCAGCATGCCCATGATTTCTTCGCCCAGGTTCAGATCGCTGTCCTTAAGAGTAGCATTACAAATGGGGATGTATCCGCCAACTTTGTATCCGTCCACTTCCAACTCTGTAAAGACAAAGTTGAGTTCATTGAGATTGGCGCACATCTCAGTCCAGACGCCATCCGGGACTTTACCGATGACAGTCTGCCTTGCCTGTCCCCGTTCGCGTCTGAGCCGCACGCGGCTGATGAGCTTGGAGCCCTCTTCCAGATTGTCTCTGACAACATCCAGAACTATAGTGGGAATGGTAAGCTCAGCGCCAGTCACACTGCGCTTCCCGCTGCCTCCGAGAGTCCTGATGTGTCCCAGCCAGTCTTTCACTTCGCTGCGCTGATAAAAGGCCTCGCAGTCGCTGCGGCTGCGGAAGCAGCGGCTGCGGCTCCGGTAATTGGGATTGCTGGTGGGAGTGGTTATCGCCCGGCGATTGCTGGGGCCTCCGCTGCTGCGGCTGCCGGTAGCGCCGGTGCCTTCCGGATCATTAGGGTCAGTATCGTCGTCCAGCTCCGCCAGCTTGGCATCAATTTCTTCGATTTCCTTCTCCAGCTTGTCTATGGCCTCCCCAGTCTCGTCTCTGTCCTTCTCCAACTGGTCTACCTTGTCCAGCAGTTCCTCAGACACATCGTCAGATGCGTCTATCTGCTTCTGCAGCTCAGCCTCATCGGCTCTGAGCTGGGTGCGCTTCGCCCGCAGCTCCCTGAGAGCTGCCATGGCCGTTGCACGGCGTTTAGTGAGTGCGATTTTTTTTAGCATGATTTCTAAGTCTCCTTTTCAGCATTTCTTTTCTGTGCTCCGCCGCTTCCTTCTGGATGCGGGCAGTGTCCCTGCTTCTTGCCTCCACATAGGTGGATTCATAAGCCGGGAAAGTGCAGGTGGATATCTCCCAAAGCTTTGAGATTTTTGCAATCTCCCTACAAATACGTCCATCCGGGAGATCGATATATCGGACTTCACCTTCGTCGAAGCCAAAGCTAGCCTGGTCGACGTCGCCCCGCTGGATGCGGGCATAGTGGTTTACGGCGTCAGAATCCTTGCCATTGATGGTGATTTCTGAGTAAAGTCCTTTATCATCAGGCCTCAAAGCGAGGGTACCTGCAGTATTGCGCCCCAGCACCAGGTGGGGTACATGGTCAATCAGCGCACGTACATCGGACATATCGCAGCCGTCCAGAGCGCCGGGGAGGACCACCTCCTCCATATAATCGTCGATAAAATAGGGCTCATTGTACACGATAAAGTAGCCCTGGATTATCATGTTGTCGCCCTCAGCACGGGTCTGGAATTCCGTGCGCCGAGATCTGGTTATAAATTCAGGCATATTGTCCTCCTATCAGCTGCCGTCCTGCTGCAGCTTGCTCTGGGCTGCAGCCATATCATACGGGATGTAGTTTTCCAAGGGGCGGAACTCGGTCAGCCCGGCTGGATCCATAAATGCATCAGCTCTCACCTCATCGCCATTGACAATCCCACGATCGGACATGGTGAGATCCATCTGCACAAGCTTGGTCATGTCATACGCATAGAGATGTTTCCGGTTGAATTTGAAATACATCTTTTCCGAGCTGAGCAGCTTCAGCGTCAGCTCCTGCTCTATACCCACGCAGATAGGTATAATTTTCCGGCGGATGAAGTTGTTATACTCCGACTCGTTAAAAGCCCCCAGCCCCAGCAAGAAAAGGGGAATCCCGAATATTGAGGCTATGGACTTTTTATCAAGCTCTACCGTGTCCCGCACAGCCAAGTCTGTGAGGGTGAGAGGCTTGACCTGGACTACCTTCATCAGCTCTGCTGGCAGAATCCAGGGCTTTCCGCTGTCCGTGTCTTCCAGATACTGCTTTCTGAATTCCTCCCTTTTTTCCGGGTCTGACAGATCACCATCGCTGTTGACCATCACCACCAGCGGTGGCTTATACTTTGGGGAGCTGAGGGATGCTTTCAGGGCCTCTGTCTGAGCCAGGCTCTCAGCCACACGCTCAGCTCTCACCCTCAGGCCCCGACCCTTCCAGGGATTGTCAAGATCAGCATTGATTCTGAAGTGCAAAATATCGTCCGGCTCATAGCTGCGGCCTTTCCAGTGGACTTTATAGCCTGTCACCGGGTCAGGCACGGCGGCGGCTCCCGGCATCGGCTCCAGTCCGGAGAATTCCCCAGCCATAAAGTGTGGCAGCACATAGGCATTGCCATCTCCATCAGTAAGCATCGTGGATACGATCCAGCTCATCCAGCTGGCCCTTGTGCCCAGACTTGGCCAGGGATCTATGTCCACAAATCGGCTCAGTCGGGTCTGTTGCCGCACATCACCTTTTGGTGTATTCCGCATCAAATAAATTGTTGCAGATGAAATGATGCCGGAAATCGTATCGACGCAGGCTCCAACCTCCGGAGAATCAATAAGCCGGTGATATCCAATGGGCGGGCAGTCCGTCAACCAGTACGCAAGCACGCTCTTTGTTTTATTCCTTGGCCATATACTCATCACTTCTCCTCATTTCCGGTGCCAAACCACCGCTGCTGATTACTGACGCTCTCAGAGTCCAACAGCATCCTAACGACGCCAAAGACAGCGGCGTCAAAAACGTCGATTCGCAGGGTCGGCGATATTTTTTCATATTGGACGGCATCGTCCGCCTTTTCCTGCCCACGCACATTGGATATGCAGTATTCAAATGGTTCTGCGTGGCAGTAACACAGACAGCCAATTTTTGCTTTATGTTCGATATATCGCAGGCCACCGCTTTTTTGCATATACAGCTGCGGCTGGTCCACGACTGCAAAGCCCGCTCTTTTCATGGCCGTGTAGTACCTGGTGGCAAATTTTCGGTCATGGCCGACCTTGCGAATATTAAATCCCTCAGCTTTCCACTTTTTGAATTGCTTCACCGGCTCCGTAGGATCCATGGACGGCTCGTTTGGCATATCCAGCCATCCGTCATCCCGCCAGCCGAAAAGCGGTATCTGGTCCTCATCAGCCTTTTGAGCTGCTGCCACAATGGGAAACCAGCAGTGCGGCAGGATCACCAGCACGTCCTCAGGCGGTGTCCAATTTGGACACATTGCAAGCTGGGCCGGGATTTCTCCCACTAAGCAGGCAGCGGTCAAGTCGTGCAGCCTGGACAAGTCTGCGCCGCCGTACCAGTATTTCACAAGCTTGGCCAGCTCCGACTGGTTCCAGTTGTACCGCTCATCAGAGCGGCGGATCTCATCCAGGTCAAACCAGGCTTTGAAAGAGCTCACAAAAACATTGAGCGACCTTGTTAAAAACTCCTTGCGTGTTATCGGGTTATTCTTGGCCTGCATAGCCGCCGCCAACATATCGTCCGGCCGGATAGTAATGCCATAGGCCGGATTCGCCGCACGGTGGATGCTGGGATTCAAATAATCCACTTCACCGTCCGGCTGTTTTGGAGCTTCAGCCATATAGCAAAACATCCGGTCAGCGTCCGGGCCGGTAATGGTCCCTCGGAGGATCTTCTCCATGTAGTCGTGATGGGCGGCTCCGAAGCCGGTACCGTCGTCCCCGGCCGTGAATGTGCAGAGGATCAGCTTGTTTGTATATGCCTTGGTAGCATCACGCAGCCTGGTGTAAGGTCGGGCATCCTTATACAGCTCCAGCTCGTCCAGGTGGACAAGCTGTGCATTAAAGGCGTCGAAGAGATCCGGCTTAAATGCCAAAGTCTCCAGGTCAATAAAGCCGTCCCAGATCTCGCCCTCGATGGAGTGGCCCAGGCTGCTGTTCAGCAGCTTCATTTTGCCGGGGCTGTTATTGGTATCCACCAAGCCCAGAAGGCTGAAGTTGTATACGAGCCAGTCGAAGCCCTCAAGGCCCTGCTTAAGGCTTCCGGCCACGGTCTTGGCCTTGACACCGGAGCGCCTGTACCAGAGGGCCAGTGCCGTCTGCAAGCCCTCCGCCCATGTTGTTTTTACGGTTTTTCGGGGGCAGAATATACCGGCCTCCGTGAAGCGGCGGATCTGAGTGCCCGGCAGCATAAAGCCGCATATGGCGTAAGTGCAGAACAGGTGCCAGGGCATAAGCTTCAGAGGCTTCCCTCTCAGGGGAGTACCGTCCAGCAGCTCACCGCTGGAGTAGCAGAAAAGGCCCTCCATCATCTCGATGCAGAATTCTGGAAGAGCCGGGTTAAAGTCCCAGCGGCCGCTCTCCAGGTCATCTAAAAAGCGGCTGCAGCTGAGGCGAGTAAGCTCACACAGACTCTCATCGGCAGCCGTGGCACGAGCGTAATCTAAGACTTGGTCAAAGTGCGGAGCTCTACTCATAGGCCGACACCTTTTCGGCAATGGCATCCAGCTTCCGGGAGATAGCCGACTTCTCGCTCTCCGGCGTGCCGGTCTGCTTTCCCCGGATCCGCTGCAGCCCCTTGGGCGTGAGGCCCAGGGATTCACGGATTACCAGGATATCTTTTCTAAGCTTGGTAATGACATCATAATGGGGATCCAGGACTGAGGGACTTTTGCCGGGCGGAGCTGTTGCCTTCCAGGCTTTCATCACCCGGCTCAGCTCCCGCTCCTGGATACACAGCTGGTGCACGGTAGGCCGGAAAGCCTCCTCATATATTCCCAGGCTTTGCAGCTGGGCTAAATATTCAGCTTCCTTCCCCATGCACTTCTCACCTGTCCTTCGGTAATATCAGCCCACGCTTCTGTCTGGACTCCGGGGTAAGTCCGAATTGCTCGGCCAGCTGGATGATCTGTCCATGCAGCCGGTCCTGTATTGCTATCCAGCGCTCGCTCTCCGCTGCGTCCCCATTCTGGATAGCATTGACAACTTGCTGGATGGTTGCGCTGTATTCCCAACTAAGCAGCAAATATCTGCCCAGGGCATCCGCATCCACGCTGCGCAGCGTGCCCATTTCCGCCAGCACCGGAGCCAGGCTCTGATAACGGCTCTTGAGCTGCTCCGGCAGAAAGTCCGGAAAATCAGGCCAATACACATTACTCAATCCTGATTGCCTGGTCTCCGGTCATCTCCTCCCAGCGCTTTATAATCACGTCGCAAAATCTGGGGCTTAGCTCCATCATACGGCAGGACCTGCCCAGCTTTTCGCAGGCCATGAGCGTAGTGCCGCTGCCTCCGAAAAGGTCAAGGACAAGCTGTCCGGGATGTGTTACACAGGATATTTGATACCCGATCATGTCCAAAGGCTTCATAGTAGGGTGCAGCTTACTCTTGGCCGGGCGGTCAAATCGGAGCACGGTGGACTGCTTGTCATTTTTGCACCATGTATGCGCTGCGCCCTCCTTCCAGCCGTAGAGGCAGTGGTCCTCTCCTCCGAGGCAGTCCGGGTCTTTATCGGCGTTGCCGTAAAGACAAAGCTCATGCTGCCAATTAAAGTCCTGTCTGGAGAGGATCATGGATTGCTTGACCCACACCAGGACTTGGTGGGCTGTAAGCCCGGCTTTGCGGCAGGCTCCATGAAATTCATAGGCAGCCATGGACGAGTACCAGATAAAAAAAGCTGCACCCGGCCGCATTACGGACTTTGCGTTGGAAAAAGCCGATTCCAGGAAAGCCGCAAACCTATCGCTGGGCATCGAGTCATTGAGCAGCTTACCGGCCGCTCCCTCGTAGTCTGCATTATAGGGTGGATCCGTGAGCAGCAGGTCTGCTCTTTCCTCGCCCATAAGCCGTTGGACATCCTCCGGCCTTGTAGAGTCTCCGCACATAAGGCGATGCTGTCCCAGGGCGAAGATATCCCCAGGGCTGCACCTGCCCGGTGCGCTCTCAGGCACCGAGGCTTCCTCCAGAGTCTGAGGCAGCTCCAGATTCGCATGCCACCGCAGGTCATACCCAGAGAGATCTATCTGCGGGAGCTCAAGCTCCAGAGCCTCATAGCTCCAAGGGCTCTCTGCAATCTTGTTGTCCAGGATTCGATAAGCTCGGATTTGCGCCGGTGTAAGGTCGTCGGCCATCACGCAAGGCAGCTCCGTCATGCCCAGCTGCGCTGCCGCCAGATAGCGGCCGTGGCCGCAGACTATGTTGCCGTCCCCGTCTATGACCAAGGGCTGGCGGAAGCCAAAGTCTTGTATGCTTCGGGCAATATTGTCCACCTGACTCTTAGGGTGGGTCTTCGGATTGTGCTCGTAAGGTCTGAGCTCATTGAGAGCCCGGACGGTTATCTCCATTCAGCCTCCTGTCCGCTATACGTCCCCGTGTTCATGGGCGTGCGGTACGCCCGCACCGTGCGTGCGATTCACTTTTCCGCCCGAGTTCTTCCCCCGAAAAAATTCCCCGTGTGTGCTCGAGGGGGTGGCGGCAGTTGCAAAAGGCCGCAGTCAAGGTCCCCAGGGGGGTGGGGGGATCGTCCTGCGCCTCCAGCTCTCACCTTTTGCGGTGAGCTTCCCCGTCGCTCTGTCGTGCATGGCGTCATGAGCTGCGCCCGATAGGCTCACAAGATTCCACAGACAGTAGGCATACTCCGGCCACTGCTCTGCAGGCCATATGTGATGCACCACCTCGGCATCTACACGCTTTCCGTAGCGCTTGGACTCCTGGCAGAGGTATCCATCCCGGCTCAGAGCACGCTCTCGCAGCTGTCGCCATCGCTTATTTCTCCGGCTGTAATCAAAGCCATCACATCTGCCCGCCATGGGCTATCACCTCCATGGAGTCGGGCAGACGGCAAAAAGAGCCGGAGCCGACGTCACAATGCATATCTGCATCATGTCATCGGCTCCGGCTCTCAAAGCACTGGCCCTGCTCAATATCCACCCGGAACTCACGCTTACAGTCCCGACAGTAGAGGAGCACTCGCTCCCCACGCTCGTCAGGTGTAATGCGTTTGACCTTGCGATTTTTTCGGCAGTAAGGACACACGAGGTAGCCCTTATCCACTGTCAACAGTTTACCACAATTCGCTTGGGATTTCAATACTTTTGAGCCTCCTTCTCTCTTTAATAACATATCTTTCGAGTCAGAAAAATTTATAAAAAGCTCACCGCTTCCGCCTGCGTTTTGCCCTGACTGCACGCCGGGCTTCCCATCCTGGGGTTAAATATTTTATGACTTTGTACGATGCATACTCAGTACGCTCCGAGACTTCAGCGAGGATCATTGAGCCTTTAGGTGCTTGCAGCTGCGTCTCATCCTCTACCCGGAAGGTCTCCACCTCAGGCTTTTTAGCATTCCGGGTATAAGACCAGCTGCGGAGCCCCAGCTTCTCCCTGTCCTCCTTGGCCATATATTTGGCCAGGCTCTCGTAGTTTTTCTCCCGATCAACCCGCAGCGGCTTGATCTCAACGTCGCTGCCGTAGATCCAGAGCTTGCGGATTAATTCGTAGTCATCCCCCGTGGCATTAATCACACAATGATGGTGCCACCGCCCCTCTCCGTGCCGGTGCTCTGTGGACCATACCATGACAAGCTCCTGGCTCCGCCTCTTCCGGGCAGCCGTTAAGCTGGCCCGGAAGTATTTAAGTTGGGCAGATGCTTCCTTGCGGTTTTTTGGCAAATGAGCGTCATCACATGTGAGCGTAACTACCAAGTCCCCCGGCCGGAAGTTGGCAGCCAGCAGCAGCTCCAGCTTCTGGTAGCTGTAGATTTGATTCATTCGCCGTTGAGCCTCACTGCTGGCTTTGCGCTTTGCCGCTCGTACTTTTGGACTGTCGCTGCGGCTCATTCTGGGGTAGATTGCCTCTACCACCAATGATCCTGCATGGATTATCTTTTTTGTCTTTGTCTTGGCCACGGTCTCCTCCTATATTTGACCGTAGCCCTGCTGGCCTTCGTCCTTAGATTAAATCAAAACAATCTATTAACTTCCGGTTCTCTCAGCGACAGCATCTTTTCTCTGGTGAGCTTGTCTACCACCATTCCCAGCTCATTATAGCCCGACATATTTGCCAAGCGCTGCAGGTTCTTCAAGGTCTGAGCTGTCACCAGCACAGACACCCGCCTAAGATTTTTCTTCCCCATGAGTTTCCTCCTCCGATTCTTTATCAAGGCCCAGCTCTTCGGCGATCATGCCCAGGAGCTGGAGCGCTGCCACATCATTAGTTACTATCGGCTCTCCGCACAGCGGGCAGATATCACCTTTTTTGTACTCTTTCATGGTCCCTCCGAATTCATAATTTTTAAAGTTTTTCTTTTCCGCTGCGCTTCGCGTTCTGCACACAGCTTTAAATCTTCTATGTATTTTTGGGGATACCTAAACCTGTCACATTCCTCAACTTGTTTGCTCTGCTTTTTGTAGTCTCCATCATAAAATTTACACTCATCACAGCAGTAGCAGATGTCTTCCACGTCCTCGACTTCCCCAGGAGTAAAATAAAAGATTGTCAGCTCGCAGTTATAAACGCATTTATCACACTTACAATTCGCACAACTCATGATGCCCCCTTATAGATTGTCTAACATCGTTAGCAATGCAAGTGGATAGCCACTTTGCAAATCTGCTTGTTGGGGCAGCGCCCCAAGCCCCTTCAAACGCTGGATAAAAACCAGCAGCTGCGCTTCTTTCAAAGCTTATACCCTATTCTTCGGTGTCCAATTTGGACACCAAGCCGCAGCGGGCCGGGCCATTAAGGCAGGGATCAATGCACTGCTCAAGCCTGGAGCACACAGCGCAGCAGCGATTGTCTCCCATGCGCTGGCACCAGAACCGGCTACATCTGATGGCGGGAGCCAGCCCGTCCGGCTCCCGCTTAGCTCTTAAATTTATGACGTATCGTGTCCCTGGCATATATCCTCCTCAAGCCGGACACACCGTGCATACGGTGTAGAAATCCAGTCTCGTCCATTTGGTCCCCCAAGCCCCGGCGGCAGCCACTACAGCCGCCTCCGGGCTAGGCGCACACGCCCGGCATTTGCCGAATTTAGGGTGCTCCACGAGCCACATTTTCTTGCCGGTATACTCTGCATACCTTGCCTTCTTCGTGCCTCTCATTCTTCATCCTCCTCGGGGAGCTGTATCCAGCCTATCACTTTAGCCAAAGATGTGTCTAATGTCTCACCATACTCGTAGCTCCATACACTATTGTAGCGATCAAAGTTGAGGAAAGCCTTAATAAATTCATCCGGCTCATCTTGTAATGCAAGCTTCACAATGTACTCGCCGCTCATGGGCGGAGTACCGGTATGCCATGCCGCAGCCGGGACTGGAGCTGAAGTATCAAGTTCCTCCCACTTGGCTCTTGGCTCATCGGTGCGGCAGAAGAGATAGTCCAGACTACAGCCGAGGCAGTCCGCAATGGCTACAAGTCTCCGGGCGTCAGTCACAAAGAAATTGTAGCTGTAAGGCAAGTGTGTAGACGGAGTGATTTTTTCAAGCCCATTTTCAAGGTTCCTATATTGCTTGTCATCGTTGGGAGTGTAGTACTTATCCGCAGCATCCATTATCTGCTTTACGCTCTTCCCTGCCGCCGCTCTGGCCTCGCCAAAGCGAGACCAGAGCCTGGCGATCTGCTCAATATCCGGACGCTTTTTTTCTTCCTTGGCCAGCTTCTCCTGCTGGGCCGCCGCCTTTTCATCCGCTTTTAGCTTCTGGACCTTGTCCTTGAGTTTAGGACAAGCGGATTTACAGCTAGACAGACGCTCGCACTCATTGCAGCATTTTCTATATTCGCAGGGCTTATAGCTGTTGGTGTCATCGTATATTTTTTCAAGGAGATTACCGGCATGGATGCACTGGCCTCCCATTTTGCACTTTTGTCCAGTGATACCCTTATAGGTCTCAGCCACACTTTCTACTTGCCATTCCCGCAGGTACTTAGCACCGTTTTTACCGGTGCACTTATAATCGTGCACTGCCCTCTGTATCTCCAAAGGCTGCTGGGCAAGAGCATAGGCCACGCTCTCGGTAATTGTGCCCTTCTCATACAGCTGGTAAAATGGCTTGTCCAGCTTTTCCCGGATGACCTTCAGGCGGGCCAGCTTGGATTTGCTGACCTTACAGGCTTCGGCCACATGGTCCCGCATCCGGCCGGGGAAGTCCATGCCTTCCTCTTTGAGCTGATAAAGGAGAGCCTCTACACGCTCAGCTTGTTTGGAGAGCTCCGCCGATGTGAGCTTACGAGTGTCGCTGTTTGCATATATCAGCCGGAGCTCCTGGAGGGCAGCGGACTGATCGCCTGCCTCCCTGATGCACGGTGCCTGGGCAAACTGCGACTTGCCTTCGCTCACAAGCAGCTCCAGAGCTGCCCTGCGGCGATGCCCGGAAACAATAATCAATCTCCCCGGCTTGTCCGGATTGGGCCGGACCCTCAAGGGCTGCTGCAGGCCCAGCAGCTCTATATTCGCCGCCAGCTCCTCAATATCGGTCATCTCGTAAAAATTGTTGGGGTCTGGGTCTATGAGACTGAGGTCTATGTACTCGATCTGCTCCCGTCCATCGGGCTGCAGGCCGGTGTCCAATTTGGACACATCCCCCAGGATGGAGGCAAGGTCAAAGCCGGACTTAGCCATTGCCTGCGCCTCCCTCCACCAGCACCCGCACAAAAGTACGGTAGTCCCTGCCAGCGGCGCTCTTGGGGCTGGAGATCAGCAGCGGCTCCTGGGCAAAGGTCATGTCGTCGACTTTATTTGTCCGCCGGATATGCGGGAACACCGGCAGGCCGGAGGCCCGCAGGGTCTCTTCTGCCCTCTGTATATTTTCGCTCCTGTACCACATCGTGGGCAAAAGCCCTCCCAGCTTGAGCTTGGGATTTATCTGCCTCATGTTGGCAATCTGCCTCATGAGGTTTGCCATTCCCCGCAAGGAAAAGGCATCCAGCTTGATGGGGATGATTACCTCATCGGCGGCAATGAGAGCGGCAGCTGACGCAGCATTAAAGGCCGGAGGGCAGTCCACAAGCACCCAGTCATACAAGTGCATTGCATCCAGCGACTGCACCATGTCCCTGAGCACCGTGGCCCGCACGTCCTGCAGCTCCACCTTGGTAAGGTCCAGATCCATGAGGCTCTCGTCCCCGGCCAGAAGATCCACACCGGTGAATCTGGTGCTCTGTATCCCCCAAGCGGCATCTTCATGGCTGCCGCGCCTCAGGACTTCCGCCAAGTTGCCTTTGGCAGGATCGCCGCCGTAAAATTCTGTGCTGTTGCACTGGCTATCAGCATCTATCAGCAGTACCCGCTGCTTATAGTCGCTGGCCAGGATCGCCGCCACATTGACGGCCGTGGCGGTCTTTGCTACCCCGCCCTTAAGATTCAAAATTACTGCAGTTCTCATGTCGGTCCTCCAGACTCGTTATTTTGAAACATTCGTGTAATGTAACGCCGTTCACCTCAAATCGCACCCGGCAAAATCGGTGCGCCCGGTTGATTCCCACTATAGCGCCGGTCACCTTATGGGGGAGAGCCTGGGCCTGCTTGACGGTGCCGTGCTTCTCCCCGGTGAATCCTGCCGGGACAAAGGTGTAATAATCGCCTATTCGCATGCATCCTCCTAAAATGGCAGGGGCTCACCATTGTCCGGCAGCTCCTCAAACTTAGCCTGTCCGTCTATGGGCTGGCCTTTCTTCTTTCTGGCCTCTTCTCTTTGCTCTTTTTTGGCTTTGGCTACTGCATCCATCACTTTCTGGTAGGCCTCGCTGGGCGGGGCCGGAGCCGGAGTAAAGCGCATGTGCTCCGCATCAAAGCGCAGGTAGATCTTCCCCAGGGGGCCGTCCTTATTTTTGTCGATTCTCAGCACTCTGAGGCTCTGGCTATCATCAGGATCTACTAAGTCCATCATCAGTATGAGGTCAGCGTCATTTATCAGCTGTCGGCTCTCTCGTAGGTCTCCTTTCCGTAACGGCCGCCGCTTGCCTTTTTTGTCCAGCTCAGGCGGCGTCACCTGGGACAGGGCTATGACTGTGACGCCCAGCTGCTGGGCCATGGTGTGCAAGGCCATGGATACCTCGGTCACTACCTGCCAGCGGTCCGAGGCCTTGGCAGGGATTAGCTGCACATAGTCGACAAAAACCACATCATATCGCCCGGCCAAAGTCTCCGTCCGGAGCTCTTCTACCGTACATCCGGCAGTCTCCACAATGGAGAGCCTGATATTCACGGAGCGTTCGCCCTCGGCTGTAGCTTTGAGATAGTCCTCTTTTGATAGAGCCTTGTGCTTTGTCCGTGGCAAATTGATGTTGGCCGTATTCGCCAGGATACGATCGGCAGCGTCGGCCCGGGAGGTCTCATAGCTGTAAAAGCCCACTCTCTTTCCCTTGGTTGCGATATTATAGGCCAGCTGCAGCGCCAGAGCGGTCTTGCCCACTGAGCTGTCTGCGCCCAGGATTACAAAGCGGCCTGGAGATACTGAGATATTTCGGTTGAGCTGCTCGATGCCCCAGTCCAGATAATCCGGAGGGGACTTGTCGCTCTGGCGGTCCAAGTAATCAGAGATAAGCTCCTGGTATGTAGAGGCTTTCCGCCCAGGCCGTGCAGTAAGCATACCTTCAGCTGAGGCCAGCAGCTTGCGGCACTGCTCCATGTCTTTTGCATCCTGCAGCTGCTCTCCAAGGCGGCGGAGAGCAGCCATCTGAGCGCCGTCCTTAAGTATGGCCACATAGGCCTCCCAGTTTTGAGCGGTGGGGGTGGCCTCCAGGATCTGGCGCACCAATGACTCGTAGCCCTTGCCCGCCCTCTCTACCACGGTCACGGCATCCAAAGGGGCATTGTCCAGATATAGCTCTTTTGCTGCCCGGAAGATATTACGCAGCGGGGCGTCACCGAAGTCCTCCGGCCGCACTCTGTGCATAATCTCCCCGCCGAGCTTGTCCGGCTCAATGAGCAGGCTGCCAAGCACGGCCACCTGGGCGTCGTAATAGTGGATCAGGTCCATGTGGGCACGTCACCTCCGGGAGGTGGGCTCTCTGGCTTTGGGCCTGCAGGCCCAAATTCATCCGTCCAGCGTTCGTTATTGAGGTATGTACTGGCATAGGGGATACCGATCCCCCGCTGCCATTCCTCCGTGGCCATCTGCCTCGTCAGGGCTCTGGCGATTACGGCCAGCAGCTCGTCCGACGGTTTGAGCTTGTCCCAGGCTTTCACAGCAGCCTTCTTGCTCTTATGGCACGGATAGTACGCCCAGAATTTTTCAAAGCGCTCCGGCTTCCACTTAGGGCCATGCTCCTCCGCTGGAGCCGGTGGGGCCTCAGGGGGATTATAGGGGGTATTATATTTTAAATTATTATTTTCTATTGGTATCGGATTTAAATCCGGTACCCCCTCGGATTTATTTCCGGTACCGGATTTTTCTGGGGTACCCCCCTTTATAGGGGGTACCCTATTTAAATCCGATACCCCCCACTCATAGGGTTTTGACGTGAGATATATCCTGCGCCGGTCGCTGTTGACCCTGGACACGTCCACATCAATGCGGATATACTCAGCATCTTCAAGCCGCTTGATGAGAGTGCTCACCGTGTCCCGCTTGATGCCCAGACGCTCTGAAAAGTAGGCGTTGTGGCAGAAGCAGAAGCCCTCCTCATTGATTTTTGCGGCGATCTCCGCATATATCAGCTTGGCATTGGCCGGAAGCTGCTTGTCATATCTCACTCTTGCCGGTAGGATGGCCCACTGGCCGGTAAACTCGGTAATGCCGTCTATTGTTATCACCCCCTTGTTTTTATGCGGGGTTTTTGGTATAATACAGGTGTTCTCATGTTGTGACCTTCACGACATGTTGCCCTTGCAGATGTACCCGCATCTGTAGGGGCTTTTTTATTTGCTCAGACATAGCTGGCTTCCTCCTCCCTCACTTGCAGACCTTTGCAGAAGCGTAGGAAGCCTTGCTTGGGTATATAAACTCGACTGCCGATACATATAACGGGGAAGCCCAATGCGTCCGGATTGTCTCTGGCTTGAAGTCTTATGCTCTGAGGATTTGCTGGGAAAATCGGGGCTATATCCGTAGGAGTCAGCATCTCTGCCGATGACCGTTCAATCTCTTCCAAAGTCTTCATTTAGAGCCTCCTTCTGAAAACTTCAAAGCCATTGCAGCCTGGACTATACCGTCCAGCTCCTTGACTATGCTGTTAAAAGCGTCTCGTTCAGCCGAATCTATCTGCCCGTCTTCCGCTATGTTCAGCAGCTCCCGGACACGGTGCTGCTCATCAAATTCCCGGATGCGATGCAACAGCTGCACTACGGCCTGGGCCAGGGGTACCGTCTTAACTTCCGGCAGGATCTCCGCCGCTACTCTTGATTTATTCATCAGGTGCCAATATCCCAGTACCGGCAGTACCGCCACCTCTATCATCCGGGTCACCACCTCATCGGAGGGCAGGCCGGAGCCGGACTCGTAGAGTCGCACGCTCTCCACGCTTACGCCCAGCTGCTCCGCCCAGCGCTCTTGCGTTAACCCGGCAGTTGCTCTTGCCCTTTTATAGATATTTCCGCAGTTGTCCTGCATGGTTATTCCCTCCTGTCTTCTGCAAGATAGTTATCCAGGCCGTATATGGTTGCACTTACTTGTCTAGCTCCTTTTCATATGCTAAAATTTGAGAAATAGGAGGTGTCAAAATGGTTAGTCTATACGGTTATCATCTGCTCATTTCAGTCAGAGACTCTGCTCAAGCTATGATTCCTTGTGACAAGCTCAGAAAAATTGCACAAGATATATGTGCAAGGCCAAGCCTAGTGGGCGACCTCAAAAGCAGTGGCCTTATAAAAACTGCTTTAAATGGCAGCTCCGAAAACTTTGAACCCACATACATTTTGACCGACGCCGGATTTGCTGCGATTGAGGAGTATGAACGTCTTTTGAAAGAAGCTAACCGGCTGGATAAAGTGGAAGAGAGAGCTGTTAAGTCAGACAAACGTTCAGCTCTTATGTGTTTAATATCGTTTCTCACCGCTGTATACACATTTATCCCTGCAATATACAGATTCCTCAGCGAGGCTTTTTAATCCAACGAAATTTCAAATCAGGAACGCAAGCCAAAGCAATGCGTTGACAATCAAGGCTGAAATGTTGAAAAACATAAGATAGGCATTTCTCCGCCTGCTCTTAGCGAACTCACTGCCTTGCGCGACATGTACTTTCCTTGTAGCCTTGTCCGCTCCCGATGTTGTTATATATCCCTCCTCAGCAAGCCGGTGCAGCAAATACCCTGCATCAATTTCCACCACCTGCGTAACAAACTCTACGCCAGCGATCTTTTCTCTTACTTCTTTCATAGTTGCCCCCTAATTAAATTAAATGTTTTTCCTTTTACCCCTTAGCCGGGCTTCCTGTTGGTTCGCCTCGCTATGGGGTATAATTATTTCAGTTAAGGCACACAAGCCCTTAGTTCCACCGGTTCCGGCGGCACAAAAAGCTCATCTATGGAGCAATTCAGTGCCCTAGCCAGATCCGGGAGCTGTCTTACTCTAGGCAGCGCAACTTCAGTTTCCCAGTTTGCCACAGCAGACCTAGCAACACCCATTTGCCCAGCAAGAGCAGCTTGACTAAGACCGGCAAGCTCTCTCTTTTGTCGTATATTCATGACCATCCATAACCACCTCCTTTTGTAATGTCAATTATTGTGACATTACATTACCATACTTATCGCCTCTTGTCAATAATTATGACAAATACTTTTTTAAAACGTCTTGATATGTCAATTATATTGACATATAATCATTGCAGGTGATGCCGATGTATAGAATTAAGGAACTACGAAAGAAAAGAAACCTTACTCAAACCAAGCTGGCAGAAATGCTAAATGTTTCCCGCACAACAGTAACCATGTGGGAGACTGGGGGACACGGTCCTGATATTGATACTCTGAAAAAGCTGGCAGAAATTCTTGATACAAGCGTTGATTACTTAGTGGGAGCTGACAAGCAAAAAATTTCTTCATCCAGCGATGGAATTCGAATTCCCGTACTCGGCTCTGTTCCGGCCGGAGTTCCTCTTGAGGCCATTGAGGATGTAGTTGACTGGGAAGATCTTCCCAAGAGCATGGCTTCCGGTGGCAGGGAATACTTCGCCCTGCAGGTCAAAGGAGACAGTATGTGGCCGGATTACCTGCCTGGAGACACGGTCATTGTCCGCAAGCAGCCCACCTGCCAGTCCGGAGAGGACTGCGTGGTATACGTCAATGGCTATGAGGCCACGCTTAAGCAGGTGCGCCTGAATGATGACCACAGCCTCACCATCGTGCCAAGAAATCAATCATATCCTCCTAGGACTTACAGTCCCGAGGAAATAGAGTCTTTACCTGTGTCAATTGCCGGAGTCGTGGTCGAGCTCCGGAGAAAAATAAAAAAATAATGTGCCCAATTTGGGCACACGGGGGGTATAAGGTATGAAGAGATTTATTGCAAAACTCAATACCGGTACCAGATGGCTGTGTGGGATAGGCATCTGGATTTTCTATGTTGCGTCTGGGGCCCTTTCATATCCTCTTAATCAAATTATAGGTTTTATCCTAGCACTCTCTCTTGGTGCATACATTTTTGCTTGTACGGTTTGGGAGCACACATCCGATGCTGATGAGATCAGCAGCCCTCGCAGTAAAAGTTTTTCGTTGCGCTGGAGCCACTTACTAATCCTCATGCTCACCATTGCACTTGCCTCATCCGCTTTAGAGCTACGTGAGGATGAGCTTACCTATTCCGATGATACGCCGTCTCAAAGCGAAGAAGGACAAGCACTGGAGCCATACATAGATAATATCACCACACAGCTTCAAAATGATTTTGTTTATGTAGACATCTCGTACAGCGGGAATACAATTACGGCTAGAGTCGCCAATGATGGTATGTCCCAGTCGCTATATCTCGTCAAGACCTCCTCAGATCCCGACAATGCCGAATACAGGGAATTCGTAGACGGTCTGCAAGATTTTGTCAAGCATACAGCTGAAGATTTACGCACCGGGGGGCTCGATAATATTCATTTTGAGCTCCAGCTCCTTGATGATATAGAGCTGTTAAATTATTTTAATTTCGATGCTTCATACCCGTCTACATTGCTGGAAATATATGATGGAGAACTGCGGTATGACAAAATGACCGACCCGTCTCCGGAGTCCTATGAGCAATCTGAATTGATTACTCAGGGCAAACAGCAGGCCTTGCGTGCTGCACTCCAATACCTCAGAGCAATGCCTTTCTCTTATCAGGGGCTTGTGAAGCAGCTGGAGTATGAGGGATATACATATGAAGAAGCTGTGTATGGTGCAGATAATTGTGGTGCAGACTGGTATGCTCAAGCTGCACTCACAGCATCAAATTACTTAGATACAATGGCTTTCTCCAGAGAAGGACTAATAGACCAACTAGAGTTTGAGGGATTCACCCGTGAAGAAGCTCTCTTCGGGGCTGAATCAGTAGGATATTGATGTGCCCAAATTGGACACAAAAAAGCCGCCCTTGGAGCTGGTACCTCCAAAGACGGCAGCGCAAAACCGTGTGTAGGAAACAAGGCATTATTGCGCCCTTTTATAATATCATAGGGCGCACAGAGAAGTAAAGGAGAAAATCTGTGATATGCTTAAATCCCAAGTGCAATGCAGAGCTCCCTGACACTGCTGTATACTGTACATACTGCGGTAGGAAGCAGCTCCGAAGCCGCTCGCCAAAGTCACGAGGCAACGGCCAGGGATCTGTCTACAAATTAAGAAACGGTAAGTACAAAGCTGTTGTGACCGTGAGATATTATATGGGCACGGACGGCAAAGTTAAAAGACAAACCCGGTCAAAAGTCTTTATCAGGAAAAAGGACGCAATCGCTGCATTACCGGAATTGCTATCAATGCCATCGTCTCGTGCTCTGAAAGGCCTGACTTTCCAGCAACTTTATGACGCATGGCTTCCCACGCACAGAGCCGGGAAGTCAACCATTGATTGCTACAAAGCCGCATTCAAGCACTTTCGCCCCATATGGGGCATACCCATGAGCGACATGAGTATTGATGATCTGCAGGAATGCGTGGACGGCTGCGGAAAAGGGCGGCGAACGCAAGAGAATATGCGGGCCTTGGTCGGCCTGATGTATAAATACGGCATTCCCCGCCGGGCAATACCAGACAGTCTGAATTTAGCTCCATACATCCTGGTGGGAGGGGATCCGGCCGCACACAGGCCCAGCTTTACAGACGTACAGATAGAAGCCATCAGAAGATGCGTCGGCCTTATTCCATACGCTGATACGGTTATAGCTATGATATACACTGGCTTCCGCCCATCTGAGTTTCTCCAGCTAAAGGTGGAAGACTATGACCGGCAGAGGGTCTGTCTTATTGGCGGCTCCAAGACGGCCGCTGGCGTAGACCGTGTGGTCACGATTTCCCCTAAAATTGCTCCGATAATCATCGGGGCCGCTGCGGGGAGATCCACCGGGTGGCTGTTCCCTGCGCCGGATGGTAAAGCCTGGTCCTTGCGAGCCTATACAGATGCAGCATTTTATCCGGTACTCAAAGCCGCAGGAATCAATAATCCAATCGTCACTATAGGGGGAGGAGTGGAGAGGCATTTATATACCCCTCACAGCTGCCGCCACACCTTCGCAACCTTGCTTAAGCGCATTGAAGCGCCAAGCAAGGACAAGCAGGAGCTTATCGGCCATGCTTCAGAAGAAATGCTTAAATACTATCAGGACGTGGACATCCAGGATCTGAAGAGGATAACTGACGCAATTTGATGAGTAGTAACAGGAGTAGTAATAGGAAGATATTTTTTAATATTTGGCAGTATTTTTTTTATTTTAAGAGAATAAAGCGAAAACCCGCAAAGCACTGCACACCAATGCTTTGCGGGTTTTACTTGGTCCGAGTGACTGGATTTGAACCAGCGGCCTCTTGAACCCCATTCAAGCGCGCTACCATCTGCGCTACACCCGGATCTCTGTCGCCCGATTATATTAGCACAAACTGTCGGCAAATGCAATACCCAATTTCAAAAAACTTTATTTTTTGAAATTGGGTATTTTATACTCTCTTATATTGTGGGTTTCTGCCTTATACAGCTAAAAACAATTACTCCGTAAAGTGTATGTGGTTGTTTATATGGTCGCTGCAGAAACAGTGATAGCCCTGGCAGCGGGAGCAATAGCGAAACTCCAGCTCCGGATGGTCCACATCCGTTCTGCCACATACTGCACACTTATGGGTATACAGCTTGCTCTCCTGCTCCCGGCGTATGCGTCGGGATTCCCGCCGGAAATTGATGGTGCTCTTGCTGGCTCTGGTCGGCCTGTTGCGCCAGAGATTGCCGCCGCAGAAAACGAAGAAGTTCAGCACCGCCACCACCGGCAGCAGGTTTATTGGGAAGCGGTTCGCCAGAACGGAATATACAAAGAACACTCCGTCAATTATTGCCAGGTATTTTATCTTTACAGGGATAATGTAAAATATCAGGATCTGGATATCCGGGAACATACTGGCAAAGCAGAAAAGCATGGACAGATATATATAGTAAGAGTCCAGCCGCACCACCATGCCCGTAGCAAAGTATATCACAAAACCGTAAATTATGGTCAGGATAACGCCGGAGAAAAAGTAAATAGTAAACTGGCCTGTACCCCAGTACTGCTCCAGAGTATTGCCCATCCAATAGTAAAAATAGAATACGATGAAAGCCAAAATACCGGTGCTGGGCGGGTAGAGCATAAAGGTCACCAGACGCCAGACCTGCCCTCTGAGTATAAGGGATGCATCAAAGCTCAGATAGGAGAGAAACAAAGGGTTTATGGCGCCGAGAACCCAGAATGCCACATTGGCTATAGTAATATACAGCATAAGGTTCTTTATGCCGAAATAGGGATGGTTGTAGCAAAAGCGCTCAATCTTGTTCATAGGGTCTCTCATACGAATCTCCATTCTGCCGCAGGCTTACTCATTTTACCATATAATATACCCCGCCGCAGTCATAAAGTCTATAAAATTTTGTAAATTCAAAAAACTGGGTCTTTCAATATTCACAAGACTGTGATAATATGTAAACTGATCAATTATGTGAATATGACGTCATGTGAACGGAGTAAGTTTCCACTATGGCAGAAAAAGATTTTGAAATAAAAAACGACACTATTGAAGGCCGCAATGCGGTCATCGAGGCTCTCCGTGCCGGAAGAGCCATTGACAAGATATTTATAGCCAAGGGCGACGTGGACAAAACTCTGGGGCATATTGCCTCCAGAGCCAGGGAAAAAGGCATCGTTGTGGTGGAAGCCGATCGGCGCAAGCTGGACTTCATGAGCCAGACCCACGCCCACCAGGGGGTCATAGCTCTGGCCGCCATAAGGGAGTACTGTGAGATAAACGACATTCTCACTCTGGCCAGTGAACGGCAGGAACCGCCCTTTGTCATAGTATGCGACGAGATAAGCGATCCTCATAACCTTGGAGCTATAATCCGTTCCGCCGAGTGTGCCGGTGCCCACGGAATAGTCATCCCAAAGCGCCGCAGCGCAGGGCTCACCGCCGTGGTCGACAAGGCCTCCGCCGGTGCCGCTGAGCATATGCTCATTGCCAGAGTACCCAACATTTCCTCCGCCTTAAAGGAGTTGAAGGAACAAGGTCTTTGGGTGTATGGCACTGCTGCCGACGGACAGAGCGACCTTTGGCACACAAACTTCACCGGAGCCATGGCCCTGGTAATAGGCTCCGAAGGGGACGGTATGAGCCGTCTGGTAAAAGAAAACTGCGACTTTGTGGTAAGTCTGCCTATGAAGGGGCGGGTCAGCTCCCTCAACGCCGCCGCTGCCGCCGCCATTACCATGTATGAGGTCCTGCGCCAGCGCAGCGCACAATAAAAATCATGGCGGGTCTCGCCCGCAGGATAGGATACAAGCATGAATTTTTTCAGTCATAAGCAGAAAAAGCATGAACTGAAAACTGAATCAGAGGAAGATATCTCCCTTGAGGATATAATTGCCGAATACCAAGCCCAACAGGATCTGGAGAAGTACGAAACACCCGAGCCGGACGGCAGGGGTGAGTACTACAGTTCTTCCCAGGGTGGATACGACGGCTATTATGATTCTCAGTCCTATGATCCGGGCCAGGATTATGAAGGGGATGACTATGGAAATTCTGTCCATACATCCTCCGACGAGGATATTGACCGGCTTTTTGATGATATCTTTGCCGGTTATTATGACAGCCCCAAATCAGATAACGCCGGCACAAGCTCGGACAGTGAGGACGTATATCCCACCAGACAGCACACCAGCCTCGGGCAGGACTACGGTTCTTCCGGAAGCTATTCCACCCGTAGCGGTAATATTGGGGCAATAGAGCGGGAAGCAAGAGAATACATTTCCAGTATCCAGCAGTCGGAGCCCAGCCCAGGGCGGGCCCCTCTTTCCCAGGAGGAGCTGTACGCCCCACTTAGGGAGGACGAGCTTCCGGCTTCCGGGCGCTCCAGGGTGTCCGGTGATGACAGAGCGGACGAGCAAATAGACAGCCGTTTTAATCTCAGCGGCCGCAAGGACACAAACGGCTACCGCTTTGGCAGTCGCTCGGTGGACATGAGTGCCGACGAAAACTATTCTCCTTCTGCCCAGACCGATTATAATCTTTCCCATTGGGCCCCCGAATATAACGGTGATGCTCAAGAGGATGACGACAGCGAGTATGATGCCGACAGACACGGCATATTCAGAAAGCGCCATAAGCCGAAGAAGAAATCAAAGGCTGCGGAGACTGGAACTTACAGCTCAGAATATGAGACTTTGCCTTATGAGGAAGCGGAGGAAGACTCCTATTCCCAAGGTTTCCGCGACCACAGCGCTTCCAACGCAGACTATGCTCTGGATGACGATTACTACTATGGGGACGACAGTTCCTCTAAACGCAGCGGCTTCCAGGAAGATGACTTTGACGGCACGGAAGATCTGCCCAGTTTCAGGGAGTATCTTGCCTCGCTGTTTGCCACTGCTTTTCTGCGCATCCGTGGCACCAACCGCAGCGTAACCACCAGCACCATGAACGACAGCGAGGAAGATCTGGGCCCGGAGCTGACTCCGGCCAGCGCATGCCGCTATTACGGCTCCTTTATGCGCTCCCAGAAGCTCCGCCTGCGCATCGGGGCCGGTCTGGAGCTGCTGCTGTGCTATATTTCTTTGGGTCTGCCTGTACCCGGTATGCTTCAGGCCCTGCCGGTAAAGGCGGCAGCCTGCTGCGCAATTCAGTTTGCAATAATGCTTCTGGCTCTTGATGTGGTGACCACGGCGGTTCTGGATGCTTTTCGCCTAAAATTCGGGGCATATTTTCTGGCCCTGTTCAGCTGTCTTGTCACTACAGCCGACGGCCTTATTGTCGCTCTGTCTGAGTCGGCGGCTCCGCATACACCCCTGTGTGCCGTTTCAAGCCTGTCTCTGCTTGGAATATTGCTCTCTTCCTCCCTCAGCACAAAAGGCATACGTAAAGCCCTGAGGGTGCCGGCTATAGGCAAAAACTTCTATTCGGTCACAGGCGAGACCAAGCTGCGCAAAGACGAGTTGACCCTGCTCAAATCCCAGCGCCCGGCCAAGGGCTTTGTTCGCCGCATTGAAGAAGCCGCCCCGGACGAAACCTTATTTATCAAGGCAGGGCCTGTTCTGATTATTTTTGCTCTGATCCTGAGCATTGTTTTGACGGCGCTGAAAAAGAGCGTGTCGGATTTTGTTTTCATTTTCTCCGCCGTTTTGTCCCTCTCTGCACCTTTCTGTGCCCTTATGGCCTTTGCCTTGCCTTTCTTTATTGGCTCCATGCGTATCTTCAGGAGCGGCGCCGCCATTGCCGGCTGGTCCGGCCTCTGCGACATCGGCGCAAGCCGCAACATTATAGTTACCGACTGGGATCTGTTTCCGGAAAGCAGCATAGAAATGGACACCGTGCGCATTTTCTCCGACGAGTCCACGGAAAAGGTCATTGCCTATGCCGGAACTCTGGTCAGCGCCTCCGGTTCCAGCATAGCCGCCTCCTTTGTAAAGCTCATGGATGAAAATGGCTGCGCCATGCGGAAAGTGGATAATTTTGAGTTTCTCTCCGGCGGCGGCCTCAAGGGTATAATCGAAGGACACGTGGTGCTATGCGGCAGTATGGAGCTCATGAGGCTTATGAACGTGCGTATTCCATACCGTCTCACCGATAAGACCTCAGTGCTGCTGGCCATCGACGGTATACTCTACGGCATATTCACGCTGAAATATACTCCCCTGCCTCAGGTGCGCCGGGCACTTGTGGAGCTTGTGCGTTCAGGACGTCACCCTGTATTTGCCCTCAGAGACTTTAACGTAAACCCGGAGATGCTCCATAATACTTTTGACATCGCCACCGACGGCTATGACTTTCCCCCCTACACTGAGCGCTTTGCCATGTCCGAGCCATCCCATAAAGACAGCAAGATAGCCGCCGTCATCTGCAACGAGGGCTTGGGTCCACTGACCCAGGTAGCGGATGTGGGCCGGAGCATGTATCTGGCCACCAGGATAAACCTGCTGCTGGCAGTTATCTCCGCAGTATTGGGGCCCATATTGGTGTTCGTGAAGCTGCTCACCGCCGGCAGCGTGACAATAGGTTTTCTGCTGCTGTTTATGCTGGCCTGGACCATCCCGACGCTGATAACCAGCCTGTATGTGGGCACGAAACCATGACACTACGGAATATAGTAAACGGATCGGCAGGGTTTCCCCTGCCGGTTTCCGTATTCTTCCAATCTTTTTTGGCTCACCCTTCCCCAGACTTTTTCCCCGGCAGCACCGTGCATATTGACAAATTTTTGTTGCCAAGGCCTTGGCTATAGTGTATAATGTACTGGATGTCAATCAGTTTTTTAATATGTATATATTAAATTTTGCATATAACCATATATAAACTAAAGCACAGAGAGGAAGCAACACATGAGTTACGAAACCAAGAACATCCGCAACATCTGCCTGTTGGGCCATGGCAACAGCGGCAAGACAAGCCTTGCTGAGAGCATGCTGTACTGCACCGGCGCCATCGACCGTATGGGTAAGGTCAGCGACGGCAACACCGTCTGCGACTATGACGCTGAGGAGACCAAGCGTCAGATCACAATCTCCACCGCAGTCGCCCCCGTGAACTACGGCGGCTGCAAAATAAACGTGCTGGACTGCCCGGGATTCTTTGACTTTGTAGGCGAGTCTTTGGCCGCCATCCGTGCCGTTGAGGCCGGTATCATTCTCTGCTCCGCCAAGGACGGGCTGTCCGTTGGTGCAGAGCGCGCATGGAAATATCTGAAAAACGCCAAAGTTCCCGCCGCTTTCTGCATCTCCAAGTGCGATGAGGAGCACGGTGATTACTACAAGGTTCTGGAATCACTGAAAGCAAAATACGGCAGCATCGTCTGCGCCGTCACCATCCCCATGTCCGACGGCAGCGGCGTTATAGATTTGGTACACAATGTAGCCTATCAGACCAAGGGCAACAAAACCAGCAAAGTACCCGTCCCCGCCGCCGACGCCGGAAAGGTAGAGGAGCTGAGGGAGGCCCTTATGGAGTCCGCCGCCGGCGCCACCGAAGAACTTATGGAGAAGTTCTTCGACACCATGGAGCTGTCCGAGGCTGATATGGCCGAAGGCATTAAAGTCGGCCTTCGTGAGCGCAGCGTGGTGCCTGTATTTGCCAGCGCCGCAATGTCCTGTGTAGGCACCGAGGCCCTGCTTCAGGGCGTTGTGGACTATGTGTCCAATCCCGGTGAGATGGAGGGTATCGACCCTGCCGGCCCCACCCTTGGCTTCGTATTCAAGACCATTTCCGACCAGTTCGGCAAATACAGCTTCGTAAAGATCATGCGCGGCAAAATCACTGCCGATATGTCCCTGCGGGATGTCCGTACCTCCAGCACAGATAAGCTCGGCCGTCTCTACACCATGTGCGGCAAGAAGAGCACCGAGGTGAAAGAGGCCTGCTGCGGCGACATAGTTGCCGTGGGCAAGATGGACTGGAAGACCGGTGACACCGTGTGCGACCCCAAGAATGAGGTTGAGCTGCCCGCCATCGAGATTCCCGAACCCTGCTACTCCATGGCCATTTCTCCCAAGACCAAGGGCCAGGATGACAAGGTGGCCGCAGGCCTTGCAAGACTTAACGAGGAAGATATCTCCTTTACTCTGGTCAATAACGCCGAGACCCGCCAGCAGGTTCTCTCCGGACTGGGCGACATTCAGCTTGATGTCCTCTGCTCCAAGCTCAAGAGCCGCTTTGGCGTGGACACCGAACTCAAGCCCGCCCGCGTTGCCTACCGTGAGAAGATCAAGGGCAAGGTGGAAGCCCACGGCCGCCACAAGAAGCAGTCCGGCGGTTCCGGCCAGTTCGGTGACGTCTGGATTCGTTTCGAGCCTCAGGATGAACAGGATGATATGATCTTTGCCGAGGAAGTTTTCGGCGGTTCCGTGCCAAAGAACTTCTTCCCCTCCGTTGAAAAGGGACTGCGCAACGCAGTGAACAAGGGCGTTCTGGCCGGTTACCCCCTGGTTGGTCTGAAGGCCACCCTTTACGACGGTTCCTATCACCCTGTGGACTCCAACGATATGGCCTTCCAGACTGCCGCACGTCTCGCCTATCAGGACGGCATTCCCAAGGCCAAGCCCACCATACTTGAGCCCATCGGCCTGCTCCAGGTCACTATACCCGATGAGAATCTGGGTGACATTATGAGTGACATCAGCTCCAAGCGCCGCGGCACGGTGCTGGGCATGAATGCCGAGGACGGCATGCAGACCGTGGAGGCCGAGGTTCCCATGGCCGAGATGAGCTCTTACACCATCGACCTGCGCTCAATGACCCAGGGCCGCGGTTCCTTCACTCTGAAGTTTATCCGCTATGAAGAGGCCCCCGGCAATGTACAGCAGAAGGTCATTGAGGAAGCCAAGGCTCTGGCTGAACAGGAGTAATATAATTCACACACTTTCTTACGGGCGGCCATATCAGCCGCCCGTAACTGTAATATTGACAAGCCTATGAATAACGGTATATCTGGATTAAAAAACATCATATGGGCCTTGGCCATAGTTCTGTCCCTGGCCGCGCTGCTGATTGGACTTATAGTGACCATGGTTCTGCGCTACAACGGAGAAGCCCAGGACGGTACCATGTATCTGGGCAGTTCATCCTCCTCAGGCCTGGAGGACGAATTTCTGGGCGACAACGGGATAGACGGCGGGCAGAGCTCCGGCGGAGTTATGGAACTGCCCAGCTCTCAGGATACGGGGTTGGAATATCTCTTCAACCTCACCTTCCTGTGTGACAACAGCTTTTCCACCGTAAACAGCTTCGGTGCCAATTTCGGCAGTACTGCCTCCTCCCAGGTCTGGCTCCCCGCCGGAGGTTCCCTTGCCGCCGCCAACGCTTCCAGTACTACTATTATCTATCCCCAGGACGGCACGGAAAAAACTCCCTCCGATGCAGCCAGCATTTATGAACCCTCGCGGCTGGTGATATACCTGGGTTCCGACCAGCTCTCCGGCACCACCGCCGAAACCTTTACCGCCGGATACACCGCACTTGTTCAGTCAATTCAGAGCGCCAGCCCCAACACTAAAATAGTCTGCTGCTCTATAGGCTCCGTATCCGCCTCCTATGCCGGAAGCGACGGTCTGAGCCCGGAACTTATATCCCAGGCCAATGAATGGATACGGCAGGTATGTGCCACCACCGGCGTATATTATGCCGACCTGGCCTCGATCCTCAATGACGGCGACGGATACCTTATTGCGGAATATGCCTCTGCCGACGGCAAGAGCATCAGTGCCGCCGGTATAAATAAGGTCATGGAATACTTCCGTATGCACGGCATTTAATACCTGTACCCTTTTGTCCCCGGTGGGCTCTTACGCCCCCTGGGACTTGCCGTCTTGTTATATTGATATCGTTTTAAGTTATGTTAAGTTTTATTTCAGAGTCCGAGTGAGAAAATTAATTTTTAATCTATAAACTTCAAAAAAATTTGTGTTATGCTGGAACAAATCCAAGGCGTCAACGTCATGATTATGTAAATCAAATCGATCTGTGGAGGTAGGCATGAAAAAGCTCATTTTGCTTGTATTGGCGCTCTGCTGCATTGTGGCCGGCTGCAGCAGTGCGGAGGCGGAGCCCAGCAATTCACCGGCTCTGTCCGGCATGGCAAGGTCTACCCCGTATGCCGCCGCTGCCTCCTCTCCCATGTCCACGCCGGTCATTCCCCTTGTCAGCGCCGGTGCGGTTATACCGGAACAGTATCAGGAGAAGCCTCTGAAAGCGCTCAGCAGCTGCGGAGCATTCCTTCTGTGTACAGACCCGGTAGAGATGAAGCAGGGCAGCCATTATGATGCTTATACCGTGGACGAAAACGGCGAGCTTACACTGCTGGAAAATAAGACATTCAATAACGCCTACACCATTGGCAGCGGGCGATATCATTTCAATTTCAACTGGGCGGACAGCAATGGTACAAAGCTGCTCACATATCTCTCAGACGATACGAACGCTTCTTTGCTCTATCTTTCCGATACTGGAAGCCGGAGCCTGTTTCTTCTTAATGACTTTCTCAGCGCTGACGGTTCCACTGCTTTTAGTCTCTACCCCGTACTTCTGGATTTTGATGAAGGTGAAGTTGAGGATCTGCTCTCAGGCTGTAAATTGAATAATATCTCTAAAATAAGCAACATCTCCCTAAGCGACGACGGCAACGGTTTGCTGCTTGCACAGGATGGAGGATCTCTTTACTACTGCGATATTGCAAACGGTATGATATACAGTCTGGATGAGTTATCCAACGAGCCGGTGAAAGCCTGCACTCTGTCGGGAGATAAAATAATCTGCTGGAACCAGAGCAGCTCCGAATACGGTTCGGGTGACGTAGGAGACTACCATTTTTGGTATATTGATCTGAACAGCTTTCAGCGGGAAGAAATGCCGGAGCTACAGACAGATGGAGAGACCGCTCCCCTGCGCTTTGCCCATCTGGTCGGTTTTGACGCCACATTGCGCAACAACAAGATGTTCTCCGGAAGTCCCTATGCTTTGTGTACAAGCGGTGACGGCCAGATCTATGTGCTGGATATGGATGCCTGGACGCTCACCCCTGTCTCCGGTTATACCATGCCCGCCTCCAACGTGACCTGCAGCGGCAGCCTGGACGGGCAGCGGCTTTTGCTGGAGGATCTGGGCAACAATTCCGCCTATGTGATAGACTACGCCAGCTGCCTGCTGGTGAGGCTGAATGTTCAGGACGCGGAAAGCCTTTCCTGGTTTGACTTTGATACCGTACTTGAGCAGCCCGGCGACGGAAATTACTACCTCTATAATATTGGAACATAAACATAAAAAAACGAGCCCCGGCGGGGGCTCGTTTTTTTACTTCTTATTCTCTATCAGATACTTCATGATCTGTACTGCGTTGCTGGCGGCACCCTTTCTTATCTGGTCGCCACAGCACCAGAGGGTAAGGCCATTCTCATCGGTGAGATCCTCACGGACACGGCCTACCCATACCAGATCCTGGTCGCTGGTATCCAGGGGCGTGGGATAGTTGCGGCCCTTGTAATCCTCTATCAGGCGGCAGCCGGGAAAAGCGGCAATAGCCTGGTTGGCCTCACTTACGGATATCTTTTTCTCGGTGCGCACGGTAACAGCAATGGAGTGTGAGCGCATTACCGGCACCCGGACACAGGTGCAGTTCACCTTCAGATCCGGCAAATGTAAAATACGCCGCCCCTCGTTCTGCATCTTCATTTCCTCATCGGTGTAGAGATTATCCAGCTCGTCGCCGATGTGGGGTATGACGTTCAGAGCTATCTGGGTGGGAAATACCTTGCACTGAATTTCTCCGCCGTTTACCGATGCAGCCATCTGGCTCTCCAGCTCGGTAAAGCCCGCCTGCCCTGCGCCGGATACAGCCTGATAAGTGCAGGCAATCATGGATTTTATGGGGGAAAGTCTGGCGATTCCGGCCACAGCCATGAGGGTAATGATAGTGGAACAGTTTGGATTTGCAATTATTCCCTTATTCTCAAGGGCATCCGCACCGTTTATCTCCGGCACGATCAGAGGTACCTCCGGGTCGAGACGAAAAGCTGAGCTGTTGTCGATATACACTGCCCCGCTCTTTACTATTGCCGGTGCAAACTTTTTGGACATGGCGTTTTTCACAGCGCCCAGCACGAAATCCATACCCTGGAAGCTGTCCTCGGTGGCCTCCTGAATCTCCACTTCTCTGCCCTGGAAACTCACCTTGCCGCCGGCACTGCGGGCACTGGCCAGTGGCAGCAGAGTGTCCACCGGTATGTTGTATTCCTCCAGGACCTGAAGCATCTGCTGCCCCACGGCGCCGGAGGCGCCCAATATGGCTACATTGTATTTTTTCATCACATTATCCTCCAAATTATGTTAGTATGACTGGGATGTTAACCTGCGAAGCTCTCATACAACACCTGTACAGCCGCCTCGTAATCGCTGTTTTCCACACCAACGATGATTGAAAGCTCATCGGCTCCCTGGGCTATGGTGCGTATGTTTATGCCCTCTTCGCCCAGTGCCTTAAATATCTTACCGGATATGCCTGGGCGGAATGTCATTTTACGGCCTACCGCAGCCACCAGGGCTATACCGTCGTTGACCTGTATGTTGTCCGGGCGGCAGTTCTTTTCCAAGTCACCCATCAGGCTGTACAGTGCGTCCCCCAGAGGGGCAGTGGCCGTAACCAGGGCAAAGGAATCCAAGCCCAGGGTGATGTGCTCCACGTTGGCATGATAGCGGTCCAGTATCTCCAATGCCTGGCGCAGAGTCTGGCTTGCGTTCATATTCCGCTTGTTTACCGTAATTATGGTAAAGTTTTTCCGCCCCGCAATTCCTGTGAGGAAACGCTCGTGGCTCTCCTCCTCTTCTATCTTGTCAACTATTACCGTACCGGGGTGCTCCGGGCAGTTGGTGTTTCTTATGTTCAGAGCTATTCCCTTTTCCTTTACCGGCAGCACGGATTCCTCATGGAGCACCGAAGCTCCCATGAAGGCCAGCTCCCGCAGCTCAGCATAAGTTATCTTTTCTATAGGCTGGGGATTCTTGACTATCCTGGGGTCGGCCATAAGTATGCCGGAGACATCAGTCCAGTTTTCATACATGTCTGCGTCTATGGCCGCTGCTGCCAGAGCGCCGCTGATATCGCTGCCTCCCCTGGTCATTACCTTAATACGGCCATTGGGCAGACGACCGTAGAAACCGGGTATGACAATTCTGTCATATTTCTTATAAGCGGCAGCAATTGCCTCGTAGGTTTTTTCCTTATCTATCTGGCCGTCAAAGCTAAAGGCCACACAGTCCGCAGCGTCCACAAATTTAAAGCCAAGATAGTCTGCCATAAGCCTGGAAGTCAAATATTCGCCCCGTGACACCAGTTCGTCGGCGGACATGTCCTTGGTCATGGACTTTTCCAGCTTCTCCATCTCCGCGCCCACATCAAAGCTGATGCCCAGCTCATCCCTTATCTGGCAGAGCCGCTGCTCTATTGTATGAATTATATCGTCACAGGGTACACCGTAGCTGAGATGGGCATGGCACAGATACAACAGATCCGTCAGCTTGTGGTCGTCGCTGCTGCGCTTGCCCGCAGCGGAGACCACCACAACTTTTATGTCCGGGTCCGACTCTACGATAGACCTGACTTTTTTAAACTGCTCAGCTCCGGCCACAGAGGAGCCGCCAAATTTTGCAACCTTTACCATCTCTCAGTCCTCCAGCGCCGCAAAGAATATATCCGCCCCGTCGGCCCTCAGCCGGGCCGCCAGCTCGTGCATAGCCTTCACGGACATAGGCTTTGTAATAAGCTCCGCCTGTCCGTCGGTTTCATTATAGCTTTTCACCTCAAAGCAGCCTGTAAAGCTGCCGGGCAGGCGCACATAATAGCTGTGGCGGCAGGCATCATTGTCTGCAATGCCCTCCTTGCAGTCATCCCCCAGCATATAGAACCGGCCTTTGAGCAGGCAATCCAGATCCCGCAGCACTGCAGAGGCGGTTGGCCAACGCCCCGCTCCCTGCCCTATAAACACCATTGGCCCGGAGCACTTGCCCTCATACCGGGCCAGGTTGTAGTTGTCCAGCACACTGCACTCAGGAGCGGAAGCCTTCAGCAGCACCGGCTCCACATAGGCATAGACTTTTCCGCCGGGAACAGAAGCACATTTTGCCACCAGGCGGCAAGTGAGCCCACGGGCCTGGATACGCTTTACATCCTCCGCAGTGATATGCTCTATGCCCTCATTGCAGAGGCCCTCTGTAGGAAGTATGCCATAGGCCACGGCGCTTCCCAGAACTATCTTTCTCAGGGCGTCAAGACCGGACACGTCGGCGCTGGGGTCTGCCTCGGCGTAGCCCAGCTTCTGGGCATCCTTCAGAGCATCCCCATAGCCCAGGGAGCGGCGCTGCATGGCGTCAAGCATATAATTGGTGGTGCCGTTGAGTATACCGCCAAGAGACACTATCATGTCGCTCTCCACCGCAATACTCAGGTTATGGAGGAAGGGCACTCCGCCGCCGCAGGCTGCACTGAAAAGAAAGCCCACGCCTTTTTCCCTTGCCGCTGCAGACAGCTCAATGCCGTGGGCAGCCACAAGTGCCTTGTTGGAGGTTACAAAGTGCTTGCCAGATTTTATAGCAGCCATAGCATAGCTGAAAGCCGGCTCAATGCCGCCCATGGCCTCGGCCACAGCCTCCACCTCCGGCTCGGAGAGAACAGCCTCGATGCTTGTACGCTTGAATGGAGCGTCGTCCTTACCCGGACGCACAAGTACCGGTCCCTGCTCCAGTCCCTTTGCCTGGGAGAGCATTTCATATATACCTGCACCCACGGTGCCAAAGCCTAAAACCGCAACTTTCATCTTATCCTCCGTATATCTTTTGTCTTGTGTCCGTATTTAAAGGACACTTGTTTTTATTCCTGAGACAGTTTACCATAAGCATTCACGGAATACAATTAACATTTTGCCTAAATTTAAAGCAAAAGGACCCCGGAACTCTATGGCATATTGCTCCAGCGCTCCGGGGTCCCTCTGAACTTTATTTAGTTTTGGAGAGCTTTTCCAGCATTCCGCAGTGTCGCAGCTATTGGATCAGCCGCCCATGAGGAAGTCCAGCACATCCATCACATTGTCCGCATCCATGCGGTAAAGTTCCGTAAAGCCGCAGTTGCTGCAGCTTATAGTCGTAAAACGCTTGTTCTGTACATCAAAAAGCTTTGCAAAGTTACCGCCGGTCGCCTGAAACTGATCTTGAACACAGCGGGTGCAGCCGCACTTCGGGCACACATAACCTCTTGCTTCCATACTGTTGTGAACTCCTTTCAGTCAGTAATCCCTGTATTCAGCGCACTATGGCCTTTATAAAGCTGCCCCGCTCCACAGGCTCATCACTCAAGCTGAAGCAGCCTCTGAGAAGTTCCGCTGCTTCCTCCGCCTTTTCATGGCTGGAGGCGTGGATGGCAGCCAAGCTCTCCCCGGTCCTTACCATGTCTCCAACCTTTTTATGGAGCACAAGTCCTACAGACAGGTCTATCACGCTCTCCTTGGTAGCCCGTCCACCACCAAGGTGCATGCTGACAAGGCCCACCTTTTCCGCCTCTATACGCTGCACATAGCCTCCGGCCGGAGACAGCGCCTCATACTGCACCGGAGCCATCGGCAGACGGGAAGTATCGTATACATCCCTGCCGTCACCATGTTGGGCAGAAACCATCTGGCTCAGCTTCTTCAGAGCAGTACCGCTGCTTATTGTATCCATCAGCATTTCCCTGGCCTGTTCTATGGTCTCTGCCATTCCCGCTTCAGTGAGCATGCAGCTGCCCAGAGTCAGGCACAGCTCCAGCAGGTCGCCGCCCTTTTCTCCTTTCAGCACAGCTATAGCCTCTTTTACCTCCAGGGCGTTGCCCACGGCCCAGCCCAGAGGCTGATCCATATCGGTAATTACGGCGGCGCACTTTCTCCCGGCCAGGCGGCCTATGCGGGTCAGTCCCTCCGCCAGACGCCTGGCGTCCTCCTCAGTCTTCATAAAGGCCCCGCTGCCGCACTTCACGTCCAGGACAATGACGTCCGCGCCGGAAGCCAGTTTCTTTGACATAATGGAGCTGACTATCAGCGGGATGCTTGGCACGGTACCGGTGACATCCCTGAGGGCATACAGCTTCTTGTCCGCCGGGACAAGATCCGCCGTCTGTCCGGCTATGGCTATGCCTATGTCATTTACATTTCTGAAAAATTCTTCTTCACTGATTCCGGTACTGAAACCTGGGAAACTCTCCAGCTTGTCTATGGTACCTCCCGTATGGCCAAGGCCCCGTCCGGACATCTTGGCTATCTTCAATCCGCAAGCCGCGACCATGGGACAAAGCACCAGACTGGTCTTATCCCCCACGCCGCCGGTAGAATGCTTATCCGCTTTCACGCCTTCTATTGGGCTGAGATCCAAAGTCTCCCCGGATTTCACCATGGACATGGTCAGATCCAGGGTCTCCCGGTCGCTCATTCCCCTCAAGAGTATTGCCATGCAAATGGCAGACATCTGATAATCCGGGATATCCCCTCTGGTATATCCGTCTATCATGAAATATATCTCTTCCCGGCTCAGTTCGCCTCCGTCACGCTTTTTGGCGATGAGGTCAGTCATCAACATGGCAGCGTACCCCCAATCTTTTTTCTTTGATTATACATCCTTTCGCTTCTGCACTCAATAGATAAAGAGTAAATATTCTTTTCCGCCGATGCGCCTTAGTCTGGCTCCGGGTGGCACAGAGCGAAGCTGCGCCGGTAGGGCCACAAGGTAGTTTTCACCGTCCTTTGCCACAAGGCTGCCGTCCCTGCGGGCGACCCACAAAAGCTCTCTCCCGTCGGTCTCCTGCCCCTCCTCAGCTTCTCTCTCCCGGCGGTCTTCTTTTTCCGGTGATTTTGCTTTCTCCGGTGGATGCGCTTTTTCCTTCTGATGTGTCCTCTCCGGCGTGTGTGCCTTCTTCGGTGGACCTGCTTCCTTTATAGGGCAGGCCTCCTTCGGAGTGCATACTGCCTCAGGCAGCTGTGCTTCTTCCGACGTGCGCAGGTTCTCCGGTTGATATACTTCCGCCGTTGGACATATCTTCTCCGGCAGATGTGCTTCCCTGTATGCCGCCTTTGTATCCTCTTGCGCCCTATTATCTGCCACAGGTATTTCTTTGGGCCCGTCCTCTCCCTTTTTCTCATCCTCCACCGCAGCTTGTTCTGTAGTCCGTTCTGAAGTTATGTAAACTGTTTTTATCTCCAGCCTCCGGTCTGAGGCCTGCTCTATGGTTTGGGGGAAGGACAGCATTTCCAGTCTGCTCAGTTTACGGCTGAGGTACAGTCCTCCGCTCCAGGGCTGCATTACACCCAGATAAGCTTCCTCTCCTCCCCCCTGGACCCACAGGCGCACCAGCCCCTCCGCCCCCTGGGCATAAGCCTCCATCACGGTATAAAGCCCCTGCTTTTCCACCCTGAGTTTTCCCGACTCTTTTCCATTAAGCAGCAGCGGATATTCCATGTCCACTCCCCCATTATGTAAAAATCTCCTGCCCAAGTTTATGGGCAGGAGACCGGTAAATATTCATGTTTTGCTCACGACAGTCCAAAGCTGACAGCCAGGGCGTTGTCCACAGCCGTCATTGTGCTCTCGTCCAGCTTTCCCATTCGCTCCCGCAGCCGGGATTTATCCAGAGTACGTATCTGCTCCAGCAGAATTACGCTGTCTCTGTTCAGTCCCACGCTCTGGGCGGAGAGCTCAATGTGAGTGGGCAGCCGAGCCTTGCCAATCTGACTGGTTATGGCTGCCGCTATCACAGTGGGGCTGTGCCGGTTGCCGGTATCGTTCTGGACAATCAGCACCGGGCGCATGCCGCCCTGTTCGCTGCCTACCACCGGGCTGAGGTCGGCATAATAAATATCTCCGCGTTTGACCATTACTTATTCACACTCCGCCTGAATAGTCGCCCATTACATAATATGTAGTGAACAGTAATTAGTCTCACCGCTTAGATCAAAAAATATACACGGGCAAAAACCCGTGTATTAAAATCAGATTATAAATCCGCCGTCCACGCCTATCACTTGGCCGGTGGTATATCCGGCATTTGCCAGATACAATACGGTATCGGCAATCTCTTCCGCCCTGCCAAGGCGTCCGAGAGGTATCTGTTCTCTGGAGAGCATGTCCAGAGTCTCCTGTCCCAGCACCTGCACCATGTCCGTGTCTATTACGCCGGGGGCAATACAGTTGACTCTTATGCCGCTGGGAGCCAGTTCCGCAGCCAGAGACCGGCTCAGCCCGATAATGGCGTGCTTTGTTGAGGCATAGGCTGTCTCACATGAAGCGCCATGCTGCCCCCAGATAGAGGACATGTTTATTATACAGCCTGCGTGCTCATGCAGCATGTGTGGAAGCACAGCCTGGATGGTATTGTAGCAGCCGCCCAGGTTCACGTCAAAAATGCGTTTCCAGGTCTCGGGCTGAATATCCTGAAACTGCTGTGGTATGGCTATTCCGGCGTTGTTCACCAACAGGTCCACAGGGCCGAACTGTCTTTCTATATGTTCCACCATCTCTTTTACCGCCGCATGATCTGCCACGTCGGCCTGATGGCATATGGCCTTGTGCCCTTCACTTATAAGCATGTCGGCCAGCTTTTCAGCCAAATCAATACGCTCTATGCAATTAATGCAGACTTTATATCCGGTTCTGGCCAAGGCGGAGGCGCAGGCTGCGCCTATGCCCCTTGAGGAGCCGGTAACTAATGCAACATTCATATTTTTCTCCGTAAATTAATTTTCCGCTCAGGCCGGGAGCTTATTCAGATTTTCCCCTATAATACGGCTGCTGTAGTCTGCAAGTTCGGCGGTGCTCATTGATTTCACCTTATCCGCCGGTATCACTTCCAGGATATCCAGGTACACGTCGGTTGGGCGGCGGAATATATTCTTACTTATCTTTTCAGTGCCGCTTACAGAGGTAATGACCAGAGGCACGTTGGCCTTCTGAGCTATTTTAAAGGAGCCGGCATGGAATGGCAGCAGCTTTCCATCCTTGCTCCGGGTTCCCTCAGGATAAATACCTATGGAGCAAATTCCTCTTTTCAGATAATCAACAGCGGTAAGTATGGTGCTCAGAGCCTTGCGGTCGTTATCCCGATCTATCGGCAGATATCCGGCGCCATAACCCATAGCTCCGAAAAGAGGGATCTTCATATTGGAAGGCTTGGATACAAAGGAGATATTGAACCGGCCCAGCTCTCTCACTATAACTGCGGGGTCAAACATGGAACGATGGTTGCATACCAGCAGGAAACGCTCCGGTTCCGGCAGTTTCTCCATGCCACGCACGTGGGTACGCACCCATCCGTAGCCTGTGAGAAGATAGGCCACATACAGGCAGCCGGTGCGGCAGACGGAGCTCTGACGGGTGATGGGCTTGGTGGGGTTGATAAACCAGGTGGCCACCCAGACCACGACGAAATAAAGCAGATTCAGAGCCAAAAAACATCCCGCAAACAGCAGGGCGGTTTTCCAGATCACGAATCCGCAGAAGCGTACATAGATGAAGGCTGCTCCAAAGGCCAAAAGCAGAAATGCCAGAATAAGCATGACTACAGCTCCTTAAGTGTAATAGAGGATTTGTATATTTTAACACCTCATTTTTATTTGCCAAGACTTATTTCGATTTTTTGATGGAAAGTTTACAAATCTTCTTGACGCCCCGAAGCGACCTGCTATAATCTGTCTGAGGGGGGACAGCATTGACTGAGGACTTTATTTTGATACGGCGGGAAGACGATGTGCCGCCGGAGGCGGACTTCTCCATAGTCGTCACTGAGAGTGCCATGGAGCCCATCATTTCCCGCGGCACCTCGGTCTATGTCAGCAGCAGGGCACAGCTCAGGGAAATGGATGCAGGACTGTTCTTCTACGAAGGCAGGGTATACTGCCGCCGGTGGTGTGAAGACTATAACGGCGCCCTGATACTTATGGGCGGGGATGAGAGTTGCCGGGAAGACTGTATCTATATTGACCGCGAGCATCGAAAGCGCTGCCTCTGTCTGGGGAAGGTACTCATCTGACAGTCCATATTCTTTTCATGCAATTTTATATACGCAAAGGCCGCAGGTGATTTCACCTGCGGTCTTTTTTGGCATGTACGGCTTACTTGTCGAGATAGCACTTTAGCAATTCCTGCAGCAGCTCATCCCTGTCGATGCGGCAGATGAGAGTGCGGGCATTGTTGTAGTTGGTAATATAAGTCGGATCCTCAGAAAGAATATAGCCCACTATCTGGTTGATGGGGTTATAGCCTTTTACCATGAGGGAGTTATACACGGACGACAATATTTCCCGCATTTCAGCCTTGCTGTCCAGGGCAGCAAATTTTCTGGTTCGTTCCTCCATGATGTTCCCCTCCTTTTTCTCTATTGATCCTATTATAACAGAATATAATGGCAAGTAAAGTCGAATCACAGTGGAAAATAATTAAGAAATCTTAAATTTTCGGCATTATATTTCAATTTCTCTCACAAGGCTCAGCGAATCACGGCCCCGTAGTTTTTCTCCAGAGCGGAAAGCACAGCCTTGACGGTATCCCCGGCGTGCTCGTCGGTAAGGGTCTGGTCGTCGGAACGCATGACCAGGGAGAAGGCTACTGACTTCTTTCCCTGAGCAATATGATGGCCGGTATACACGTCGAAGACGGAGCAGTCCTTCAGGTATTCCCCGCCGTTTTCCATGATGCAGTCCATGAGCTTGCCCACAGGGATATCGCTGTCGCAGACCACGGCAATGTCCCTGGTGACAGATGGGAACTTGGGCAGGGGCACATACACGGGAGTGCCGCCCCGGAGACTGAACATAGTCTCAAAGCTCAGCTCGGCGCAGTAGAGCTCCGCATCCACTCCGTAGCTCTCCGCAACGGCGGGGTGTATCTGTCCCAGCACGCCCACACAGGTCTCCCCCACATATACCTTTGCGCAGCGGCCCGGGTGATATGAAGGGTTCTCCTTCTCCGCCTCAAAGCGGAGCTTGCCCACCTTCAGGTCCTCCAGCAGAGCCTCGACCCAGCCCTTGAGTCTGAAGAAGTTCATGTCAGGACCGTAGGCGCCGATGGAGACAATCTTGGGCTCATCGGCCATGCCGTCGTCCCGCTTGAGATATATCTTGCCTATCTCATACAGGGCGGCGGAACGGTTGCGGTAATTGTAGTTGCGGCTGAGTATCTCCAGCATGGAGGGCAGCACGGTGGTGCGCATGATGGAGGTGTCCTCCCCAAGGGGGTTGAGGATGCGCAGGCTGTCTCTCAGGGGAGAGTCGGCGGGCATTCTGATCTTATCATAGTAGCTGGGGCTTATGAAAGAATAGGTGATTATCTCATCCATACCCAGGCTGCGGCAGGTCTGGCCGATCTGGCGCTCGCACTGCTGCACGGGAGTGAAGCCGCCGCTGGTGGTGTTGCCCCCGGCAAAGCAGGTTGGTATCTCATTGTATCCGTAGAAGCGGGCAACTTCCTCAGCAATGTCTGAATAGTGCTCCACATCACCGCGCCATGAGGGCACATGGATAATATCCCCCTCCAGAGTAAAACCCAGGTGGAGGAGTATGCGGCGCATCTCTTCTTCGGCAATGTCGGTGCCCAGCAGGGCATTTATCTTGTCGGGTTCAAGCTTGACCGTGGTCTCCTTCAGCTCTCTTGGCACCACATCGATGATGCCTTCCACCACTTCGCCGGCCCCCAGAAGCTCAATGAGTTCACATGCCCGTTCCACAGCCTTGTAAGTGTTCTGCACATCCAGGCCCTTCTCGTAGCGGGAGGAGGCGTCGGTACGCATGCCCAGAGCAGTGGCAGTGCGGCGGATGGAAGTGCCGTTGAAATTGGCGCTCTCAAAGAGGACCATGGCGGTGTCCCCTTCTATCTCGCTGTTGGCGCCGCCCATGACGCCGGCAACACCCACGGGCCTGTCAGTGTCGCAGATACACAGCATGGAGGTGGAGAGCTTACGCTCATTGCCGTCCAGGGTCTGAATAGTCTCGCCCTCTTTGGCAAGGCGCACGTGGATCTCCCCGTTCTTGACACAGCTGAAGTCAAAGGCATGCATGGGCTGGCCATACTCCAGCATGACATAGTTAGTTATGTCAACCACATTGTTGATGGGGCGCATACCGGCATTGCGGATACGCTCACGCATCCATGCGGGAGATGGAGCAATCTTCACATTGCGCACCATGCGGGCGGTGTAGCGTGGGCAGAGCTCCGGCTCCTCCACCACTATCTTTGCCATGTCCTTTATATTGCCCTGAGCAGTAGCCTTTACCACCGGCTCGTGGAGCTTCAGCTCCTTTCCGAAGGTGACTGCGGCCTCTCTGGCCAGACCTATCATGCACAGGCAGTCCGGGCGGTTAGGGGTTATCTCAAACTCCACCACATGGTCGTCCATGCCCAGCAGCACGGCCACATCGTCTCCAACCTTGCAGTCCTCGTTGATAATGAAGATCCCGTCCTCTATGCAATGGGGGAACTCCCGCTGCTCGGCATGGAGGTCGGAGAGAGTGCAGACCTTGTCCTTGCTGGTGTCGTAGGCCAGCAGGTCGCCCTCATGGATGTTCTGACAGTCGGAGACAGTTTCAGCCACACCGGTACCGATATTCAGGCTCAGCTTATACTTGGAATAAGCCACAGTCTCCAGCTTCTCTACCTTGGCGGCCAGCACTTTGCCATAGATCTTGTCCCCGGCCTTTATGTCTGGAGAGATGGAGGGCTTGGCCGGGTCTATGGGGTGATAGTCGCCAAGGATGGCAGCAGCCTCTATCACGGCATAGGGGAAGTCATGGGTTGTGACGTTCAGCTCCTTGAGAGAGCAGAGCATACCGTCGGACTCCACACCCCGCAGCTTGCCCCGGGTGATCTTCACTCCGCCGGGGAGCAGGGAATTGTGGAGGGCGGCGGGAACCAGGTCGCCCACATGTACGTTCCAGGCGCCGGTGCAGATCTGCACAGTCTCGCCGCTGCCGATGTCAATTTGGCAAACCAGCATATGGTCTGAGTTGGGATGCTTCTCTATGGAGGCTATGCGCCCCACTTTCACGTTGTTTATATTCTTGCTCAGGTCCTCAGTGAGTTCCACTTTGGAGCCGGATATGGTCATGGCCTCGGCAAAGCTCCTGTCGTCGCACTCACTGAGACTTAGATCCACATATTCGTTAAGCCATTTTCTTGAAAGTTTCATGTCTGTACCCCCCTACTTAGAACTGCTCCAGGAATCTGATATCGTTTTCAAATATCAGACGCAGGTCAGTAATCTTGTATTCGCCCATGGCAAGGCGCTCCAGGCCCATTCCGAAGGCCCAACCGGAGTACACGTCCGGGTCGATACCGCAGCCGGCCAGGACCTTGGGGTGCACCATGCCGGCGCCCAGCACCTCTATCCATCCTTCGCCCTTGCAGGTGGGACAGCCTTTGCCGCCGCACTTGTGGCATTGGATATCCATTTCACAGCTGGGCTCGGTGAAGGGGAAGTGATGGGGGCGGAAGCGTGTGACGGTTCCCTTGCCGTATATCTTTTCCACCACCAGGTTCAAGGTTGCCTTCAGGTCGGCCATGGTGATACCCTTGTCTATGACCATGCCCTCTATCTGGTGGAACATGGGGGAATGGGTGGCGTCCACCTCGTCCTTGCGGTAGACCCGGCCGGGGGCTATCATGCGGATGGGCAGACTCTTGGTCTCCATGGCATGTACCTGCATGGGAGAAGTCTGGGTGCGCAGCAGCACCCGGCCGTCCTCGGTGAAATAAAATGTGTCGGTCCAGGCCCGGGAGGGGTGGCCTTCGTCTATGTTCAGCTTGGTAAAGTTGTACTCCGCCAGCTCTACCTCCGGGCCGTCCACTATCTCAAAGCCCATGCCGACAAAGATATCCTTTATCTGGTCCAGCACATTGTACATTGGGTGCTTATGACCCAGATGCACCTCTTCCCCCGGCATGGTCACGTCCAGAGTCTCATCCCTGAGTTTCTTTTCCATCATTGCGGAGCTGAGCTGAGTTTTGCGCTGCTCAATGACGTTTTCAATATCGCTTCTCAGCTGGTTTGCCAGCTGGCCCATGGCGGGACGTTCTTCGGGGGCGACGGTGCGCAGGTTCTTCATCAGAGCGGGAATTTTGCCGTTTTTGCTGAGGTATTCCTGCCAGAAGGATGCCAGCGTTTCCTTGCTGGAGACCTGACCAAGGCTCTCTTCGGCCTGTTTTGCCAGCTCGTCGATCATTGCTTGCATGGATGTTCTCTCCTTTTACTACTTCGTGTTCATGAGCGGAGGCATGAAAAAAGCTCCGTCCCCTCTGCCTGTTCTCAGGCAAAAGGGACGAAGCTGTAACAGTCTGCTCCGCGGTACCACCCGGTTTCCGCCCTTTGCGCAAGCAGCGGGCGGCACTCAAACGCCGTAACGGGGCGCAACCGTCCTGTACTAGTGGGCCGCAAAGCCGTTCGCGCAGGCCGCTCAGGAGCGAACTTCAGCCTGTCTGCACGCGGGGACCCTTTCAGCCGGTGAAGTCCCTCTCTTTGCTGTGCCGAACAAACCTACTCTCTCCGTCGCTGCGTTTGGGAGTATTCAGGTTTTATAACCGTTTGTTATGTTACCACATTTTGCGGCGGTTTGCAAGCGGGGCGGGCAGATTTTGCGCAGGTTTCCGGTTTTGACTTGCAGTTTTGGCTCTGTCATGTTATATTCCGTGCAGCGCTTTGCATGGAAGGAGGGTACACCCGGATGGGCTGGAACGGCTGCGTTTTCTTTAAAAAAGGCAACCTCTAAGCATTTCCGGCTCGAAGTGTACCCATTTTTCTTCCGGCAAAGCGTGGAGCATCGTTTTTATGCGCCGCGCAGCTTTGCTGTGGGGCGTTTTTGTTTTGCCGGGAAATGGGGCACTGTTTCACGCAGAAGTCAGCATTTCTTCATGTGCTCAGCATAAAATTCCAGGTTGCCCCCAAAGTATTAAGGTCACTGAGCGCTGTACACACTGCCCATCGTCCAGGAATTGTTGGCCGAATACTTTGCGTGGTTGCGCAGGTAGGTGAGCCAGGTGCCATAGCCGTTGCCAGCCGACAGGTGGACGCCGTCCGGCGCTGCCAGCATCTCTTTCAGGTTGCCCTCACCGTCGGCCAGGGCCTCCCACAGGTCCAGATACACGCAGCCCTTGCTGGCGGCCAGCTGGGCCAGCTGCTCATTCACCCCGCGCAGCACATCGGAAGCAAGACCCGGCTTCTCGGCGGCCGCTTTCGGACGCACCGGCGGGACCGACTCCACATAGATCACACAGTCCGGCCCCAGCGCCTCCCGCAGCATGTCCAGCATCTGGCCGTAATAGGCCAGGAACCGGTCGGAAGCACCCAGCGTGGTGAGGGTGTTGGTGCCCAGTAGGATATACAGCTTTTTGGGTTGGGCGGCAGCCAGCACATCCAGTGCGATTTCTTCCCCGCGGACGGAGCTCTTGACCGCCGTCCGGTTCACGATGGCATCCGGCCCCACGCCGGTGTAACCGCAGACTAGCGCCCCGCCCAGATTGATCTGGTAGTCCGAAAAGCCCACGGTCAGGCTGTCACCCAGAAAGGCCGCGTCCGCAAAATAGTTCAGGTCCACCTGCCCGCAGCTGGGCTGACGGATGACGCTGGCGTCGTAGGCCTTGACCACCGCAGCGGCCGCATCCTGCCGGGCCGGGCCAAAGGTCTCCAGCGTGACCGCCTGTGCGTCCCCGCTGCCGTCCGGCGCGGTGCTGTCGCCGCTGCTGTCACTGTCTGCCGCTTCGCCCTGCATGGGCAGTGGTGCCAGAATGTCCTGTGCAATGCCGCTGGCCACCGGCTCCGACTGTGCGTTCTTGGCCGATGCACCGTTTTCCAGAATGGCGGTAATGGCGTAGGCCAGCACCAAAATGGCCAGCACCGCCCCTGCCAGGCGCAGCTTGCCGCTCACGCCGCCGTGACGGGCACGGTGCGATGTCGAATGATATTCGTGTGAAATCCCCATGGTTTTTGCTCCAGCTTTCTCGTTTTTACCCCCAGCGGCCGACACAGCCCGCCGCATCGGATGCAGGTGCTCCCATTCTATCATAATTTTTTTGCCTGTGCAACCAATTGGGTCTTGCATACAACAGGCAAAACAGTTACAATAGAGTCGTAGCAGTTTTTGCGCATTTTACAAAAAGCGCATTCACATGCTGCATCATTTTTGTACCACTTGCAAACTTGTTTTGTCAGCCGCCTTTGGTCTGTGTGCAGTGCAGGGCCGCAGTTCCTTTGCAGCAGGGCGGCAGACAACATCGGTTTGCAGGCGTTTTCTATCGTTCACGGTAAAGGATCAAGAAGGAGGTACTCATGGCCAAAAATGTGATCATTGGTCAGAGCGGCGGCCCCACGGCCGTCATCAATTCCAGCCTGGCAGGCGTGTACAAGGCTGCCTGCAGTCTGGGTGCCGACAAGGTGTACGGCATGAAGTACGGCATCGAGGGCCTGCTCAAGGAAGAACTCATCGAGCTGAATGTCCTGCTGGACGACCGCATGAGCATTGAGCTGCTCAAGCGCACCCCGTCCAGCTATCTGGGCAGCTGCCGCTACAAGCTGCCCGACCCGGACACCGACTCCACCCCGTTCGTCAAGCTGTTCACCCTGTTTGACAAGTACGACATCTGTGCCGT
>OLRA01000395.1_pt1 | contig 60058 bp, 41 predicted proteins | sample 1673011 | NCBI WGS metagenome assembly OLRA01 (sample SAMEA3136746, study PRJEB25190) | human gut metagenome | reverse complement strand
ATTCTCGTTGAGAAATGGGAAGGCAAGTGCTATCGTCTTGTCATCCAGAGACAAAGACGCAACAGTGGCGACCTTGACCTGTGGGAAGGCGAATACACTTACCGTTGTATTCTGACCAACGATTACAAGTCATCGACAAGGGACATTGTTGAATTCTACAATCTGCGTGGCGGCAAGGAACGTATCTTTGACGACATGAACAACGGATTCGGTTGGAGCAGGCTCCCCAAGTCATTCATGGCGGAGAATACTGTCTTTCTTCTGCTTACTGCATTGATACACAATTTCTACAAGACCATCATGAGCAGGCTTGACACCAAGGCTTTTGGGCTCAAGAAAACGAGTCGCATAAAGGCTTTTGTCTTCAGATTCATCTCCGTACCTGCCAAGTGGATCATGACTGCAAGGCAATACGTGCTGAATATCTACACAGAGAACCGCGCTTATGCAAAACCCTTCAAAACAGAATTCGGATAAGAATCCTTTCTTTCCGGTTTGAATCTGCGTATTACCTCAAGTCGCATCGTGGGGTAAGGGGATGGTGGCTACATATTGATGTTGTGCTGTTGCTTTTTACTGAAAGCTGCTACTAACGACTCATAAATCTACCCTTAATCGTGTATTGGATGATAGTTGCGGATTTTAGGTTTAATAAAAGTATCAATAACGTATTCCGTCAGGCACAGCCAATGTAGCCTGACAACCCTTCACCTTTCCTTCCTTGTCGGTGATGTTATGTATGTCGAACCGTATCTTCCTGCGGTTTCGCTGGTTAGTCACGGCTATGGTCTGCGTGATAACCCCAAGTCCAGTTTTCTTCTTCAGTCTGAGGTGGTTGAATCCCGGTCCGTTGTCGGTCACGGTCACCACTGTCTGCATCGCTCCGTCGCGTGCCTCGTCATTGACGGGCTGTCGGGTGATGCTGATGGAGAGTTCCTTATGTCCTTCCCATCCCTTCAGTCCGTGCACGATGGCGTTCTCGGTGAGAATCTGCAGGAACATCGAGGGCATATTGATGGTGCTCATGTCCAGTCCTTCACAGATGTCCAGGCGGAACGTGAAGTCGTCTCCAAGGAGATATCGCTCCAGCGTGACATACTTATGCAGGTAGTCCATCTCACGGTCGAGCGTGATGCAGGGCATCAGCGACATGTCGAGGTTTGCCCTTATCAGCTTCGAGAGCGCCAAGAGTTCGGACGCCTCTTTCTCGTCTGACGAACCTATCCTGTTGTTCAGAACGTTGAAGACGAAGTGGGGAGATATGCGGTTGCGCATATTGAGGAGCTTCAGATTGAGGATATCCACCTGATACTCTACGCGTTTCTTCTTCATTCTCATCAGCCACACCACCATTATCAATACCAAGAGCAGCACTATAGACACAGCTATAGACACCTGCGTATTGGCTTTCTGTATGACGGCGTTCTTGTGCTCTATGGCAATGTCGTGATGCAGTCGGGTGGTGTCTGACTGGAATCGTGCCATTATTTCGGCTGATCGCATCTTCGACTTGTTGTGTTCCAGCGAGTCTGTGTAAGCCACATCCTCCTCCAGCGTGGTGTAAGCCTTACGGTAATCTCCCTTGAACGCATAGTAAAGGCGCAGATATCGGTTGCGGATGTTACCATCATGTAGGGCACAGCATCATTAGGCTTCTCCGACGCCAGAATCTTCGCCACCTTCTGTATGTCATGCTCCTTCACCGCCAGTCCGATGCGGATGGTGTTGCAGTAATAGTTGGCTGTGACATCCCCTACCCTACGGAAGAACGGCTCCACCTCGTCTAGCAAGCGCTTCGACTGTGCGAGGCTGTCCATATTAAGATAGACGTCGGCGAGGTTTATCTTGCAGAGATACATGTCGAAGTGGTCCTGCAGCTTATTGTCTTCAAGCTGTCGCTTCATACGGAGGAACATCTTTAATGCGGAGGGATAATCCTTCGTGAAGTAATAGAAGTTGCCGCAGTTGCAGAGATAGTATGACTGCATGGTGGGTGTCATGTCGGAGTAGTGTTTCTCCGTGGCACGATAATACTTCAGGGCGTTGCGTTCGTCGCCGAGCGTCAGATAAATTTGAGCCAGTCCCATATATAGCGTCACGTTCTCCTGCTCTGGCATTCGGAGCGAGTCCACTAAGAAAAGGGCACGGCGATAACAGCGTGCCGCCTCGGGTATGTCGCTGCATTGTATGTATGCGTCGCCAAGGTTGGCGTATGTCTTCGGCATTTCCTCCTTGCTGTCGCTGTTACGGAGCAGGCTGAGCGCTTTCTTATACATCGGCACGCTCACCTCACGGTCACGATGGAAGTTATGGTTGACAGCTGCAAGGCAGTTGTATGCGCCGGCAAGGAGCGAATTAAGTCGGGACTGATTCTTACAGTCTTCCTTCGTCAGCATCTCGCGCTTGCAGAAAGCCTCGATGCGGCTCACGCAGGCGTCCACTCTTTCCGGCTCCGTAGAGAGCCAGTAGATACGGGCAAGTTTGAGATAATATTCGTAATAGGTGATGCTGTCTTTTGCGTTTTTCATTCCCTGATGCACGATATCCTCCATATTCGGGACGCGCTTCACAATTGAGTCGTCTATTTGGCTGAGACGTTTGAGCCTGACGGTATCGGTGCCGTCAGCACGGTCTGTCTTGCCTCCGCATGCCCAGACTAATGCCATGACGATGAACGCCGTGGCAAGGGCAAATAAGCGGAATATTTTGTTGTTAGTGTTATAGCGCATTAGTTTAAATCACAGCAAGTGGTAGGTAAAATGTAAAATATTATTCTTTCTTTTTGCAAAGTTAGCGATTTTTTTTAAAAGAACCAAATAAAAAACAAAATTTTAGACACAAATATCGTCAACGTATTTGTAGGCATACGAAAAAGGGCGACCGGACTCACGTCCAATCGCCCCCAGAAATAAGTTATGTGGATATACAAAATTATAAGAAAAGTCTGTACATCTTAGCGTGCGTTACGGATTGTAGCGCACGAAAGCCTCCATTGCCTCGTAGCATGCCAAGCCGAGCGAATGATAAAGCTCTGCCGTGGCATGGTTGCGGTCTTCGGCACGCTGCCAGAAGAGACGCTCGTCATTGCCGAGGAAGGGTGCGCTCTCCATCTGCGAAGAGTGCTTGAGGATGCTGTTACGCTTGCCGCGGAGCTCCTCCGGCGACATAGGCACGCACATCTCGATGTTCTCGATTTCCCATTCTGCCCATGCTCCGCGATACATCCAGATGCGGCAGTCGTCAAGCCATGCTGCGCCTGCCTGCTTCTCGAGGTCAACGGCTGCGAGTACGGCGTCCGTACACTTGCGGTGTGTGCCGTGCGGGTCGGCGAGGTCGCCTGCCACGTAAATCTGATGCGGCTTCACTTCCTGGAGCAGCGCACGTACAATCTCGACGTCCTTCTCCGTCATCGGAAGCTTCTCTATCTTGCCAGATTCATAGAATGGGAGGTCGAGGAAGTGGACGTGGTCGAGGGGTATGCCGTTGTAGGTGCAGGCTGTGCGTGCCTCACCGCGACGGATGAGTCCCTTTATGGTGCGCACCTCAGGCGTGTCGATGTCTGACGGACGCTTCTGTGCGAGGAAGTTCTTGATGTCAGCATACATCTTCTTTATCACCTCGTCCTTGTTGTCGCAGAACAGCTGGTTATATCCGTTGACGAAGTGCATGAAGCGTGTCACCTCCTCGTCGCCCACGGCGATGTTGCCTGAGGTCTCGTATGCCACGTGCACGTCATGGTTCTGCTGTACGAGGCGGCGGATGGTGCCACCCATCGAGATGACGTCGTCATCGGGATGCGGCGAGAACACTATCACGCGCTTCTGTGCCGGCATGGCACGCTCAGGACGATTGGTGTCGTCAGCGTTGGGCTTGCCGCCGGGCCATCCTGTGATGGTGTGCTGCAGGTCGTTGAATATCTTGATGTTGCAGTTGTATGCCGAACCGAAACGGGCGAGCAGGTCTGAAAGTCCGTTCTCGTTATAGTCCTTATTGGTGAGCTTCAGGATTGGCTTGTCCAGCAGCTGGCAGAGCCAGACGACGGCGGCACGTATGGTCTTCTCGTTCCACTCGCAGTTGGTGACAAGCCAGGGATGTACGATACGCGTGAGCTTGGCGGCGGCGGCAAGGTCGCAGACAAACTTGGCGTCGTTATGGGTCTGTACGAAGGATGCGGGGATGGCGTCCGTAACGGGGCCTTCCACAATCTTCTGCACCATCTCTGCCTTCTCCTCGCCCCATGCCGTAAGGAACATCTTGTGGGCTGAAAGGAGGGTGTGCACACCCATGGTGATGGAGCACGGCGGCACCTGCTCCTGTGTGCCGAAGCTGTTGGTCATCTCGTCGCGTGAGGTCTGGTCGATGAGGATGATGCGGCTCTGCGATGCGAGGCTCGAGCCAGGCTCGTTGGTGGCGATGTTGCCCATACGTCCGATGCCGAGGAGGGCGATGTCGAGTCCGCCTTCGGCTGCGATGAGCTGCTCGTAAGCGCGGCAGTGCTCGAGGACGTCATCCTGCTCGATGCGTCCGTCGGGTGTGTGTATGTTCTCTGCCTTCACGTCCACGTGGTCGAGGAAGCGTGCGCGGAGCTGGCTGATGGCGCTGTGCTTGCTGTCGGCATTGAGGGGGAAATATTCGTATGCGTTGAACACTACGACATTGTCGAAGCTCAGTCCGCATTCCTTATGACGGCGCACGAGTTCCTCGTAGACTGGAGTGAGCGAGAGACCCGTACCGAGGGCGAGCACGCATTTTCTGCCTGCTTCCTTGGCACGCTTTATCTCCTTCTCCACGCTGTCAGCAATGAGCTTGGCTCCTTCTTCCACACTGGGGAAGATGTCGGTGAAGATTTTCTCGCAACGCGTAATCTCTGAACGCTCCACTGCTGTACGAGGACGGTAGTACTGTTCAGGAACTTTGTTAAGTACAATCTGTGAACTTAGATGAAGATTCATAACAGTAAATTATTAAGTTGTATTACCTATTGTTCGTTATCTCTAACTGTCTGACTGACCATTATGTTATGGTCTGTCAGCCTTCTTTGTGCCCCACTTAGAGGGCTTCGGACCCATCACCAGCTCCAATGTTCCGCCGTGGCGGATGTCATCAAACTCGATGTATGACTTGCTGTGAGGCTTGCCGTTGAGACGTGCGCTCTGCACGTAGATGTTTCGGTCCGAATTGTTCTTAGCCACGACGGTGAACTTCTTGCCGCCACCGACGTTTACCGAAGCCTTGTCGAAGAGCGGCGATCCGATTACGAAGCGTCCGCCTACTGGATCCACCTGATAGAGTCCCATGGCAGAGATGATATACCATGCCGACATCTGACCTACGTCCTCATTGCCTGAGAGTCCGTCTGGCTGGTCGCGATACATCTCGTTCATCATCTTGCGGAGCATGGGGGCTGCCTTGTCGGGACGTCCGGCGTAGTTATACATATATATAACATGGTGGCTGGGCTCGTTGCCGTGGGCATACTGTCCTGTCATGCCTGACATGTCGGGCGAAGCGTTGTCGCCGGCGTAGCCTTCTACGAAGAAGAGCGAGTCGAGCTTGGTCATGAATGCCTTGTCCGAACCGAAGAGCGAGATAAGGCCACGCACGTCGTGGGGAACGAGGAAGGTGTACTGCCAAGCGTTGCCCTCGGTGTAGTCGTTGGTGCGGTGCTCTGCGAAGAAGGGATTGAAGGGCTCGCGGAAGGTGCCGTCGGTGCTGATGGCACGGAGGAAGCGTGTCTTCGGATCCCAGTATTTCTTGTATGATCGTGAACGGTTGTAGAAGTATTCCTGATCGGCTGTCTTGCCGAGCATCTTGGCCACCTTTGCCACGCCGTCGTCAGCCTCGCAGTATTCCAGCGCCTTTGCCACGGTCTCGTTGGTAGGCTCGAGGTTCCAGGGAATGTATCCGTGCTCCTTGAGCAGACCGAGCGAGCGGTCGTCCTTCATCTGTGTGGCTTTCAGGGCTTCGAAGGCAAGCTCCTTATCCTCCACCAGTCCCTTCATGGTGAGGTCGGCAAGTACGATGGCGCCGGGGTTGCCCACCATGCAGTCGGTCTCTGATCCCATGAGATGCCATACGGGGAGGCGTCCCTGCTGCTTGTAGATGTTGAGGAATGTCTTGGCAAAGTCGCGCTGCATCTCGGGAAAGAGGAAGCTCATGAGCGGGTGTGAAGCGCGGTATGTGTCCCAGAGCGAGAGTGTGGTGTAGTTGGTGAAGTCTGCCTTGTGCACCTTTCCGTCTGCGCCACGATACTCGAGGTCAACGTCGTTGAACTTAGAGCATGAGGTCATGAGATGATACATGGCTGTATAGAAGATGCGCTTCTTGGTGAGGTCGTTGGTCTGAATCTCGATGCGCGAGAGCTGACGGTTCCAAGCCTCATCGGCAGCTTTAACGGCAGCATCGAAGTCCCATGCGGGCAGTTCGGCAGCCATGTTGGCCTTAGCCTTGTCGATATTGACGGGCGAGAGAGCCACCTTTACGAGCAACGGCTTCGTGGCGTCGCTTACTGTGAGCATCACGCGCTCCATCGAGTCGAGGCGCTGCACGGTTACGGGCTGCGAAAACTCGATGTCAAAGTAGATGCGGCGGTCTGCTGCCCATCCGTTGGAGCGGCGGAATCCGGTGAGGCGGGTGGGTGTCTCCTGTGTGAGGAGGCAGTCATTGAGCTTGTCCCATCCTATGCACTGCGAGAGGTCGAGTGCGAGCTGTGCCTTGGCGCCGTTCTGGAATGTGTAGCGATGGAAGCCGCAACGTTCCGTAGCGGTCAGCTCTACGAGCACTTCGGGTTCGTGAAGGCGGAGCGAGTAATAGCCCGGGTGCATCTTCTCGTCGTCATGCGAGAAGCGTGCCGCCGTCTGCTTGCTGTCCTTGATGGGCAGGAAAGCCACGTCGCCGAGACATCCGATGCCGGTGCCTGAGAGGTGCATGTGACCGAAGCCTATAAGCTCGTTGTCGTCATAATAATAGCCGGAGCACCAGTCCCAACCGCGTGTAGGCTCTGTGGGGCCGAGCTGGACGAGTCCGAAGGGCACATTGGCGCCCATAAACGTATGGCCGTGTCCACCTGTTCCGACGTACTGGTTGACATACTGGGTGAGGTTTGGAGCAGCAGCTGCATTGATGATGCCCATAAAGAGCAATAAAGCAGCCACCGCTGTAGATCGCAATAGATTTGTTGTCTTCATAAATTAATTTTTAGCAAGTGCAAATATACAACAAATATGTCGGGATGTCGGCAATTTTACGGACTTTTAGAGCACACGGAAAATAAAAAAATCTTAAAATCGGAAGTTGGGTTTAGTGGAGAGTTGAGAGTTATACTATGTCAGGCAGACTGTCTAACAGATAAATTGCAGTTTATCGGTGAGACGAATTAAAGAAACAACAAATATAATTATTACGCTCAGACGCGGGAACAACGAATTTTATCGAATTAACGAATTGTTGGATGAGTAATAGAGCACCGCAAAAATTCGTAAATTCGTTCAAATTCGTTGTTTCGCCGTCTAAGGCAATATATATATACATTCGTTGTTAATTCGTCTCGCTGATAAATTTCTGTTTATACGTTCCTTGTTTCATCCTTACATTTGAAAAGAGTTTAAGGTTGAATTGTCCTAAAAATACTATATCTTTGCGATTGCAACTTATACATTATAAAAAGGAGTAGCCGCCCGACCATCACTATATTTGCATTTCTAACGCTCAATACTCCTCGTTCAGCGCACCAAGAAATCACTTGTGCGAAATTTGCGAGTTTTGAGCGTGCAGCAATAACATACTGATGCACAGACGATTATGCGGTTAATGAAAGAAATGTGCAATGAATGATGGAGCTAAACAAGCATCATAAGGTTGCAATAGAGCCTCTTTTCCACCCCGACACAGCCTCTCTTGTCATACAAAAAGGCCTCTCTTGCCTTCCAATACAGCCCCTATTGGAAGGCAAGAGAGGCTTTTCTTATATATTATGGGGTCAAAAGCGAAGCAAAACCACACAAAAACGGCAAGACAAATCTCTAAAACCGATTTTCATTTTGTAACAGGTTTTTACTTATTTGTACGATATTTGGATGCCCAAAATGACACGAGAGCTCAGCCACAATAGTGGAACCTTTCACATTCTTATTGCAAGTTAATGTCTATCTATAAAGAATTCTATCGCTTCTAATAAAGAATCCAAATCATTTTTGACAACATCCCAAACCATATCACCGTCAATATCGAAATAACCATGAGCTATATGATTACGGATGCCGATAACATCTTTCCATGGAATCTCCGGACGATTGACCAGCAATCTTCCGTCTGTAATCTTATCAATCTGTTTGATACCTTCTCCAATAGCTTCAATAAGCATACAACTGGCAGCAAGATTCTTCATGCCGTCAGGTGAGGAATAATAATCATCAGAACTAATGATATTACTGTTCCAATCCTTTAACTGTAATATTGCAGTCCTTATCTGAACCAGCAATCCATACGCTCTATCGGATAACATAGATTCCGTCTTTATTGATTTCTTCGAGTAAATAGGGATTGATATGCTTATGCATCCTTACCACGTCAACAGAACATTGAAGGAGATTTTCCAGGAAACGCTTCAAGCGGACAACCAAAAAAGCTTTGGGTTCCATATCTACACAAACGTCAACATCACTACCTTCCTTCTGCTCATTACGAGATACCGAACCGAAGATGCGCAATGACCTGATGCCGAACAAAGACCTTAGTTCTTCGGCATGAGATTCTATCAATGATATGTACTCCTTGGTTGTTTTCATACATTCAGTTTTCTTACTTTACAAATGTAGATGTTTTCCGCGAATTGACAAAGAAAAGACAACATTAATTTACCATCCATTTCTCCCCTCTCCCCTTTACAAATTTGCCAAACCCTTTATTTATCGGGGGTTTACGAGGGTTTTGTCCGATTTGTTTTGCCATTTGTCTAATTTGTAACGTCGTTTTTTTGTCCGCGTTTGTAATTTTGCAACCGACGAGAAAAACCAAACCGTTTCAAATCTTCCAATAATAAAACGCACATAACTACGTTAAGCCGAACGGATCGAATATTATAATATAATTAAAAACCATAATTTACCTAAACGTATTCAAGACATGAATCAAGCTAAAGGAAACAAAAAGAGCCGTTTCTTCACGCTGATGATGGCTGGCGCACTTTCCGCCGCTTCTCTCTCAGCGCAGGCGCAGAACCGCATCATCAAGGGATGCATCACCGACGCCAACAATAAAGAACCGCTTATGGGTGCCACCATCACTTTGGACGGAGGCAAGACGGGAGCCGTGACCGACATCGACGGCAATTACACACTTACTGTTCCGACCGGAACAAAGCAGATTACTGTATCTTATATTGGTTACATAGCCAAGACCGTGCAACTCAAGGGCGACGTCATAAACATCACGCTCGACACTAACGACCGCCAGATCGGTGAGGTTGTGGTGGTGGGTTATGGTACTACACGAAAGAGCGACCTCACCGGATCGGTTTCCACCGTGAAGGCGAAGGACTTCAACAAGGGTGCCATATCGTCCCCCGAACAGCTTATCAACGGTAAGGTTTCGGGTGTGCAGATTATGTCTAACTCGGGTTCGGCTACGTCGGGCAGCACCATCCGCGTCCGTGGCGGCGCTTCATTGAACGCCAGCAACGACCCGCTGATTGTGGTTGACGGAGTGCCTTTGGAGCTTGGCGGCATCTCAGGCGCCGACAACTTCCTCAGCATGATCAATCCGCAGGACATCGAGTCGATGACCGTGCTCAAGGACGCAGCCTCAACAGCCATCTACGGTTCGCGTGCATCCAACGGCGTAATAATCATCACCACGAAGAAGGGTTCTGACTCGAAGCTCAACGTGCAGTTCACCACCACGAACACCGTGCAGACACGTGCACAGATGGTGGACATCCTCAGCGCTGACGAGTTCCGCTCGGTCATCAACGCGCAGGGCACCGACGCTCAGAAGGCTCTGCTCGGCACTGCCAACACCGACTGGTATGACGAGGTTTATCGCACGGCGCTCTCCACAGACAACAACCTCTCGCTCTCGGGCACTCTCGTTAAGGGACTTCCCTTCCGCGCTTCCGTGGGCTACGCCAATCAGAACGGCATCATCCGCGGCGATAAGTCAGAGCGCTTCACGGGTAGCCTGGTGCTCAATCCGAGCTTCTTCCAGGACCATCTGAAGCTTACGCTCAACGCCAAGGGATCGCTGACGAAGAACTCGTTCTATAACGGCAACGCCATCTGGGCTGCCGCTACGTTCAATCCTACGCTGCCAGTACGCTCCGGTTCGTCGGCTCTCGGCGGCTACACCGAGTCAATCGACGCAACGGGCAACCCCATCAATACGGCAGCCGGACAGCGCAACCCGCGCGGACTGGTGGATATGTATGACGCCGGCAGCGACGTCAAGCGATTTATCGGCAACTTCGACGTCGACTACAAACTGCATTTCTTCCCCGACGTAAAGCTCCACGCAACGGTGGGCACGGACGTGGCTGAGGGTAAGGGACACACCCGCGTGCCCGACTATGCCGCTTCTTACTTCTTCGACGGCGGATATAACTATAACTACGGTCCGCAGAAGAAGCTCAACAACCTTCTGACCGTATACGCCAACTACGGTCATTACTTCGAGGAGGCTAAGAGCAACGTGGACGCCACCATCGGTTATGACTATCAGTACTGGAAGTCTACGTCACCCGCTACAACGGAATATAACATGGCTGGCGCACAGCTCAAGACACACAAGGCTGAGGACTATCGTCACACGCTGCTCTCTTACTACGGTCGTGTCAACTATTCGTTCGACGGTCGTTATCTGCTCACAGCCACGATGCGTCGCGACGGCAGCTCGCGCTTCGGCAGCGACTATCGCTGGGGTACATTCCCGTCAGTGGGTCTGGGATGGACCGTCAGCAACGAGAAGTTTCTCAAGGACAACAAGGTATTGAGCAATCTCAAGATTCGCGCCTCTTACGGCGTTACGGGTCAGCAGGAGGTGGGCGGCAACTATAATTACCTGCCAGTCTATACCTACAGCGCAACGGGAGCCGAGGCTTACGTCAACGGTTCGTGGATAAAGACTTACCGTCCGGAGGCTTACGTGTCGAACCTTAAATGGGAGACCACCGACTCTTGGAACGTAGGCTTCGACTTCGGATTCATCAACAACCGCATCTCTGGTTCGTTCGACTTCTACACCCGCAAGACCAAGGACCTTATCGCAACGGTTCCGGCAGCAGCAGGTACGCAGTTCGGCAAGACCGTCACCACCAATGTGGGCAACGTGGACAGCCACGGCATAGAGGTGACGCTCAACGCCACTCCCATCCAGACCAAGGACTGGGAATGGAATGTGTCGTACAACTTTACATGGCAGAAGATGAAGGTGAAGAACCTCTCGCTCGTGCAGACCGACCAGAAGACCAACATGATGGTGGGTCCGACAGTAAAGGACAACAACATGATTCAGGTGCTGACCGAGGGTTATGCTCCCAACATGTTCTACGTTTACCACCAGCTCTACGACCGTAACGGCAAGCCCATCGAGGGTGCATACGCCGACGCCAACAAGGACGGAGTCATCAATGATGCTGACCGCTATCGTTATCACTCGCCGATGCCCGACTATATCATGGGTATCTCCACGTCGGTACGTTACAAGCAACTGACTCTCGGCATGAGCTTCCGCGCAAATATCGGCAACTACGTGTATAACGCCACAGCGATGAACACTGGCGCATGGGAGCTGGAGACTTGGGCTGACGGACTACAGCTCAACAACCTCAACCGCAGCTATATGAAGACCGGATTCCTGACACGCCAGTATCTGTCTGACTACTACGTGGAGAACGCTTCGTTCCTCAAGCTGGACAACATCAACCTGAGCTACAACTTCGGAAAGATAACCAAGTGGTGCTCACTGTCGCTCTCGGCAATGGTTCAGAACGTGTTCTGCATCACCAACTATTCGGGAGCCGACCCCGAGGTGCCCAACGGAGTGGACAGCAGCTTCTATCCGCGTCCGAGAACATACACAATGAGTCTGGGACTGACGTTCTAAGTATTTAGTATTTAGTATTTATTAATTATTAATTGTCAGATTAAGAAAAACTATGAACAGATATATTCTTGGTTGCATCGCTGCTGCGGCTCTCACTCTCAACACCGCCTGCACCGACGACCTCAACCAATTCCCGCATAACGAGACCACTTCAGAGCAGGTCTACACCAACGTGCAGAACTATGAGGCTGTGCTTGGCAAGATATATGCCTCGATGACTGCCACCGGACAGGAGTCGTCAGGCGTGGATTATTCGTCAAACCACGGCGAGAACTATATGCGTACCTTCCTCAACCTTCAGGAAGGTCCTACGGACGAGATGGCTTACACGTGGCTCACGGGCGACGACATGACCAACATCTCTTTCATGAAGTGGGACGCCAACGACACTTGGGTGAGCGACATGTATTATCGCATCTACTATAACATCACGCTCTGCAACGAGTTCTTGCGCAACTGCTCAGACTCGAAAATCTCGTCGTTCGGCGATTCGGACCAGCAGAAGCTGCGCCGCTATAAGGCAGAAGCCCGCTTCATGCGTGCCCTATTCTATTATCATGCGCTCGACCTCTTCCGCAACATTCCCTTTGTAACGGAGAACGACCCCATCGGTACGTACGTTCCGCCACGCTACACGCCGCAGCAGACATTCGAATATATCGAGTCTGAACTGAAGGACTGCGTCAACAATCTCGCTTCGAAGGACGACTGTCCTTACGGCGAGGCTTCGAAGGGAGCTGCCTACACGCTGCTTGCAAAGCTTTATCTCAATGCCGAGACTTACACAGGCACAGCTAAATACACGGAGTGCATCGAGGCTTGCAACAATGCCATCGCGCAGGGCTATTCGCTCAATGGCGACTACGCACAGCTCTTCAATGCCGACAACGACAAGCGCACCAACGAGATTATCTTCGCCCTGCCACAGGATCCAGAGCACTTGCTCACATACGGATCGACCACATATCTTATCTGCGGTTCGACAAGCAGCACGTCCACAGCGCAGAACGCCGCCGACCTTGGTGTGGCTTCGCCTTGGGGCAACTTCCGTTCACGCGGCAATCTGACTGCCAAGTTCGCTGACGGCGACAATGACCACCGCTATATGTTCTTCACCGAAGGACAGCAGCAGAACATCACCGACTTCACCAACCAGCAGGACGGCTATCTCTTCACGAAGTGGACCAACCTGAAGGACAACGGCGAGACGGCTTCCAACACGGCATCCTACGGTGCTGCCACCGACTTCCCGCTCTTCCGTCTGGCTGACGTCTATCTGATGTACGCCGAGGCTGTGGTAAGAGGAGGCAACGGCGGCTCACGCACTCAGGCTCTTGCTTACATCAACGACTTGCGCAAGCGTGCCTACGGCGACGAGAGCGGCAACATCAAGGAGAGCCAGCTTAACAAGGAGTTTATCATCGACGAGCGTGCACGCGAGCTCTACATGGAGGGCTATCGCCGCACCGACCTCATCCGCTTCGGCGAGTTCACCACTTCTTCTTACGTATGGGAATGGAAGGGTGGCACGAAGGACGGCATGGCAGTGGACAACAAGTATAACTACTACCCCATCCCGTCGACTGACCTCACCGCCAACCCGAATCTGAAGAATGAGGGATATTAAGAAATAGCAGTAAGTAGTAATAATATATTCAAGTTTCGCAAGCGAAAGAAGTTATTGGAAGTTATTTGAAGATAACTCGCTTCTCTCGTGAATTTAACGGACAAATGTCCTATTGTTCAAGCAATAAAGCTATTGTCCGTTAACTTCTTAAACGACTGAAAGGAGTGATAACTTCTTTAATACCATTAACTTCTGAACTTGCAAAAGTTCAATAATATAGAAAAAACCGACATGAACAAGATATTAAGCCAAATATTTCTGTACCTTTGTGTTGCGTTGTTCTGCGCAAGTTGCGACAATGACGGCGACACAATCTACGTGGACGGAATGGCTCCGTCCGAACTGATAGCCACCACTTCGGAGGTGAAGCTGGACGTAAGCCAGCGTGCCAAAATAGTCATGCAGCTCGCATGGAAGAACCCCACGCTGCTCTCAAGCGACGAGAACAATCCTGTGCCTGACAACCTCCTCAAGACTTACATCGAGGCTTCGGCTTCGGAGGACTTCAGCGGAGCTTCGTCATCAGCCGTAACCGCACTCACCAAGGCTTACACAGGCACGGAGCTTAACACACTCGCAAAGAGTCTGGGTCTGCCGGTCGGAACAGCCGGACAGCTCTACTTCCGCATCAAGGCTGTAGCGGGCGACAACATGGAGCCGCAGTACAGCAATGTCTGCCGCGTCAGCGTAACGCCGTACTTCGTGGACATGACCAAGATGGCAGTGCTCGCATCCAACAAGACCGACACCATCAGCTATCTACACTCACCCGAGGCTGACGGCGTATATACAGGATATATGAACGCTACGCCGTGGCTCAACTGCTGGTTCTATGAATATTCAGGCGACACATGGGGCAACTACGCCGTGGACGGTCATGCCTTCGAGATAAGCAACGCAAGCGACGCTTGGAACTGCTGGTTCGCAGACGGTTCGGGTGCATGGTTTGTGAAGGTGGACACGAAGGAAATGGAATGGACAGCCACATTGCTCTCGCAGATTCGCGCCAACGGCAACGACATGACATACTACTCGAAGAGTCAGAAGTGGGGTTACTACATCACCACCACAGCCGCTAACGAGGCTGTCACCATAGACGCCGACGGCAAGGAGTATGACAAGACCACACGCACCGACTATGCCAACGACAAGACGCTGCACTTCGCTGCTGCCGACGGCAAGCTGACTCAGGCTGACGCCTCAACGTCATTCACCATCGCCAAGGCTGGCACTTACACAGTGGTGGTGGCAGCCGACGCCAACGGTTATCTGACTTATTCGGTACTGGAAGGCAAGGTGGACCTCAACGCCACAGACGAGCCAGAGACCCAATATCCTTCAGAGCTCTTCATGGTTAACAAGGACGACATCTCCATAGAGCTCGCCCACCTCGCCAAGACCAGCGAAACCACATACAGCGGCACCTACACGCTGACCGCCGACTGGGAGAACTTCAAAATTGTGGATCGTGACAATTCCGTAGTATACGGCTCCGACCCCAGCGACCTCTACACTCTCTCCTCAGACGCAGGAGCATGGAACATCTGGTTTGACGAGGGAGCCAAAGCCGGCGAAACCGTAACCATAACCGTGGATCTGAAGACAAAGAAGTGGAGCTACAGCAAGTAATAAAGAAATCACCATTATGAAAAGATCATTCCTAAAATCATTCCTCTTCGCTGCCCTCGCGTTCATAACGCTCTCTTCATGCAGCGACGACACTAACACAACCCCGCAGACCGAACCCACATACGACATGACAGGCTTTGCCAAGGGTGCGGACATCAGCTGGCTGACAGAGATGGAAGCCAGCGGCAAGAAGTTCTATAACGCCAAAGGTTCGGAGCAGGACTGCATGACGCTGCTCCGCGACCTCGGCACCAACTCGGTGCGCATCCGCGTATGGGTGGACCCTGCGGACGGATGGTCAGGCAAGCAGGACGTGCTCGTGAAGGCTTGGCGTGCCAAGACGCTCGGCGAGCGCATCATGATTGACTTCCATTACTCCGACTCTTGGGCTGACCCAGGCAAGCAGAACATCCCCTCCGCATGGACAGACTTCAAGGACGACCTCACGAAGATGAAGGCTGCCGTGGCTGAGCACACAAAGGACGTGCTCACCACGCTCAAGGACAACGGCATCGACGTGGAGTGGATTCAGATTGGCAACGAGACCCGCACGGGTATGCTCTGGCCGCTCGGTCTTGTCAGCGACAACAAGTTCGACAATTACGCAGCTCTCAACAACGCCGGCTACGACGCTGCCAAGGCTGTCTATCCCGACGCACAGTGCATCATCCACATCGACCGCGGCAACGAAATCGGCGGATTCACATGGATGTTTGACGGTCTGAAAGCTGCCGGAGCCAAGTGGGACGTCATCGGAATGTCGCTCTATCCAGAGGAAGACAACTGGCAGACAGTCACCGACGACTGCCTCAAAAACATCTCCACTCTCGCCTCTCGCTATAACTGTAAGGTTATGGTTTGCGAGATCGGCATGGCTTGGGACTCAGAGAACGCCGCTGCCATGATGAAGAAGATGGTGGAAGGATGTAAGACAAAGCCCGAATGTCTCGGCATCTTCTATTGGGAACCGGAGTGCTACGGAGGATGGAACGACTACAACAAGGGAGCGTTCGACTCTAACGGCAAGCCGACAACAACGCTGGACGCGTTTAAGAATTGAAAGTTAAGAATTGATATTATAACAAATGAATAAACTAACATTACTTACCATTGCGCTTGCCACATCGGCTCTTACTGCCTCGGCACAGCGAAGCACAATAAATCTGAAGACGTGGGAATTCTCGCGGGACAGCGTCAGCTATAAACCGGTGACCGTGCCGCACGACTGGGCCATAAGCGGACCCTTCGACAAGAAGTGGGACCTGCAGTTTGTTGCCATTGAGCAGAACGGCGAAAAGGAGAAGACAGAGAAATCGGGACGTTCGGGCGCATTGCCTTGGATCGGTCGCGGCTTCTACAAGACTTCCGTCAGTCTGAAGAAGGTGCCGGCTTCCGCCATACTTGAGTTTGACGGTGCTATGGCTGACCCGCATGTGTATGTAAACGGACACCTTGCCGGACATTGGGCATACGGATATAACGCTTTCCGCGTGGACGCAACGCCGTATCTGAAGAAGGGAAAGAACGAGATATCTGTCAGCCTCAACAACCGCGAGGAGAGTTCGCGCTGGTATCCGGGTGGCGGTCTTTATCGTCCTGTGCAGCTCGTCACCAATGCTGACGCAGCCCACATCCACCAATGGGGCAGCTATTTCCGCACTCTTTCCATCGCGAACGGCAAGGCGGAGGTTAGCATCTGCACCAACGTGAAGAACGCTGATAAGACGCTTACCGTGGAGAACCTGCTCGTTGACGCCGCAGGAAAGAATGTCGCACAGATAAAGAATGCCGACTTTGACGCTGAGGGCAATATCATAAAGACGCTGAGCGTGGACAACGCACAGCTATGGTCGCCCGAATCGCCTTATCTCTATAAGCTCGTAACACGTCTCTATCGCAAAGGAAAGCTCGTTGACCAGACCCAGCAGAAGGTCGGCATACGCACGGTTCGTGTGGCTCAGCATGACGGTTTCCAGCTTAACGGCGTGTCGCGCAAGATAAAGGGAGTATGCCTACATCACGACCTTGGTCCGATTGGAGCCGCTGTCAACAAGTCTGCGCTTATCAGACAGATACGCACGATGAAAGAGATGGGTTGTGACGCCATCCGCACGGCTCACAACATGCCTTCTACATGGCAGATGGAGGTGTGCGACTCGATGGGTATGATGGTCATGGCGGAGAGTTTCGACATGTGGATTTATCCGAAATGCAAGAACGGTTATGCCCTTAACTTCAAGGAATGGGCTGACAAGGACATAGAGAATCTGGTGCGCAACCATCGCAACCATCCGTCCATCGTGATGTGGAGCATCGGCAACGAGATACCCGAACAGTGGAGCGAGGAGGGACGCGACATATCGAAGCACCTGCAGGACATCTGTCATAAACTCGACCCTACACGCCCCGTTACGCAGGGAATGGACCAGGCAGAGGCTGCACTAAATTCGGGTTTCGCCCAGGTAATGGACGTTCCTGGATTCAACTATCGCGTACATAAATACGACAAGAACATCCGTCAGCTGCCAAAGGGATTCCTTTTGGGCTCGGAGACAGCATCGACGGTAAGCTCACGCGGAGTGTATAAGTTCCCGGTGGAGGTGTCTGACTCGAAGACTTATCCTGACGGACAATGCTCGTCGTATGACGTGGAATACTGTCCGTGGAGCAATCTGCCCGATGACGACTGGAAGATGCAGGACGACCGCGACTATGTGATAGGCGAATTCGTATGGACCGGATATGACTATCTCGGCGAACCGTCGCCATACGACGAGTACTGGCCTTCACGTTCGAGCTACTTCGGCATCTGCGACCTTGCAGGACTGCCCAAGGACCGCTACTGGCTCTATCGCTCTCACTGGCGCAACGACTCGCCCACCCTGCACCTCCTGCCCCACTGGACATGGCCGGGACGAGAGGGAAAGACGACGCCTGTGTATTGCTATACGTCGTATCCGAGTGCCGAACTCTTCGTTAACGGCAAGAGTCAGGGACGCATCGTGAAGAATCCCAACACACGTCTCGACCGTTATCGTCTTCGTTGGAACAACGTAAAGTATGAGCCGGGCGAACTGCGCGTCGTGGCATACAATTACGACGGCACGGTGGCTGACACGCAAACGGTACGCACAGCCGGCGCTCCAGCCCACATTGTCCTTAAAGCAGACCGCACAACGCTCAATCCGGCAGAGGACGACTTGGCTTTCGTAACCGTATCGCTGACCGACCGCGACGGCAATCCATGCCCCACCGCCTCCAACCTTATAAAGGCAAGCGTCAAGGGAGCGGGCAGTCTGAGAGCCACCTGCAACGGCGACGCCACCTCTCTCGTGCCCTTCACATCGGACAGCATGCCGCTCTTCAACGGCGAAATGGTAATTGTAGTGGGAACAAAGGGAAAAGGAAACATAACGTTGACAGTATCGGCAGAGGGACTGCCGGACGCAACACTCACGATAAATTGAGAGTTGAGAATTGAGAGTTATGATATGTATTTGTTAATCAGAAAAGGTAATCATCTGTCGGCTTTGTCGCTTGTCTTAGCAAGAACTCTCACACCACAACTAATCATAACTCTCAACTCTAAACCCTCAACTCTAAACTAAAAAACTCGTTGTAAGCCTCCTTACTTGAGGCTTACAACGAGTTTTTTTTTAGATAATCTTGTTTCTTACTTCATCACCTTCACAACGCTCTTGCCTGAAGCGTAGCGAACGATGTTAAGACCGTGGCGCGGCTGCTGGAGGCGGCGACCGTCGATGTCGTAGTAAGCCACCGGCTTGTCCTGCTTGTCTGCACCGAGAGTGGTAATGCCTGTGTGCTCGCTGCCCGTAACGGGAGCCTTGGCACCATTGGCTATGGTTCCGTCCTTGCTGTCGATGAGGAGAGTCACGATGCGTAACTTGCGAGCGTCCTGCACGAACTTCAATGCGTCAACGTCGAACGAGCCTTCTGCATAAACCGGATTATCCTCGGTTACGTTGGCAGGAAGCGAGGCAAGACCTGTGGTAAGGCGTGTCGTAGCCATCACCACATCATTAAAATGCAGACCCGTAACCCTGTCGTTACCCTGCACGAACGGGTCAGCCTCGTCAAATATCAGTTCGTCCTTGGCTTCAGGAGTAAGGTAGTTTTTCTGAGCCCAACGACTGCCCTCACCGTGAAGGTCGTCAGCCACAAGCACAAACTCCACCTGATAACGGTCTGCATCGTCCATGTCACCGGCAAAGTACATAGTAGCCTTAGCGTTTATCTTCTTGCCCGTCTCATCAAAAGAAGCCTCAGCCTCGATGGCGGCAGGAGCCATAATCTGACATGACTGCTTCCACAACTGCTCAATGCCGAAACCGCTGCTCATCTTGCCATAGAACGGGTCGACACTTCCGTAGCGGCGGTCTATATCTGCCGATGGGAATCCGCTTATAGACACCGGGAAGTAGTTTTGCGTCATTACCTCCATTGTGTCGTTATTATGATAAGACAGTCCGATGAAGTCGTCTGGATAAAGACGGTTGAGCACCTCAAGAGCAACAAAGCCGCGTGGACAGTTGCCACACCATGTACCCGTAAACTCCTCCATTACCGAACGGCGCTTAGGCAGCACGTTGTAAATCTTTAATTTGCCATCGTAAGCCTTCGTAGTCTGTGCCACGCCATTAACCTTTTCCATAGTGAACGAGAAGGGATAATTGCCCTTCTGGTCTACAGCATCAAGCGTAAGGTCCATCTTTGCTGCTGCGTCGTAGAAGGCTGGCACCGGCACTTCAAAGTCCTTGTGTCCGGTCTTCTTCGTTGTTCCGACCATGTAGCTATAGTCAATGGAATTGACGGGATTAGCACCATGATTGCGAATTACGAACGTCACGTTCAGCGGCATCTGCTTCTGTCCTTGAAGGGTTCCGATTGGGTCAATGCCTGCTGCGTCTGTCTCCACTCCGCCAAGCGTAACCTCCATGGCAGAGCAATATTCTTCCGACTTGTCCGTCCACTTCAGATACGTACGCGAGCTGTGGATGTATAAGCCGAGCGGACTGTCGCCAAACGTAACAGTTACGGGCTTCTTGGTAGGTGTGTCAAGCTTACTTATATTAAACGAATAACCCACATAGAGCGTGTCCGTATCAATGGTAAACGGTGATGCGAACGTAGCGCTTAAAGTGCCGTCAGCAATGACAGCATCTGCACTAACACCGTCCACAAGATTCTTCTTGTCCTCCAACGAAAGGCTGCGTGTAACCCACACCTTCATGTCAGACACGTTAGCCTCCTTGAAAGGTACGGGCACGCTTACTTTCTCTACCGTCAGACCTTTGAGGTCTCTTCCTGCGAGTCTTACTGCCACGTCATAACCCTCCTTCTTGGCTGTACCATAATACGACACCTGACCAGACATGTTGGCTGTATACTTCACCTTGCCGGTTCCTGCCATCACCGCCTCTGGCATCATAACAAACAAGACGGCAAGCAATAATGTGCTTAATATGTTTCTCATACGATCAAAAAATTCTTATTAATGATAATCTATCTTACATACTTCACGGTCTTCTGCGAACCGTCGGCATACTTCACGGTCTTGAGGTAGATGCCGTGAGCAGGCTTGCTGATGCGGCGTCCAGCGAGGTCGGTGTAAGACACGCTCTTCACGTCGGTGCTGCCAGCAATGATGTCATTGTTGATACCAGTGAGATTGCCCTTCTCGTCCACCTTATAGCTAACAAGGTTCGACTTATATGTCTTGTCGCCGTCCTTATAGATTTCCTGCACGCCTACAGAAGAAAGTCCCTGTGCGAAGTAGTAGATCTTTCTGTTGGTGCCATTCTTCACGATATCGTTGTTGTCAGTAAAGTCAATGGGCATGTCAGTAATCTCGTCCTTCAAAGCAAAGTACTCGTCAGGATAGAACGTGAAGAGATCGCCGTCGAAGTAGAGGTTGTAGAAGAGCTTGCCAGGATTGAGCAACTTACCGTCTGTCGACTCCTTATTGACGTGTATCTGCATACAGCCATAACCATATTCGCTTTCATACGGCATAAACTCAAATATAGAAGGATCCTTCGGCGTGCCAGCCTCCTCCTTCCAAGGAGCGAACATAGGCTTCTCATACTCGTTAACCTTATATACAACGTTCTTGCCGGCGTTTATAAGGAAGTTGGTTTCTGACTTCAGCGTATTAGCAGTGCGGTCGTATGCAAAGATAATGTCCTTATTGAAGTAGATGCTGTCGAAGGTATAGTCATAGTCCTCCCATGTAACCTTCTGCTTGCCAGAGGGAGCGAAATACGTGTGATATCCCAATACGGGGTCGACACCCATATATTTCATGCCGTCGAACACCACCTTGTCGCCGTCTACCTTACCCTTTGCCCAAGCATCAGGATTGCTGCCGGAAAGATTGCTTACGTAGAAGCCGTCGCCCTCGAACGCCACCTTCACCAATGCAGCGTCACGGTCGTTCTCGTCATTACCGAACGTAATCATATAGTCAGAGATAGTGGCAGAAGCTGACGGAGCCTCGATGGGAGCCTTCTCCTTGTGCCATTCGCTTGCGAAGTCGGCAAAACCAACCCATTCGCCATCAGCAGTGGCAAGAGCCAGCACCACGCCGTCGCTATTGTCGTCAAGACGTATGAGCGAGTCGTTGCGGAAGGCAAAGCGGATGTCCTGCGATTCGGTGTCAGGAATGAAAGAGTTGCCGGCATCGTTAATCTTCATACGAAAAAGATAGAAGTCCGTTGAGTCAGCTGTCTCCTCATTGTTCTCGTCATATACGGGCTGCTTGAAATACTTCTGCGGGAATGTGAACGTGTATACGTCATCCCCCGTCTTCTTTCCCTTCACCCAAACGTTCGGGCCAAGCGTAGCCATTACGTTCTTGATGTACATCGTTCCGTCGTCAGCGATGACGAAGTCCTGTGCTACACCATCCACGGTTGTGGAAATAACCGTACCGAAGAACACCTCAAAGCCAGAGTTGACACCATAATAATTCTTATATAATGTACCTTCAGGCTGATTTACTATCATCTGCATGTCGTCCGTCACCTGCAAGTTAGGAGCCTGCATAGGACGAGCCTTGCCGAAGTTGGGGAGCAGGAAGTCTGTCTTCTGCCAAGACTGAGGCACACTTTGAACCTGATAATGTAAAGGACTGTTGTTCTGTCCGTTAACCTGATGATTTCTCGCAAGGGGTTGTGCGAAAGAGGCAACAGCAAAGAGCGCTGCTGCAAACGTCATGTAAATCTTTCTCATATCTACACTATTTAAGTAAAAAAAAATATTATCCACTATATACAGAAGACTGTCAAAAAGTCGATTATAACAAAAGCAAAAGTAGTACATTTATTTCATTCTGCAAAAGTTTCAGCAACTAAAACTTGTCTAAACAGATAAAAAACGTTACCTTTGCAAAACCTTTTTGAAGCAGTGTGCGGCATTTTCCCACCCGCTTCGAATATCACATAATGCGCTTGTGGCGGAATTGGTAGACGCGCCAGACTTAGGATCTGGTGTTTTAGGACGTGAAGGTTCGAGTCCTTTCAGGCGCACCCTTAAAAATGCTAAGTAGTTTATTATCAACTATTTAGCATTTTTCATTTAATAAAATTGCTACTGTTTTTGCTACTGTTTGCCTGAATAACTCCCATTTCAGCCTCAGCAAAGGAACGAAAAAAGCGACCATCCATCACGGACAATCGCTTTAAATGTTCAATTAAAATTAGCCGTTATGGCTATATTCAGGCGCAAAGATACAACTTTTTCCCCACATTCCTACACGTTATTAACATCTTTCATAAAACTTTTAAAGGTGTCTTCATCTTCTGCAACCATTCTCGAAAGTTCCTCATAATTCAGCCCCAACTCTTTGCAGTTCTTCAAAAGTACCGTTTGAGCGTCCCTGAGAGTTCTAAACACTGGGTGAGGTTCTAACTTCTCCCCATAACGAGTTTGTACCACTACCGTGGTGCTTTCCAACGTCCCCAACTCTTTACGGCAAAGTTCCATTGTGTTGAGGCTTATTGCAGTAGAATCTATTAGCAAAGTCATTCCATCATTATACTTGCCATTCTTCTTCAATACCGCCTTAATACGGCTTACATAATTCTTCATATCTCAATAATTTACAAAAGTACACGATTTTATTTTTTAGCCCCTTGCGTGGAGAAAGGAGTGGGTGAGGTTTAACGACCCCCACCCCCCATTTAAAAAACATACCCCCCACCTCAGGGCTTGCAAACATTCTTGCACATCTTGGAGAAAACTTTGCTCCACTTCCCCAACTTCTGCAAATGTTCTTGCAGTTTCAACTCTTCGGCAAAGGCTCTCACTCTGTTTGGTCTGAGGCTTGGGTTACAAATAGGTGTAAAGGCTTGCAATCGCACCACCTGACACGCACACACAAACGGCTCTTTGTTGGTGTGTCTGACTGCAAATAAAGCCATCAGGGCAACCGCAAAGGAAACATCAGGGGTTTCACCATCTTTCACCATATTAGGCTCAATAATGCAACGGTACAACTCATCTATTACAGAGGCTGCAAAGTTTGCCTTTTCCTTTGGCTTCATTGCTTTAACTTCCACCTCTGCCTCCGTGCCATTAAACAAAGGAACAATCAGGGTATTAAAGAAAGTCTTTAGCAATCTTTCCTTTTGTTCCTTGCCGTTCTCTGCCTGAAAGCACATAAACGGCTCACTTCCTGAGTTTGTCGTAAACTCTGCCAACACTACATTTTCAAACATCTTCTTCATTGTTATCTTCTCCATAATTAAAGTTACTAAAATCCTCTTCAACACTCTTCGCTCTTCTCGCCTCCGACAACTGCCAATAAACAGAGGCAACGGTGGCACTTGGCAACGTTGAGGCTGAGGCTATCAAATTGTTATACTTAGTATCAGCTGCCGCCTCATCGTACTTCTCAGGGCACAAAGCCGAAAGCCTATGAAACATCACTCTTCCATCCTCCCCAAACGTTGAGGCTATGGCAAGCCCCATCTTTACCCATTCCTCATAATTGGCAAAAGCCATCAGGTTCTCAGCCTCAGCCTTTTCAATGGCAAGTAACATCTTTACCGCCTCTGTAGTATTGTCTGCCCTCTCCCTATCAGGTGGCAACCTTGCAGCTTGCAGCACATAAGGGAACGGCTTCACGTTCTCGTTAATGTACGGTGTGCCATCATACGACACAAAGAAAGCGTGTGCCACATCTTTGCAAGCCTCATCGGCAACCATTCCATAACGTTTCAGGAAATACCTCACGGCTGCCACATAATGCTCTTTGCGCTTCTCTGTGGAGTGAATCGGTAATATTACCCTCCATCCCTTGCCACTACATGAAAGCCCACAATACAAAATAAAGGGGTCGCCATCCACCACTTGCTTGAAAGCCCTGAAAGCCAAATTAGGCTTTTCCGTGTCCTGTTCATTGTCCTTGCCATCGAAATCTAAGGCAATCAGGGGAACGACCTCAGTTATTTTATTGGCTCGCCTCTCCTTGGGGAAAACTCCCATCGCAAATAAAGGTAACTTCTTTTTGAGTTCCTTTTGTTCGCTACTATGATACTCAACGGCTCGCACCGCCTCCACTTGCTCCTTATACTCGCCACTTGTTAAAATGGTTCTCAGGGTCTGAGGCTCTTTGTCTGCCATCGCTCGCACATCTTTAAACGTGCTTACCTTAATATCTAAATATTGCTTCATGCTACTTCGTTTTTATTGTTTAGTGCAAAAGTGCAAATTAGTGCAAATCAGGTGTCTTGCACCAAATCCGCAATAGTGTTTTTGTGTTAGTGCAAGCGCACCCCTATAGGGGTGCTTGCACTTGCACTAAATATTGCACCGCTTTTCGCCCTTGTTTTCCTGAGTTGGTGCAAAAGCCATCTTTGCACTAAATCGGGTCATTATCCACTAACACGTATTTCTTGCCATCAACCTTTATAATGTTGGAATCCTTGGCAAACTTTATTTTGTTCTTTGCCGTTCTCTCAGCCACTGCCGCCTCCATCATATACTTTTCGGTGAGTTCCTTATAAGTGAATCCATCAGGCACTCCCTCAAATATAGTGTTCATCTTTGCCAATACCTCCATTAAATCCTCTTCGCCCTTGGTGGTCTTTACATCAGGCGACCAAATAGGCACACCGTCCGCACCTATGGAAAAAGAGAAATCAGGAATGGCAATATTTCGGCAATCGCTTTCGGAAACATTGAAAGCGCCATCGTTCTTTTTCACCTCGAAAACATCAGAGGCTTTTTGTAGTAACAACGTGCCTAAATGTCCTTTCATATCGGAATCATCTTTGCGCTTGTTGGTATGCAATACGTTTATTATCGCCACATCATTCTCAGCCGAAAGCCTCATCAGGGAGTTAATAATTTCGCTTGACTGCCCCACATCGTTGAAATCCTCCAATAAATCGGCTACTCCATCAATTACCGCCACTGTGGGAGCGTTTTCCCTGACTACCCTTTCAATGATAGGCAACCGCTCGGAAATTGCAGCAGAGCGCAAAGAATAAGCCTTAAAGCGTTCATTGTTCCGCTCCGTGCTCCACTTCATCAGGGAATAAACACGTTTTGCAAGTGCTGCCGTGTTTCTCTCGTTTTGCTCCGTATCGAAATACAATACCTTTGCGCCATCTTCAACGGCTTCAAATTGAAAGTCCTTGCACCCCATCACGCTTGCAACGAAAACAGTACAAAGAAAACTCTTTCCGTTCTTACTCTTCGCCTTTACTGCCTGAATGTCGCCCCTTGGTAATGTCCCCACACCATTCAGGCGCACCGTAAAACGTGGCTCTGGGTAAACCTGAGTAATGTCTATTTCGTAGGCCTCAGAGGTTTCACACAAGCCCCAACGTTTTGCAGCCTCAACGCCAAACGGCTTTCTTGCTTCCCTGACTGCCATTTGCACCTCTTTAGGCAAATCGTCCATCAGGTCGTAAAACTTGTATTGCTTCATCCTCTGCCCTCCAATAGCTTTTCAATGTCCGACAACTTGTAATAAACCGAATTGCCCACCTTTGACGGTACTAAATACTTTGTTTTCTTCCATCGCCACAAAGTGTTTTCCGACACGTTCAACTTTTCGGCTGCCTCCTTTTGGGTGAGATAGCTTTCAGGTGTCTTCTGTTTGCTGCCTATATTGATAGCCTCATTAATCAGGCTCAAAGCAAACTCTTTCAAGTCTGTGGGTGTAACTGTTATTGCAACGTTCGCACCGCTTTCTAACAAAGTTTCTATTCTCATATTATAAACGTTTTATTTCCCTTTTGCGGCTCTCGGTGTCTGTTTGGGCTTCTCCCCCACCTATTCCGTTTCAAGAATGGCAAAGGAGCAAACAGAGGCGACCCCTTGCCATAACTTGACGGTGCAAAATTAAGCCGAATCTCAGGAAATAAAACACTCAGGGGAATCAGGGTAAAAAATAGGTAATAAAAAGGGAATGCCATAAAGGAAAAGTATAACACGGTTCACCCCAATAGCAGTAAATAAAAAAAGAGAGGCTTTCGCCTCCCTTATTTTGCGTCCTCTCGAAATGCTTTAAAATTATCGTACGTTATTCGATTTTCCCCCTCTTTTCGCTCGGGTGCAATCTCCCAAAAATCATTTAGAAACGTTTTGCCCAAAGTGCCACTACCTTTTATTTTGGTATCATAAAGCTTTTTTAATTGCCTTGCCTTGATAGTACCCAACGAATAAAAGAAAGCGTCCATATCCTCAATATAGCTCCCATATTTCAGGCGGAAGGCCGCTTTTGCTTGGCTCCCCTGAGAGTTCTCCGTGTCGGTGTCCTCTCCCTCAATCTCCCCTATTTCTTGGAGATACTCCCTAACTTTGCCGCTGAGGCTAAAAGTCAATTTAGGGAATCCACCACAAACAAAGTAGCGCAATTTCTGCCACTTATCAAACATCAGGTGGCTTTCCTCTTCATCGTACCCATTGCGCCAACGAAAATAAAAGTTTCGTTCTTGCGTGAAAACATCTTCCACCAAATCGCTTGCAGTATCTTCTAAGTCTATATTATCATCATACACAACAGAGGAAATAAGGCTTTTCGCCCATTCCTCTAATACGTGGTCGTTCACTTGGGGAAATCTCATTTTGTCCTTTACGACTTCCATTTTATCGTAAAAATCGGTTTCTCCATCCACACAGTTAATTAATTTATCTTCAAATGTTAGCCAAACCTTTTCCATATCTCAGCCTTTTTTAGTTCTTGGTACTTCTGTTATTATCTCGCAAAAGGAGTTCCGTTAATTGTGTCGTTAATTGCATTATCTGCCGACTTTGCGCCTCTATGATAGAAAGCAAACGGTTTATGGTTTCGCCATCGTTTACACCTGAGTTTATAATATTACTGCCAACGTTTGTGTTATTATCTCCTATAACTCCATTATTAACGTTTATCGTAATATTAGCCCCATTGCCCACCATAACAAGCCCACCGTTTGCAGCCTCATCAGGTACTCCCTTAAAGCCATTTTCTTTCAGCAGTTTAAAAGCTGCCTCCACTTCTGCCTTTACCACATTCGCCATAAAGCCATCCTTTATCCTAATTGGTTGATTACATCTAACAAAGTGGAATCCTCGATTTTACGATAACGTGAAAAGGCTTTCGACCCCTCAACGTGTCCGCTCATCTTACCAATTATATTCGGGTCGCTCACCTTAAAGTAAGCATTGCCCACAAAGGTACGTCTTGCCAAATGGCTACTTGCAATTTCATTAATAGGCTTTATCTCGTTCTCCCCTGACTTTGGGTTTCTTACTACCACATTGCGAGTTATCCCCACCTTTGTAAATATCGCCTTTATAGCTTCATTGTACTTCTGTGGTGTAATGAATGGAAACAAACGACCATCTGGAACACTCCCTTTGTACTTCTCTATCAGTTCCACCGCTTTAGGGTGTAATGGTACACGTGCTTGCAAAGTTTGGTCGCCCTCATCCTTTGTTTTGTGTGGAGCGTAAACCAACACACCATTTATTATATTATCCTCTGTTAGCTTTATCAGGTCGCCCACACGGCAACCGACAAAGCATTGAAATACAAAAATATCTCTTTGCACCTCCAAACTTTTAGAGCCTGAGAAATCGAAATCCGCAATAGCGTTTCTTTCCTCTATGGTGATATAATAAGGAGTGCCAAACTTTTCACTTCCAATCTTTATACCGTCAAAGGGTCTATTCTTCGTTTTGTCGGTTTCATAAAGCCACACAAAGAAAGCCTTTAGTTTCTTGGTGAGTTTAACAAGCGTGTTATCGCCTCTAACCACTAACTTACATTGCCCTCTCTTTACTCCAATAGGGTAACTTTTGAGTAGCTTCTGAAAGATTTTAGGGTATTCCTCGGACAAACTCTTTTCGTTTCTCAGGTAGTCCAAAAAATCCTCTATGTCGGTACGTGTCACTTTATCCACATCGAAAACAAAGGTTTTATCCTCTGTGGCTCTTCTGAATCCCTCATAACGTGCCACATCACGCACAAGTACACGAATGGCTTTTGTAGGTCTATCGAAAAATCTTTCTTTTCCAAATATTCCTCTGCCAACTCGTAAAAACTCTTTTTAGCCTCAACCTTTGGAGCGTATTTTTCAGGGTGGTTAAATCTATCCACCACCTCCTTAAACCAAACAGAGTTTATTTGCTCTTTGGGAGTGTCTGACACTTTGCCCATAATGTAGGCGCAAAGGTCATTCATCTTCTTTAATTGGTCTTCGTGGTACTGCACATCGTTTCCCACTTTGCGCCTATTAACCACTATCTCCCCATTACGGAAATTATCAGGTGTAACAAAGATACCCGACTTTGAACGCACAAAATAATCATTGCCATTTTTCAGGCTAATCAGTACTTCCGCTAAATTAGTGTCGGCTTGTACCTTTGTAGATAAACGTTTGTATATTGCTGCCATAACTCATATAATTTTAATTGAACGCTGCAAAGATAAGACTTTTATTTCAGACTGCCAAACATTACAGTAGCAATTTTGGTTTTTGCTACTGTTTTTGCTACTGTTTAACCTAATAAGATAAAATCCTATATAATGAAACGTTATAAGTAAGCGGCAAATAATTATTGATTTTCAGGTAGTTACATTTGTTTTCCTATTATGGCTTTTATATCAGCTTTTATAAATTGTGTTCCTTTCAGGCGCACCATACAGAATCCTAACTGCTTGATATTGAGCAGTTAGGATTTTTGCTTTTATGTTTTTGGCAACGGATTGGCAACGTATTTTGATGCTAATTTATTATGGTTACTAAAAGCAGAGTCGTTTTCACATTCATTTACACAATTTTAAGGGATTTTATCAACACGATTGCTTGATAAGATATCTTGCCTTATAGGTAGGATTCATAAACAGAACTAAATAGCAAACTTATATACTTTTATTCGCTTTTTGTTGTTCCCGTCAAAGAAAAACGTTATTTTTGTACTTAAAAACAAATGGCAAAAAGACCAGAACTGCCTTAAACTTGTTCTTGCTGAACAGAAAAGAACCATAAAAGATCAAGAGTATGAACATTATTGAATTATACGAGAACTTGAAGGGTAGTTACAAACGTTACCTTGAAAGTTTTATAACTATAAAGGACGAGCGAATTAAAGACAAGGTCCGTGATTCTATAAAAAACGAGGAGTTATGGCCCCAAGCTTTGATTCAATTCAATCCTAACTTTGCAAAAGGAATAGGTGTAAAAGAACTTATTGCTAAAGGACTTCCCATTCATAAAGACTTGGAGCATTTCTTTGACAAACCATTTTATAAGCATCAGCAAGAAGCTATTGAATTGGGATGTCAAGACAGGGAATTTATAGTGACTTCTGGAACTGGTTCTGGAAAGTCTCGTACATTTATGGCTACCATCTTTAACCATGTCCTACTCAATGAAGAAGCCTGCAAAGACAAAACCATAGCCATTATCGTTTACCCAATGAATGCTCTTATCAACTCACAAGCAGAAGAGTTAGAGCGTTATAAGTCGGAGTTTGAAGAGAGTACAGGGCGTCCATGCCCTTTCACATTTGGTAAATACACAGGACAAGAGAACGACGACGCACGCACAAAAATGCAGCAAACTCCTCCAAACATCATATTGACCAACTATATGATGTTGGAGTTGCTTATGACTCGTGCCGGAAAAGAAGAGGATTTACGCAGATGTTTTTTGGAAAACCTACACTTCCTTGTATTCGATGAGTTGCATACTTATCGCGGAATGCAAGGAAGCGATGTCTCGTTTCTTATACGCAGAATCAAATCATTGGCAAAGGGACAAGTGCTTTGCTTCGGAACTTCAGCCACTATGATTGCAGACGATAGCATGAGTTATAGTCAACAACGAGAAAAAGTTGCAGAGGTTGCGTCGTGCATTTTCGGAAGTTCATACACTAAAGAACAGGTGATAGACGAAACGCTTGCATTAGGATTATCAGACGAAGACCCTTCTGACGGTGAACTGCGTAATTGCATCAATAATCCCGTTCCTAACTCAACTGACATTAATGACGCTAAAAAATATCCAACAGCCATCTGGATAGAACAAAGCATCGCTCTTGATTACAAGAAAAAGGAAGGTAAGTATTTCCGAGGTAAACCTATCTCCATAGAAGACATGGCAAAGCGCCTTTGTATGCAAACTGGAGAAGATGCAGACAAGTGTCAGAAGCATATTATAGATGTACTTAATTGGTGCAATACCTTAAACCAACAGAAAGGTGCTTCTGTACTTCCGTACAAAGTTCATCAGTTTATACCTCAAACAGGAAACGTATATCTTACCATAGGAGAGCAATCCAACCGTCAAATTACAGTAGAGGAAAAACTTTACTGTAAGGAATTGTCGCATGGTGACGTGAAGATTATGTATTATCCAGTTGTATTCAGTCGACTCAGTGGTCATGAATTCTATGTTGTCAAGGTAGAAGGAAGCCGTATTATGCCAAGAAATTTCGACGGCTATGCAACGGGGGATGGAGACAATGACGTTAATGACGGATACATCATATTGCCTCATAATGGAGAAATCGCTGACAGCTATTTGTTAGACGTAAACTCTGACGATATCCCATCTGATTGGTATACCATCAACAGAAAAGGCGAACGTAAATTAAAGAAAACCTATTTGTCGCGTATGCCACAAAAGGTATATGTCAATCAGGCTGGAGCATATAGCATAACAAAGCCTATTGACGGCTTTGACTACATGGAGGCGATTTTTGTACCCTCTCCTCTTATGTATGACCCTACAGCCCGTGTCGTCTATAAAGGAAAGCAGTCAGAATATTCAAAGTTGTCAAGAATAGGCGGCGAAGGAAGAAGTACCGCCACCACCGTGTTGTCATACGAGGATATTGTCCTCATGCAGCAAATGGGAATAGAGCAAAGCGACAGAAAGGTGTTGACTTTTGTCGATGCTCGCCAGGATGCCGCCTTGCAGGCTGGTCACTTCAACGACTTCATTCGTATCGGCAAGGTTCGCTCTGCCATTTGGAATGCTATAAAAGATGCAGCCGAACCTATTGACAATACCAGAATCGCAAGAATGGTACTGGACAATCTACATCTTGAATTAAATGATTACTCAGTACGTCAGGGACTTCGTGGTGGACGTGCCAATGATATAAAGAATATCATGGAGCGTTATCTATCCACAATTATATATGACGACCTTGCCGGCAACTGGACTGTTATCATGCCCAATCTCGAAGATTGTGCTCTATTGAATATCGGCTATAAATATCTGCATGATGAAATTACGGGCGAAAACGATTCGGAACGTCTATACGACATACCCGAATTGGAAGACTTAGATGATGAACAAAAAGAAGAGTTTATCACACAGATTTTCGACTATATGCGCCATAAGCTCTGCATCTACAGTAGCGAGAGAACCATTCAGGCTGTCAAGGACACGACAAAGGCAGTAAGAGAAAATCTCAAAGCTCCTTGGACTCTTGACGAGAGTGACAATATAGAAGAAGCTAAAGAACTATTCATCGTAAATCCACGCAGACGCAATGCCTATAATTTGGAAAGCGGTGGATTCAGGAGCAAATTGGGGGTGTTCGTCCGCGACTATATGGAAAAGAACGCAGGACGCACCATCAACAATGAGGATGAGTACATTAAGTATATGACAGGACTTTTAGAAGCCTTGTCCAATTACATAATATTTGAAAATGGTACATACCAACTTGACTATGGTTGTATCTTGTGGCAAGCAGGCGACAAACAGCACATTCGTAGAGACCAGGTAAGATTCCGCACATTAAATGGCGGTGACTTGCTTGAAAAGGAACCGAATTGTTATTTCCAACAGTTCTATCAAAGCATACCTCTTAAAGACGTGTGTTTAGAGGCAAAAGACCATACAGGCCAAGTATCCAAAGAAGAGCGCGAACAGCGCGAACAAGATTTCCGTGAGGGAAAATTCCCTGTGCTCTACTGTTCTCCGACAATGGAGTTAGGTATTGACATCAAAGATCTGTCAATTGTGGGCATGCGCAACGTACCGCCAACACCAGCCAACTATACACAGCGTGCAGGACGAGCAGGTCGTAGTGGACAAGCTGCATTGGTTTATACATATTGCCGTCCACGCAATTCACACGAGAACTATTACTTGAGTCACCCTGACAAAATGGTTAAAGGTGAAGTGAAGGCTCCTCGTATGGAGCTTGTCAACGAAGAACTGTTCCGTACTCACCTCCACTCCACTATCCTGTCTTTGTGTCCTATCAGAGAGCTTTCGGATGGTATAAAGGATTTGGTTGACTATAGTAACATTAACAACATCACTTTAAAGGAAGAGATTCGTGTTGCCCTACAACTCACGCTAGAACGAAAGGAACAAATAAAAGAGGTGTTCAAGCAAATAATGAACGACTCGTTCTTGAAGAATCGTATGGACTCCGAACAACCCGTCTGGTTTACCGAACATTGGCTGGACAATATTCTCACCAACTATGAGCACGATTTCGACAAAGCACTCGATCGTTGGCGTTCGCTATACAAGCAAGCACAGACACAGATAGAAGAAGCAAGTCTTGTCATCAACAACCGCATCTATGGCGAAAATTCCAAAGAGAAGCGCGATGCACATATCAAGCAGTTGCGTGGAGAGAATCTTCGAGATATGTTGTTGGGCGTTAACCAAGGCAAGAACAAGGAAGAGAACGAATTTTACCCTTATCGTTATCTCGCAAGCGAAGGATTCTTGCCTGGCTACAACTTCACAAAGTTGCCACAACGTGCGCTATTGCAATACAAGTCGGACAAGGTAGAATATCTTAGTCGTCCGAAGCGTCTTGCATTGAGCGAGTTCGGTCCGCAAAACATCATATACAATAATGGTGGAAAGTTCCGCATCAGTCGTATGCAGATACTGTCTGAGGTTATACCTCACAAGTTCTTCTACAATCCAAAGACCGGTGTCGTATATAAAGATGAAGAGAACACTACGCATCATACGGACATCATAACCGGCGAATCACTTGATGGCGTGGCGAAACTTATCCCTGGAATGTGCATCGAAGCACAGGATATGGTTGCCACTGAGACCGAGAAAATCACTTGTCAGGAGGAAGAACGCTCACGTAAATACTACCAGACAAAGACTTACTTTGCAAGTGACGATCCGAGAAGTATAAGCGAGTGCGAATTGCTGTCACCGCATGGTGAGCATTTGGCAAACATTCGATACATTCCGTCCTGTCGCCTCACTTACATATTGGAGTCGCGCAACGACAACCATGCCAATGGTTTTGCTTTCGACACCAAGACTGGTGATTGGATCAGCAACGAACGCCTGTCACGCATTCAGGAAGAAGCCGCCAACAATCCGGAGGAAGCAGACAGAACGAAGTTCGTGAAACTTTTTGCCGAAACCACAGCCAATGCCATATACATACAACCATTGACAGCCTTGCTGTTAAGAAAACAAGAGGCTGTTCGTACCTTCCTTTATGCCTTCAAGCAAGCCATAGAGGATGTGTTCCAAATAGAAGGAAGCGAGATGGGGGCAGAGATTATGGGAGAAGGAGCAACGCCAAACATTCTTATTTATGAGAATGCGGAAGGTTCTTTGGGAGTGCTTAGTAGGCTTGTGCATGAGCCTGAGGCTTATCGTGATGTTGTGCAAAGGGCATACGACATTTGCTTTAACAAGCCGGAACTGACACCGGACGAGATAAACGAATTGCCCCCTGCCGACTACTCCAATTTGCTCAACTATTACAATCAGCCTTATCATCAGCAAATCGACATTCGCTTGATATACCAAACGTTGAAGTTGATGCAAGAGGCAAGAGTTGAACTACATCATGCAGGACAGACACTCAGCTATGACGAGCAGTATGCCGCACTGAAAGCTGCACGCGACCATAACAGCTCTACGGAATATGAGTTTTTAAAGTATCTTCATGACCATCAACTGCGTCTGCCGGATAAGGCACAGCCGATGTTCCCTGAAGAGTATTACGTACAACCTGACTTTATGTATGGCGACCGTATTGTCATATTCTGTGACGGCACTCCACACGACCGTCCAGAGGTTCAGCAAGACGACATGCAAAAGCGTGAGGTGCTTGAAGACGCAGGGTTCATAGTCTTGGCTTGGCACTACGCAACGCCATTGGCTGACTTCATCAACCAATATTCAGATATATTCACTCCAGTAAAATAAACGATATGGACTATAAGACTGGTACATTGATAGAATTCAGAAATCGTCCTTGGGTTGTTCAGCAATCTGCAGAGGACAATCTTATGATAATAAAACCATTGGGAGGAACGGATGCCGAGACTATAGGCCTCTATCTTCCACTCTATGGGGATGAACTACAGATTCATTCTTACAACTTCCGTCGTCCTTCTGCCGACGACATCGGCAAGAACAGTTATAAGGCATCTGCAAAGGTGCTTTATAATGCTTGCCGTCTGTCTTTCCGCGACATAGCCGGACCTTTCCAATGCTTAGGCAAACTTTCTTTTGAGCCACGTCCATATCAGATGGTTCCACTGATTCTTGCACTCAAGCAAGAACGAATCCGACTGCTCATCTCTGACGACGTTGGTATTGGCAAGACATTGGAGTCGCTGCTGATAGCCAAGGAACTGCTCGATCGCCACGAGATTAACCGTTTTGCGGTAGTATGCTTGCCACATCTTTGTGAGCAATGGCAGAATGAAATCAAGGACAAGTTTGGATTGGAAGCAGAGATAATCCGTTCTTCTACTATCAGCCGTTTGGAGAAGAAACTGCGTCCTGACCAGAATGTTTTCCGTGACATTCCGTTCCAGGTAATCTCCATCGACTATGTGAAGCAGGACAACAAGCGCAACATCTTCCTTGATCATTGCCCTGACTTCGTGATTGTCGACGAAGCACATACTTGCGCCAAGCCTACTGGTGCCAACAAGTATCAGCAGCAACGCTATCGCTTGCTGAAGGATTTGTCCGACAAACCCGAAAAACAGTTGGTGCTGCTTACTGCGACTCCACATAGTGGACAAAGCGAGGAGTTTCAGTCGCTCATTGGTCTGCTGAACCCAAAGTTTGAAAACTACCAGCTACAGACTGCCGCAGAGCGTGAAGAACTGTCTCATTATTTTGTGCAGCGTCGTCGCGCTGACATCAAGCAGTATTTAGGCAATGAAGTGGTCTTCCCTGAGCGCGTACGGATTGACAAGGACGAATACTCTTTCACCACCAATTATCGCGACTTGCTTAGCCACTTGATTGAATACGTTAAGAATGGTATAAAAAAAGTGTCTGGAGCCGACAAGCGCAAGCAGCGCTACATCTACTGGGACTTGTTGGCTCTGATGCGTGGAGTGATGTCAAGTCCCGATGCAGGCATCAGCATGTTGCGAAACAAGATTGACAAGCGCGAAGACACGTCAGCACAGAACACCGATGATGACTCGGAACAGGTATATGTATTCAACGAACCTCTGAAGGATTTGTTGAATGCAGACGATGTCGTGCCGGAAGCATTGGAAACCACAACATCTGCCGACAAGAAAGAGTTCAACAGTTTTATCAGCCAATTGGAACATATCAAACAGACCGATGCGGACGAAAAGGTCAAGCAGGCTCTCGACATTGTAAAGTTTTCTCTTGACAGTGGCATGAACCCTATCGTGTTCTGCCAATACATACAAACAGCAGAATATGTAGGACAGTATATAACAAAGCAACTGTCAAACTCCAAGAAGTTCAAGAAAGTGGTAGTCGGTATTGTCACCAGTCGTTTGGCAGATGAAGAACGCAAGATGAAGATCGACGCCTTATCACAGGAGGAACGCCATGTGTTAGTATGTACCGACTGTCTTTCTGAGGGTGTCAACCTACAACAGGGCTTTGAGGCTGTTATCCATTACGATCTTCCTTGGAACCCTAACCGCATGGAACAGCGAAATGGCCGTATCGACCGCTTCGGACAAACTGCCGATACTGTCCTTATATCCACGCTTCATGCCAAGAACAATCCAGTTGACGACATTGTGCTCAATGTGCTATACAAGAAACAAGAGGAAATTCGCAAGAAGTTGGGCGTATACCTCCCTATTGCCGATAACGATGCTTCGCTCATGGAGACTATTATGCAGCGCATCTTCGACGCAAAGGTTCCGACAAAGACCGACTATATGCAGTTGTCCTTATTCGACGACGACCCCGAATGGAAGCGTCAGCAGGATGAAGACTTGGAAATACAGCTCAAGAAAATGGAGGAGAACGAGAAAATCTCACACACTTACTTTGCACACAACAACAAGCAGATGGATCCAACCCGACTTACCGCCTCGTTGGAAGAAGCGAAGTCTGTCATAGGTGGTGTGGAAGACACTCGCGACTTCGTGATAGAGCAGCTTATGCATGTTGGCGTTAGCGTGCATACGGACGAGGCACCTCTTTGCTACAGCTTCCAACTCTTGGAGTTGCCTGCCAACTTGCGCCATTACTTCGCCGACAAAGCAACAAGTAAAGGCATTGTGCGCATCTCATTCGCCTCTCCCACTACCAAGCACTATATGTATATAGGTCGCAACCATACGTTCGTAGAGGATTTGAGCCGCGCCGTAGTCAACGACTCTGTCAACGGTGGCGAACTTGGCGCTTGTCGTGCATTGGTAATGGCTACCGCCGAGGTGCCGAAACGCACCACTATTCTGCTTATGCGTGTGCGCAGTGTCATTAGAGACAAGAAGATAGAGAATCGTGAGTTGGTTGGCGAAGAGATGATATTCGTTGGTTATCGTGGAAAGATTGACAACCACGATTTCCTCACACAGGATGAAGCCAAACATCTGTTCCTTAACTCAATGGCATCTGGTAATATAGATATGACCACCCAAAAGACCCTTCTCTCCAATTCAATACGATGGATAAACAGCGAGACAGAACTCCGCCAACATACTGACAATATTGCCCTCGAAAGGGCTTCACATCTGGTGGATGCCTTCGCTAAATACCGCACCTATCTAAAGGCATCTGAATATCAGGTGGTAGAACCTGTATTGCCTATGGATGTGATAGCTGCCTATCTGTTTGTTCCACAAATAAACATTTAATCCATTATGGACTATACAAGTATTCATATATATGGTCATCTTCTCTCTGATGACATCCTGCACAACATAGAGCGCGACAACACGCTCATTGGCAACCGCGACCAGGATTTCGGAATGGACATTTCCGTGTCTTCGGCCATCGATTACGTATGGAGCAGTCTGCGCAACGACTGGAACTTCTACAAGGAGCGTGCCGGCAATGAGCGTCTGGTAAACAAAGACCCATACGGCACTCGCCGTGCCCGCGACTTGATGGAGCGGCTGCTGCAAAGCTTAGGCTATAAGCTTGACCGCCAAGTGGCCAACATCGAGGTGGCTGGCACTGGTTATGACATCAGCTACACCTGTACTGACTTAGGCAATATGCCTTTTGTCATTATTGGTGAGAATATCACTACAGACGGAAGCATTAACACTTTGGACAAGTGTTCGCTCGACTATCGTGCAAAAGGCAATATGCGCAAGAAGTCGGCTCACGCCACTATGCTCGAATATCTCAACGCCACGGAGAATGTGTATGGCATCATCAGCAACGGACAAATCCTGCGTATCATACGCAACTCCGGACAGTTGGTGAAGCTCACCTATATAGAGTTTGACCTCCGCCGTATGCTGGAGGAGGACAAATACACCGAGTTCTGCCTGATGTTCCGTCTGCTTCATGCTTCCCGTTTTCGCACCAGCGGTGACGAACCGTGCGTTCTGGAGCGTTGGTTCAACATGAGCATCGAGTCGGGCAACCGCATCCGCAACGGCTTGTCGCGTGCCGTGCAGACCACGATGGAGACTATCGGCAATGCTGTGCTTACATCTAAGGGTGAGGGCAACGACGCTTTGCGCCGTGCTTTCGCCGACGGCACTATGGATGCCGCCAAACTCAACAAGGAGCTTATCCACTTCATCTATCGCTTGCTCTTCCTCTTCATCATCGAGGAGAGAGGACTGGTTTATCAGATTCCTGACTCTGTTGATGCGCCCGACTACAAGCAGCAGTGCCAGTGGCAGGACATCTACAATAAGTATTATGCGGCAAGCCGTCTGCGCCGTCTATCTGAATTGTCATATCTGAAGCAACGCCAGTATTCTGACCTGTGGCAGGGACTGTTGGACACTTTCCATCTCTTCGAGCCTGACACGTTTGGTGAGAAGTTGGGCATAAAGCCTTTGGGCGGCGTGCTCTTTGGCACGGAGACCCTGCATTGGCTGAAGCAATGTCAGGTAAGCAACCGTGATTTGCTGGCTGCATTCGCGGCTCTCAACGAATTCACTGACGAGCGCCAGCAGCGGGTGAAGATAAACTATTCTTCGCTCGACGTTGAGGAGTTTGGCTCTGTGTATGAGGGCATTCTCGAGATGCGCCCGTTCGTACAGCCGGGTGTTGCAGCTTCCGACTGGCTATTTGGCTTCGTCGGTGGATTGGATCGTCAGAGCACTTCTTCTTATTACACTCGCCCTGACTTGGTGCAAAACCTTATCAAGACCACCCTCGAGCCTGTCATCAAGGAAAAGATGGCAAACTGCGCCACCACCGAAGAGAAGGTGAAGGCTCTGCTCAATATGAAGGTTTGTGATGCGGCAAGCGGATCCGGACATATTGTCTTAGCGATGGCTCGCACCATTGCCTGGTATGTCTGCACGCTTCGTACTGGCGAGGACAATCCGGCTTCTCTGGATTATCGTCAGGCGCTTCGCGAGGTTATCTCGCGTTGCGTGTATGCTGTTGACTACAATCCTGACGCAGTGGAGCTGTGTAAGGTGGTGTTGTGGATTGAAGGCTATTGCGCTGGCAAGCCGCTTTCTTTCCTCGACCATCACATACGCTGCGGCAACTCTGTTTTGGGCGTTTCCGACCTGCAAATGCTGATAGACGGTGTGCCCGACAAGGCGTTGACCGCTGAGGATAAGGACACGCTGAAGGCATTGAAGAAATTGAACCAAGAGGCTGTCAAAGCAGTAAATGGAAACACGGGCAACGAGCCTACTTTTGGCTTCGAGAATCCTTTTGGCATTGAGGAGATGTCGATCGCACAGATTGGTTTGGCGGATAAGATTCGCTTCATCAACCACTTGCCGGAAGACACATTGGAGCAGGAAATCGTCAAGCAACTGCGTTGGCAAGAACTGATGGCATCGGCACGAGTAGACTGTCTGCGCCGTGCCTGCGACATCTATGCCTGTGCTTTCTATCATACCGTAAAAGCGGATGAACTGTACAAAGACAAGGGCGGCACCGACAAGGAACTTGACTTGGAGGCTGAGGTACCATACACAAAGACCGTGATGCGTGCGCTGCAAGAGATTGAGGCAATGGAGTGTCTTGAGAAAGGCGAACCGCTGCCTACATACTATCGTCAGCTCTCAGCCGACTTCAAGACCGAAGTAAGACGCATTGCCGAAGAGCAGCGCTTCTTTCATTGGTGTGTGGAGTTCCCGGAGGTATTCGCTGCCAACAAGGGATTTGACGTGATGTGCGGAAATCCGCCATGGGACTTGATTAAAGTAGAGGATAAAAAATGGTTTGAAAGTCATAACCGATTAGATATCGTAAATGCCGGAACTGCAGCACAAAGAAAAGAAATCATTGCAAAACTACCAATAACAGACCCTGTTCTATACAGAGAATATTTACAAGCTGTTTGCCATGCAGAGAGCTTGAGCCGCTTTGTACGCCTATGTGGACGATTTGAACTGACAGCAACAGGAGACATCAACCTTTTTCCTCTATTCTCAGAACTATGCCTCTCTTTCTCAAAAGAGGCATGGGGACTTGTATTGCCTACAGGTATAGCGGTGAATGACAGCAACAAGGCTTTCTTCTCTAAGCTGATTGATGAAAACAGACTGGTTTCATTATATGACTTCGAGAATAGAGAGGCTTTATTTGACATACATAGAATGTTCAAGTTCTGTCTCATAACAGCAGGCAAAGCCCAGACAGAGCCTCGTACTGTAAGTGGTGGTTTCTATCTGACACGCCTTGACCATCTGCTTGATCCTCGTCGCATATATACTTTGCAGACGAGCGACTTTGTGCGTTTCAATCCAAATACAAAGCAGTGTCCTATGTTCCGCACATCTTATGATGCCAAACTCACAGGAAAAATATACAAACATACCTGTATCATGATAAATGAAAATACAGGTGAGAATCCATGGGGAATAAAATTTGGAACAATTTGCCATATGTCTGGTGATTCCGGATCATTTAAGACATACCAACAACTAACTTCAGCAGGGGCAACATATAGAAATGGCTTTTTCTATATAGGGCAAAAAGTTTATGTGCCATTATATGAAGGCAAACACATTTGGCTATACAATCATCATTATGGTGAATTTCCTATAGAAGGAAAACGTCCAAATTCTATTCCTCCTACGAGTATCACAGATTTACAAAATACTAATGCCCCACTTTACCCTTGGTATTGGGTAGATAAAGAAGAAGTTGAAAACAAACTGACAAAGCGAGATAAAGAAGGGAAGATTCTTTGGCAATGGACACATAGTTATTATATAGTATTCCGAGATGTTACTAATGCGACCAATGAGCGCACTTGCGTAGCAACCCTTATGCCCAGCGGCGTGGCCGCTGGGCATAAGGCGCCGCTCGTATTCACTTCGCGGCGCCTTATCCCCAGCACGTGCTTTGCAGCAATGATTTCATCATTGACTTTTGATTACGTGGCACGACAGAAAATAGGAAATTCGAGTATGGCATTTTTTGTCATGAAGCAGCTTCCCGTCCTCACCCCCGATCAAATTCCCTCAGCCATGCAATGGCAGATTGTAAAGCGCGTAGCCGAGCTATGCTATTTCAATCACGACATGGACGGCTGGGCTGAAGAGTTATGGGAAGAAATGAGCGAGGAACAGAGAGCGGCACTACCACAGTTGGGAGCACAGCAGCCTTGGGTTTACAATCCTGAGCGCAGAGCCATCCTTCAAGCCGAACTTGATGCCATCTTCGCCCACCTCTATGGCCTCAACACAGAAGATCTCCACTACATCCTCGACCCAGAAGACATCTGCGGCAAAGGCTGCATCAACGAGACCTTCCGTGTGCTGAAAGACAACGAGATACGCCAGTACGGAGAATACCGCACCAAGCGCCTCGTCCTCGATGCCTGGAATAAATTTGAATTTGACAATTAAAAAGAGATAAGTATGACTAAAGAAGATAATATTATACTATATCACTATACCACAATGAATACGTTCTATAATATGATAGAACATTCATTGTGTTATGAGGAAGGCGATATACATCCCAAATATATAACAATGTGGGCAACACATTACGCCTTTCAAAACGATCCAACAGAATGTCAGTTGTTCTTTGAAGGATTAAAAGCCGGTATACTTGATTATACTAAAAAGAACAACATTGCACTTAACGACAAAGAAAAGGAACTCACACAACACCCCCAGTATAATCTGAACATATTTACGATTTCGTTCTCTAAGCAGGAAGATGATTTAACAATGTGGCGTGGATATGGACAAAATGGAGATAGCATAAGTTTAGGTTTCGATTTCTCCAAGCTTCCATCAACTTTACCTATGTATGGAGCTGATTGCAAAGAACGTAAATATTGGAGTGAAAGTGAGCCGACATATTTACTTTATGATGAAATAAAAAAATGTGAGTATGTTGATACAAATAACATCAAGATTGCAGAAGAAGCCTGCAATAAGACATTAAAAAACATTTTCAATAAAGATGAGTGGACAGATGTAAAACAGGCTATAATAAACAATGCTTATGCTCCTATCTATAAAAATAAAAAATATGAAGCAGAGGGCGAATATCGCATCATAAAACATCAAATAATGCCACAATATCGTCTTGCAGACAACAAACTTGTACCATACATCAAAATTAACATCCCCATTGAATGTCTAAAAAGAATCATTGTAGGACCATGTCAATCCTCGTCTGAAGTTGTCATGAGAATAAAATTATTCTTATGGACAAAGTGTTTTGATACAGAAGTAATCATATCGGCTATTCCTTACAGAAATCGATTATAAACATCATGAACAATATTGAATTCATAGATATATTCAAAGAACTCTGGGACCACTCTGAAAATGAGGTCGTAGAGTTCAAGAAAGCAGAGACCAACTTTGATGTTGACGAGTTGGGAAAGTACTTCTCCGCCCTCAGCAATGAAGCAAACTTACGAGAACATGAGTTCGCTTGGATAGTCTTCGGTGTTTGGGACAAGAAACACCAAATCATTGGCACCAGTTTCAAAGATGGTGAAGTAGCCTTGAACCGCCTAAAGCAAGATATGTCTCAACACACTACAGACAATCTCATCTTTAGGGATATTATACCTATTGAGGTTGAAGGCAAGCGTGTTTTGTTGTTCCAAGTTCCTGCATCGCCACGTAATATCGTGATGCACTGGAAAGGTGTGGCTTATGGTCGTGATGGCGAAAGTCTAAAACCATTGAACCAAGCCAAACAAGATGCCATCCGCCAACAACCACCAATACCAGATTGGACTGCACAGCTTGTACCTAATGCGACCATAAACGACTTGGACGAACTGGCAATAGCCACAGCCAAAGTTATGTTCAAGAAAGTACACTCTTCAAGTATTCCTGCCGAAGAAATAGATGCGTGGAGCACAGAAGAGTTCTTAGCTAATAGCATGATGATGCGAGAAAGGAAACTTACTCGTGCAGCCATCCTTCTATTGGGCAAACCACTTTCTATCCAAAAGATTCATCCAGCAGTAGCGCAAATCACATGGACATGGGAAGATGAAGAAGGCATTGTGCAAGACTATGAACACTTCTCCATTCCTTTCATCTTGACCGTAGATAAGGTATTAAGCAAAATCCGTAATAAGACAATGCGTGAATTGCCTGGTGGAACTCTCTTCCCTGACACGATGAAGCAGTATGACGAATACACTATTCGTGAGGCATTGCATAACGCCATCGCCCATCAAGATTACACTTTGCAACAGCGCATAGTTTTCGTAGAAGGCCCAAGCACCTTATATTATGGTAATGGTGGTAGTTTCATTCCTGGTACCATAGAGAATGCTTTGGAGCACAAAGGTCCACAATTCCACTATCGCAACGAATGCTTATGCCGAGGCATGGTCAACTTCAACATGATAGATACAGTGGGACGTGGCATCAAGAAGATTTACACTGAACAACGCAATCGTTTCTTCCCCATGCCTGATTACGATATTGACAATGAGCATCGTACTGTAGGAGTCACTATCTATGGCAAGATGATTGACGAGAAATATACCAATCTTTTGAAAACAAATAGCTCTTTGTCACTGAAAGAGTGCCTTTGGTTAGATGCGGTACAGAAACACCACCCCATTACCAAGGAAGCAGCAAAGCATCTTTATGAAAAAGGATTGATAGAAGGCCGTGCACCACATTACACCATATCTCTAAAAGTTGCCAAGTTGACAAACCAAATAGGTCATTATACCAAGGAGAAAGGACTTGCTGAAAACAGCATTCAAAAGCTGCTGCTTCAATTAGCGCATAATGCAGGTAGTATGGGATTTAAACGACACGATGTTTTTGAAGGACTCCAACATGTTTTCCCATCAAGTCTAACACGTGACGAGAAATTGAGAAAGATTGGTCGCCTTTTGGGCACCATGGCTAAAGAAAATTTGATTTGCAAAACCGATAAAAGGAAAAAATGGAATATCACCGAAAAGGGCGAATCTGAACTTGGAGCATAAATCTGTTCGGCTATTTTCGGTCGTTTTAAGTCGTCCTCACGGTCGTTTTCGGCTATTTTCGGTCGTTTTAAGTCGTTCTTACGGTCGTTCTCGGCTATTTTCGGTCGTTTTAAATCGTTCTTTACAAGTGATTCTTCAGATAAAATATCATTACAATTTTATCTGAAGAGTCACTTGCTTATATCATCTGCCACGTCGCAGCCGATACTTCGCAGGTCGCATCATCGCAGCCGATACTGCAATGCACCTGCGCCACCAATGATCATCGTCTTCATCCTTGTCACGTCCCCAACCAGAGCCAGGTGAACCGCCACCGCCACATGATTCTGCATAGGTTGTAGCCTCATGGATATATCCAAGCGAAAGAAGCATGGCGCAGTTGATTATTGAGTTGCAGTTTCGCATCAAGTCGGAATAGCCAGACTCATTTAGAATTTCCTGCTGACGGTCGGTGAGCGTAGAGGCAAGAGGCTCTAAGGAAGAAACGAGCATACTGTTGAAAGTGGCAAGCATATTTCTTTGAAGTTGAATTGAGTGCAAGTCCCTGTCTTCACCAAGAACTTCTTGCATTCTGCTGTGCTCGTATTTCATTTCTGCAAGCCTCTGTTTGGCTTCCGTAATGGTAGAGTTGGCATCGTCAAGCACCTTTTGGCGGAGAGCAAGTTTTTCGTCTATACTTTCCATCTCTTTGCGTAGTTTTGACATTTGCATAGCCAAGTCAGCATTATCAACACCGTCTTGCCCGAACTGTCGGGCTATGAGGTCTATCTGCTCTTGTACCTCCTCTTTACGAGTGTGCAGGTTGGCTATCATCGTGGAGATGCCTTTTAGTTTTATCTCAGCCCGATGTATCTGCTTCAGCAAATCTTCTTTGGTTGTTTGCAAACGTGTAACCTCAGATATTAAGTCATGCCTGTATTCCGAAATGGAACGATGCCGGGCTTTTGTAACGGCAATATCATTGCCACGCTCCAATCCCCACTTCTGACCTACCTCCTTTTCCAGATCATCATGAAGCTTGCGGAAGATATTCGCCATTTGGTATTTGTCTTTTCCGAATACCGCACGCCACGATATTCTGCCACGCTCATTGTCCATCGGAATCACAGAACAATGAATATGTGGATTTGTCTCGTCAAGGTGAACGTAGAAGCCTACAATGTTGTCTTCGCCAAAACGCTTCACCACAAAATCATAAACATCCTTCGCCCAATCCTCTATATCCTTTGTCCTGCAAAGATGAGAGTTGTCCGCTCCTTTTTCAAGACTTACTTCCTGACTTCCGAAAGCCAAATTGAGCATCCGTTCACGGCTGCCACCAAAGACAAACTGGGCGAGAGTGTTTTGCCTACGTCTGACATTCGGACGGTCGTTCGGGTCTTTGATGCCTCTTGATGCAAGACTCTCAGCCATCTTCTGTGCTATTGATTTTGACGTATCGATTGGTTGTATTATTCCACCTTTTGCCACTTCAAAATTAAGATGCTTTCTTGTAGGATCATAATTTGAGAGACTGTCGGAAGCCTTCACACTCCACATTTTGTCATTCCAGTTACGCTGTTGCTCGTTGCTTTCTGCTTGCGTGATGCCACCGCTATTGGCGTGTATATCCATCACTTGTTTTCTTTCTGCCATATCTATTTCATGTTAAGTTCTAACCGAGCTTGCTCCCCGAAGGAACCTTTATGAGGGGTTAGCCTAAAGCGTCAACGAAAGTTAACGCATATTAGGCTATGCGATTTATAAATCGTTTCCTCACTAAGTATTATATTCAAAGCAAGAGCAAGCTCTTTTTTATTCTTTTGTTGTTATACCATGTTGTTTGCACATCCAAAAGAACGTGCCGATATTGACCTGTTGATAGTTCCTCCGAAGGAGGTCGGTAAACATCTTGTCCGCCTTAACAGCATTGTACTTTGCGTTTTGCCGGCTGCAAATATGGAATAGTGATCTTCCACTCTCGCCAAGGGTTGCCAAGGCACACCCCACCTTCAACCAATCATCATAAGAGGCTGTAATATCTATGCCGCATTGTTGTATTTTTCGACAGCAAACAGCCACCTCTGCAGATGTGTTCTCACCTTCATATATAAAGCAAGTCGGAAAGGATTTATGCTTTGTTTTTTCCACATAAACTCCTTCATACAATGTGGCGTTTTCATTTATGATAGGATGCTAGTCATACGACAAGCAACGCAATCGGGTGATGTCGCTGCATGCCGAATCTATCATTATCCCCATCTTTCGGAAATCAATCTGAAGTTGGCGGAATTGCTGCAAGTGCTTTTCGGGATAGCGTAATGGGATAACCAGGAACAATCCTTTGCCACTTACACTTAATGCACAATATGCTATTTGTGGAAGTACCGACAAGTCTTGTTTTAATGTTTCCCAATCCAAAATGTCTGGATTGTCCTTAGCGTCAATATCCACACATATTAGTCCTGAGTGTTGGGAAAGATTGTTCTTTGCTCTTGTTGGAGAGAATACGCCACTAATAGTAGCCTGTGGCAGACTACGTTTTAAGGCATTACGCTTCTCCTTGTCAAAGACAGCTCTCAACCTTAGTATATCATCCTTATATTCCTTACAGAAAAGGAATGTCCCTAAAGGCATTATTGTCCCTGTATTGTCAGTCACTCCGTTATAAACAGATATATGAGTTTGAAAAATGTCCATAGTCTTTCTTTAGTTTACAGGTTGCGGTTGCGCCATGAGTTTACATCCTCATTATCAGTTAGTTGAGACATACCGCAAGCGCAACTCCGCAACTCGGAAAGTTGATTTACGATTTTACTTATATATTGTCGTGACACACCTATGGCATCAGCCAATTTCTGAATATTAAGTTTCTGCCGTTCCGTACGCTTGACCAATTCCGCTATCAGTTGTGCTTTTGTCAGTTTGTTTGAAGAGTTGCCCTTCATCTGTTGCAACATCCTATAACTACAGTTCTCAAAGTAACACATACACTCTATGCTGTACCGCATTTCTTCTTCTGAGATTATTGTTGATGTCGGCAATGCAAAGTATTGCCCTGCGCCAGCACTTTCTCCACAAGAAAGAATGTGGGTAATGGCACACCATTTTTCTATATCTCCAATAGCACTTAATTTATCAGTCATTTCATACCATGCGGTTTTGTACATTTCATCAAGCACATTGTCCTTATATTCCTTCTCTGGAAGAACTTGTGGATAAACATACAGCCAACGCTGCACAAAGCCTTCGTCTGCCCATGAGGGTTTGAAGGCATTGGCAATGGCACGAGGTTGTATGCCCCCCAATATGCAAAGAAAAGGATTGGAAATCCATTGAGGTTCCTGTGTCTTACGGTCAACTGGGAACGTGGTTCCGTCGTAGATAGACAGGTAGTTGCTGATTTCACCACTTGAATTATAGCGGTTCATGTCATCAAGAAAACCTTTAATCTCGTCGCGATACAGCAACAGTCCAGTTTTTGTATTGTCCTTGTCGGCAAGAACTTGATACAATCCTTCTGGTGTAAAATGCCCGGCTGCCTTCAACGTGACCGCTCATCTTACCAACGATATTTGGGTCACGCACGGCTTTGTAGGCAGCACCTACGAAAGTTCTGCGAGCCATATGCGAGCTGGCAACATCACAGATACGTTTCATTTCCGTTTCACCAGTAGTTGAATTGCGTACAGGAACTATTCTTGTTATGCCACATATCAGAAGTATCGCCTTTATCGCATCGTTGTATTTCTGCGGACTGATAAAAGGAAACAATCTTCCGTCTTTATCCACTCCATTATATTTAGCCACCAACTTCAGCGCACATGGGTTTAGCGGTATACGTGGCTTTACTGGAGCATCTTCATCAGACGTCTTGCTTGGCACATACTCCAATATGCCGTCCGTGATGTTCTTTGCAGTCAGTGTACATAAATCTCCCACACGACAACCAACCAGGCATTGAAACACAAATATGTCTCGCTGCACCTCCAACGTCTTCAATGGAAATTTTGAGCAGAGTTTCTTTTCTTCATCATCCAATCCCTCCCATAATGCAGGGATGTCTGCGTCAGCCAATAGATTGCGCTCCTCTTTTGTCAGATAAAAAGGAACGCCCTACTTCTCCGTACCAATCTTTATGCCATCAAAAGGTCGGTTGGAAGTCCTTTCAGACGCACCATAAGAAGTCCTAACTGCTTGAATCTGAGCAGTTAGGATTTTTGCTTTTATGTTTTTGCCGAGTTAATTTACTTATATCTGTTATATTCTCGGCAAATTCATTGTTATATTCAAATAGCACTCTCATCTGTAATATGGATATTTGCAGGAATACTTTATGAAGATCCAACAGATAGTCTCTTTTCTCATTAGCACGGAACAAATAGGATTGATTAACGGACCTACAAATCCCCAAGTGGTATATGCTACTTCCATGAACCTATATGGACAGACCTATATCAAACAGATAGGCAACCTGTAATTAATATGATCAAACAGCTAATGTCTTTTCTTTTTCTTGTTTAAAATAACAGCAGGGCAAATATACAAATAAAATCTGAAATAAAGCAAAAGCATATACAAACGCTTTGGAAATTCTGACATGCTTTTCTTTGTTGTTTTCCAAAATATATCTAAATTTGCATCACAACTAACACCGTATCATTTATGACAATGTCCCAGACACACAAATCCTCCATCTACATGAAGTACTTCAAGCTGCTGCTTTTATTTCTCTTCATCTCCGTGCAGAACGCCACAGCCACTTACGTGGAATATAAATATTCAGACGAAGAGATATCGAAAAACGAGAAAGGCATAAGCCTGACATTGCGGTTTACTGACCTCGATGACAATATGAAAGCCATAGAGAGTGGTGGCATAAGGGTGAGGTTCTGGAACGATCCCGCATGTACACAGCCTATCAAAGACACGGGCTACCAATACACGGAGATGCATAACTTCGCGACATCGTACACCATTGACATGTCCTCCATACCTTTCCAAGAGAACATGCTCGCAAGGTATGGCAACAACTATATCGGTCCGATGCAAGTATACTTCACCATAGAAGTCCTGGAGGAAGCACGCCTAAACGACACAAGGAAGGGCATTGTCATAAACGGGATAAAATACGTGGTCGTGGAAACATTCAAGCCAAAGAAGAAGAACGACATGACCTACACCCTTACATTCGACTATCACTACATCCTCCCTATGGTGAGCGAGGACGGTGCAAGCAGCATTAAAGTGTCGTTCCCTTCATACCGTTACACCAAAGACCATCCCGTAACGGAGCTTTCTGACTTTAAGGTTGTGGTGTCGTTCTGGAAAGACACATACAGAAAAGATCCCGTGACGTTCTACACCAGTTCGATGCGCAAGACTTCTTATGACAATGACGAAGTGTTTACGATTGTTCCAGACGAAGAAGATTTAAAGAAAGGCGAAACCTTCTTCTCCACCAACGAGCTGGAGCGCGTAAGGCACGACTGGGACCCCTTCAGCATCAGCGACCTGCCAGCATGGTTTCTCGATAAAGTGGGAGTGCCGGAGCTAAAGCCCGGCGAGCTTTATTCTGACACCATATATATGTATGCTGACGTCTATTCGATGGAAGGCAAGCTGCTGAACAAAGGAAAGAACTGGAGTGCCCATTCACGCAAGACAATAGGAGGTGCTTGCATACATAAATTCAAATCGACAAGAGGAACGAAAACAGAAATTGAAAAAATAGACAATGGCTGCAGACTGAAGGAGAAAAACATTCTCGTCTATGATACTACATGCAAGAAATGCGGACGAAATATTCATAGAGAGTTCACCTACTCAACAAGAAAATACAGAAATCCTGATGCTCCTGAATGGTGTAAAACCAATGTGAACGACAAAGAAGAAAAGGACGATAAAAAAGACGAAGAAAAGGACGAAAAGAAGGATTATGACGAGAACGAAGGCAATGACAACGAGAATCTGGACAACCTGTTCATAAGCTACGAAATGGAACGGAAGGAGTCGGCATTGCCTTCCATAGAGGGCATCAACCGCAAAAAGGTGGAAAAGACCGTATACAAGGTGAACCTCGAAAACGACAGCCGTGAACCGGTGGGCAGTTACACAGAGGCAGAATGGGACGCCACGCCTCCATGCCCGCCACACGACATGGAGAAGAAGGGAGGCACCATGCTGAAGTGTAAGAAGTGCGGCATCGTGACGTACGACGACTCCCCCGCCTTCCTCGAAGACCTGCCGGCTGACCAGTGCGAAAGCAAGGTGACATTCGATATCAACGGGGCGGACCTCGTGATGCGCCTCTTCAAGGGCGACGACAATAACAGCCCGCTATACGTGGCAGAAACAGAAACCACACAAGGTCTGTGGACCGCCGTCTATCCGGACAACTGGTATCTCTGGCAGAAGAGCAGCCTGTTTCCTGCCACCAACATACCATACGAGGACGTGCTTTGCTTCATAGACGTACTCAACCACATGGCCGAAGAAAAGAAATGGCCGGTTGAGTTTATGCTTCCGACCATCGCCGACTGGCTGTATGCATATATGAGCGGAGGAAGAGCCAAAGAAGGATGGACTGCGGACAACAGCTACAACATGCTCCATCCGGTCCGCGGATTCAAGCCTTCGGAAAACGGCATATACGACATGACGGGCAGCGCGTTGGAGATGACGGCTGAATATCGCAAGGCGGACAAGAAGGAATATGACGATCCGTACGACATACGCGAGATGTTGCAGGCAGAGATGGAAATGGCTGTGTGCGGCAATGGCATACTGGACGCTACAGGAAAGGTGGATCCTACGACCGAACGTTGGGTGGGCATGGGACCATCCATTGACTACGGATTCAGAATTTTCGCAAGACCCGTGAAGAGATAACCAATCATAGAAGCGAATGACATTAACGTATAAACAATAAAAACAACAAAGCAAGATGAAGACAATCAAGAAATTGGCAATGGCATTGGCGCTCGTAGCCATGCCGTTGCTGGCAAGCGCCCAGGGCGACCTGCCAGCCTTCGACCTTAAAGGCAAGGTGAAGTCATGCACATGGGTGAACCACAAGGCTGGATGCATGCAGTACGGATTTTCCGAAACAGCCAACAAGGAGATAACGGAGTTCGACCAGAACGGACGTTGCACAAAATGGAACGACATCCTGTTCGCTGCACAAGGAAGATCAGGCTCAGCATTGCATAACGAGTGTGAGCGCGACGGAAAGGGACGCATCGTGAACGGCGCTCTGTACGACGGATTTTACGCTCCGGGATGTGGCGAAGAAACCTTCGAGTATAACAGTGACGGCAGACTCTCACGCATGAACTACGAAGACGCAGGCGCAGCCATAGAGACAACGTTCAGCTATGCACAGGACGGCACAATGACAAACTCGGTCAGCAAAATAGAGAACTACATGGACGAGACCGAAGAGAGTATCACCGTGGAGTATAAGGTGCTGGCAACGGACAACCAGGGCAACTGGACAAAGCGTGTGGCCAAACCATCGAAGGGCGCCCAATGGCCCGAGGTAAGAACAATAGTATACTATTAATAGCGTACACCATTAACATATAACATAGCGAAATCCCCGGCAATCGTCTGTATTGCCGGGGATTTTCATATAAGCTTATGCCTCATCATACCCGCTGATGCCATAATACTTGGCATTATAGCTTTTTATCCGAGCATTACAGTATGGCGATGGTCAGTCCTGCCATTACGATGCTCACCATCGACATCAGCTTGATGAGGATGTTGAGCGACGGACCGGAGGTGTCCTTGAAGGGGTCGCCTACGGTGTCGCCTACGATAGTGGCTTTGTGGTTGTCGCTGCCCTTGCCCTCGAAGTGGCCTTCTTCTATCATCTTCTTGGCGTTGTCCCATGCTCCGCCGGAGTTGGACATGAAGACAGCGAGGGTGAAGCCGGCTGCCAAGCCGCCAGTGAGCAGACCGAGGACGCCGGCTACGCCGAGCACCAAGCCCACTACGATGGGGATGACGATGGCGAGGAGCGACGGGACGATCATCTCGCGCTGGGCGCTGCGGGTGCTTATCTCCACACAACGTCCATAGTCGGGCGTGGCCTTGCCTTCAAGGATGCCCTTTATCTCGCGGAACTGACGGCGCACTTCCTGCACCATCGATTCGGCTGCTCGTCCTACGGCGCCCATTGTCAAGCCGCAGAAGAGGAAGGCTGCCATCGCACCGAGGAATGCTCCGACGAGCACCTTGGGATTGATGAGATTCACCTGGAAGAAGTTGATGAAGTCAATGGTGGTGGCATTGGTCGGGTCGAAGAGGTTGCCGGCAGCGTCAACGTATTGCTTGCCGTTCTCCATGGCTCGTATCATGGCTATCTTTATCTCCTCGATGTAGGAAGCGAGGAGGGCAAGAGCCGTGAGGGCTGCCGAACCGATGGCAAAGCCCTTGCCCGTGGCTGCGGTGGTATTGCCGAGAGCGTCAAGGGCGTCTGTGCGCTCACGCACTTCCTCGCCCAGTCCGCTCATCTCCGCATTGCCTCCAGCGTTGTCGGCGATGGGTCCGTAAGCGTCGGTGGCAAGTGTGATGCCGAGTGTGGAGAGCATGCCGACGGCTGCGATGCCGATGCCGTAAAGTCCGGTGCTGATCGACTTTGCCGAGAGCGACATGTCGAATCCGTTGGCGCAGAGATAACTGAGCATGATGGCTACGGAGATGGTCACCACCGGTATCATCGTGGAAATCATACCCGTGCCGATGCCCTTGATGATGACCGTGGCAGGTCCGGTCTGCGAAGCCTCGGCAATTTTCTGCGTAGGCTTATAGCTGTGTGAGGTGTAGTATTCGGTGGCTTGACCGATTACTACGCCTGCAACGAGTCCGCTAATTACGGAGAACGAGAGACCTAACCAGTTTTCGATGCCGAGCAGATATAATATAATAAATGTGGCCACGGCTATAAGACCTGCGCTGACGTTGGTACCGAGACCGAGCGAGCTGAGGAGTTCCTTCATCGTGGCTCCTTCCTTGGTGCGCACGAGGAAGATGCCGATGAGCGAAAGGAAGATGCCGATGGCGGCTATCACCATCGGAGCGATGACGGCTCGTAGCTGCATGTCGCCGTTCATGGCAAAGGCAGTGGCGCCGAGAGCAGCCGTTGAGAGGATTGATCCGCAATAGCTCTCGTAGAGGTCGGCTCCCATACCAGCCACGTCGCCCACGTTGTCGCCCACGTTGTCGGCGATGGTGGCAGGATTTCGCGGGTCGTCCTCGGGGATGTTGGCCTCCACCTTGCCCACGAGGTCGGCTCCCACGTCGGCAGCCTTCGTATAGATGCCTCCGCCGACGCGGGCAAAGAGTGCCTGCGTGGAGGCTCCCATGCCGAAGGTCAGCATGGTGGTGGTGATGGTGACGAGGGCTGTGCTCTCGCCTTCATAAACGGCGTTAAGAACAACAAACCAGATGGCGATGTCGAGCAGTCCGAGCCCCACCACGACGAGTCCCATTACGGCTCCGCTTCGGAAAGCAATCTTCAGACCTTTGTCCAGACTTGTGCGTGCGCCGTTGGCGGTGCGAGCCGAGGCGTAGGTGGCGGTCTTCATGCCGAAGAAGCCAGCCAGTCCCGAGAAAAGACCTCCTGTAAGGAATGCGAAAGGCACCCACGGATTCTGCGCTTTCAGTACGTAAGCCATGAAAGCAAAGATAAGGGCGAGCACCACGAAAACGATGGCCACCACCTTGTATTGCTGCTTCAGATAAGCCATAGCGCCTTTCCTGACATGCTCCGCAATCTCTTTCATTCTGTCCGTACCTTCGTCTTCCTTCATCATCGCGCGGAAGAAGAACCATGCCATTCCCAATGCCACAACGCTGGCTATCGGGATCAGCCAAAATACTAATGGGATGTTGTTCATAACGATAGATTTTATAGGGTTTATAATTTTATTCCGTCGTCATCTTCGTCATCAAGTAACGATTCGTAACCAATCGACGCCTTACGTAACGAAAATGCAAATATATGAAATAAATCAATAACAAACATAAAAGAAGAGGATTTTTATTTAAATAAAGTTTCTTAAAAAGTTTTACAAGATTCTTTTCTTAAACGACAATAGAGACAACTTTTGTAGCTATGTATTTTGTTTCAAGGCGAAACCTATTGTATTTGTTTCAAAGCGAAGCCTTGTTGTCTCTATTGTCTCTATTGTCTCTATTGTCGTTTTAATCATCTGTCTTGCCTTGCAAATATCGTACAAACAAGTAAAAACCTGTTACAAAATAAAAATTGATTTTAGAGGTCTGGGTTGCCGTTTTTGGCTGTGTTCTGCTGTGCAAACTGCACCCACGCTTAACAACAGAGCCTCTTTTACAGTCTGATAGTGGGACTTTCGGACTGTAAAAGAGGCTTTATTGTATGACAACAGAGGCGCTATTATAGTATAAAAGTGGCGCTATAGCAGCAAAAAGTGGCTCGTTTGCGAGTCTGACTTCACAGCGCTTCGTCAGAAAATCTCATAACACACTGTGTATAAACGCCTTGTCTCAAAATGCTCAAAACTCAAGAATTTCGCACCAAAGATTTCTTCGTGCATTCAACTCATAGTATTGAGCATCAGAAATGCAAATATTGTTGTCGAAGCCCTGCCAAATTCTTAATTCCTAATTCGGATGGCGGATGCCAACCGCTCCAGCGCTTCCTTCAGCACGCTACGCGGCGCTGCCACATTCATTCGCATAAATCCCTTGCCACCCATTCCGAACATCTCGCCATCGTTGAGCGCGAGACGGGCACGGTTGACGAAGAGGTCGATGAGGGCATCGTGGTCGAGTCCGAGACCGCGGCAGTCCAGCCATACAAGGAACGACGCCTGGGGACGCAGGGCGCGGACCTGGGGAAGATTCTCCTTCAACCATGAGATGACGAAGTCGATGTTGCCCTCCACATAGCGCAGCATCTGACGACGCCACTCCTCACCTTCACGATAGGCAGCGATGGTGGCGATGGGCGCGAAGAGATGCGGCTCGTCCAGCTCGTTGGCGGTAAGCCATGAGAAGAACTTCGAGCGGAGCTTCTCGTCGGGCACCACGCAGAAAGAGCTGACGATGCCGGCGATGTTGAACGTCTTTGACGGCGCCATGAACGTAATGCTGCAATGCGCTGCCTTCTCAGAAACCGATGCAAATGGATGGTGCTTGTTGCCGTAGAGCGCCATGTCGCAATGTATCTCGTCGCTGATGACGATGATGCCACGCTCGTAGCAGAAGTCGGCGAGGCGGCGGAGCGTATCCACGTCCCAGACAATTCCGGCAGGATTGTGCGGGTTGGAGAGGATGAGCACGCGGCACTTAGAGTCTGCCACCTTTGCAAGATTGTCGAAGTCCATGGAGTAAGAGCCGTCGGCATTCTCGATTAGCGGATTCATCACCACCTCACGACGGTTGCCTTCGGGAGTGAGGCGGAAGGGATGATAGACGGGCGGCTGGATTATCACCTTCTCGTCCTCCTTCGTGAAGACGTTGATGACGAAACCGATGCCCTTCACGATGCCGGGGATGAAGCGCATCCACTCTTCCTCCACTTCCCACTGATGGTGGTCGGCTATCCAAGTGCGGACGGTCGGCCAGAAGTCGCGCGGCACGATGGTGTAACCGAATAGCGAGTGGTCGAGACGGCGGCGAAGCGCGTCGGTGATGAACTGGGGTGTCTCAAAGTCCATGTCTGCCACCCATAGCGGCAGCAGGTCGGAGCGTCCGTATCGTTCGGCAAGCACCTCATGCTTGAGGTCGCCCGAACCTGAACGGTCCACAATCTTATCGAAGTCGTATGTTGTCATGCTAATGCGTGTTTGATGTCGGTCATGCCAATGCTTGTTTGAAGTCGTCGAAGAGATCGTCCACGTCCTCCATGCCCACGGAGATGCGGATGGTAGTGTCGAGCACGTCCATGGCAGCACGCTGCTCGTCGTTGAACGGACCGAAGATGGTGCTGGCAGGATGGATGGCGAGGGTGCGGTTGTCGAAGAGGTTGGTGGCGCGGCGGACGAGCTTCAGGCTGTTGATGAACTTGAAGCAGGCCTCTTTCGACTCAAGGTCGATGGTGAACATGCAGCCGGCGGTCTTGCCGAACTGGCGCTGCGCCAATTCGTAATAGGGATTGTCGGGCAGACCTACGTAGTTGACGCTCTTGATGGCAGGGAGCGTGCGGAGACGATTGACGAGAGCCACGGTGTTGCGCACCTCATACTCGTAACGTGCCTTGAGGTTTTCCAGTCCGAGGTTCTGCATGTAAGCCACGTGCGGCGTCATGTAAGCACCGAGATTGAAGAGCATCTCGTCATGGAGGCGACGGGCAAACTCTGGATGACCGCCATAATCGATGACGATGCCGCCGAGAGTGGTGGCTCCGCCTGAAAGATACTTGGTGGTGGACACCACTTCGATGTCGACACCATGCTCATGTGCGCTGAACTCTGTGAAGGGAATGACCGTGGTGTCAGCCACGAGGGGAATGTTGTGCTTGTGGGCAATGCTTGCCAAAGCGGCAAGGTCAGCCACCTCAAGCTGCGGGTTGGTGATAATCTCAAGGAAGATGCAGCATGTGTTCTCGTCTACGGCAGCCTCCACTTCTTCGAGGTTGGTAAGGTCGCAGAGATGAGGAGTGACACCCAGACGCGGCAGGGTCTTGGTGAGGAGCGAATAGGTATTGCCGAACATGTGGCGCGATGACACCACGTTCTTGCCCTGCTCTACGAGAGAGAAGAGAGCGCCGGAGATGGCTGCCATACCTGACGACATGGCTGTGACGCGCTCGGCACCGGTGAGAGCCTTTATCTTAAGCTCAAGATAATTTACCGTTGGGTTCATCACACGCGAGTAGTCGGGCTCCTCAATGCGTCCGCAGAAAGCGTCGGACATAACGGAGGCGTTATCAAACTCGTAGGCGAGCGTATGATATACCGGCATGCTGAGTGCGCCGTATGCGTCGCCTTTCTGGAATGGGGTGTCAATAGCAAGTGTCTGCTTCTTCATGACAATAAAAGCTTATTTATTAATTACGCCGCAAAGTTATATCATTTTTATGGTTTAAACGTCATTCCGTTTGCTTTTTGTTTATTATAAATACGTAAAAACAATACAAACAATCATATATACGACATAATATATAATATGTACGTGCTACGTACGTACAAAAAAAAGACCGCCTAACATCACTGCCGAGCGGTCAATCTTTTCTTGATTATCAAACAATTACAAACTGCTTTTTCTAAATTCTTTACCTATTAATCGATTGAAATTATCCCTTTAGTTTTGTGTCTAGCGATATGGTACGGAAGAATCTCTATCTTCCTTGAATTTCACCTATATCATTTAGTGCTTGTGTTTGTGAATATTTAATTAGTCTCATGTGTTGGCTTTCATACGTGTCAAGAAGAAACATCGCCGTCGCGGCGGAGATTCGTCAGCCCGACGGCTTCCGGTTTGTTCCCTTTGACGTTTGCAAAGTTAGAAAAAAGTTCGGCACGTTATGGTGCAAAAAATAAAAACATATTGTAAAATTTCAAAAAAATAGCTATACACAAATGTTACATCCAAAAAAGCAAGTAGACAGTAAAAGAACAACTGCGACACGGATAAACAAACACACTAATTTACCAAATACTACACGAAAAATTGTATATTTTGACAAACATACTTGTAAAATTATGCAGTTTTAGAATTACAAAATCGGCAAAAGGGATTTTGGAAATTTCTTACAAAGCGTAATTTCACAAATTTATATCGGAATTAAACAAATGAACGAAGAAATACGCAACAATATAGGAAGATAGTTGATAATATCTGCGCACAATTCATAACAAACAGGTCTTAAAGTTCAGAGTAGTAAAAGTCGAAATTTAAGAATTTCCTACTGGCTGGGGGGGGGGAAATTTTTCTCCCATACGCCACTGCTTCGGACTACATCCACACATCTGCTGGAAAGCCCGACGGAACGTAGAGAGCGAATTAAAGCCCGACATGGAAGCTATCACCTCATAGGTGTAGTCAGAATCGGTCAGAAGGTGCTTGGAATGCTCAAGGCGGTATTTGTTGACATAGTCGTAGAACGATATGCCACAATACTGATTGAAGTAATTGCTCATGTACGTACGGTTAGTGCCAAGCTGTAGAGCAAGGGTGGAAAGACGGAGCTCTGGGTCCAGGTATATCTTATCCTCATCGAAAAGGACCTTAATACGCTTCGACAAATCTTCATATATACGACGATCTGCAGTAGAAATGTCAGTTAGGCCTACGGACTCAGAACAGTCTGTTTCGTTACAGTTAGTATCGGCAACTTCAGAAGGGCTGTCTGCATCGGCAAAGTCAGCAGAAACAACACTATCAGCGTTTTCTTTATTGTCTGTGGACTCTTCGTCCGTAGAAGTTGAGTGGTGGCTGGAGTCGCTGGTGAAATCAGAAAGAGACGGACTGAAGGTGCGTTTCGCCTTCTCCTGAAGGAACATATGGAAGTCCTCAGTATCGTCGAAACCACACTGGATTATAGATCTAACGAGACTCTCTATCCTAACAAGGAACATCGATACTAAAACCCATCCTACTACAGAAGCGAAGATGTAAAGACAATCGGCATAGAAATTCTGTGTTATGGTGCGAACAACCCAAGTTATCAACATAAAGACAAAACACACAAGAATGTAGTATGTCCAGTGGAAATGCACTTCATTGACTGTGGAATATTCTTGCTGGATGAGCCGACGATAGACCGGAAGACGCCAAAGGACAAGGATTATTGCAAGTATGCTGTACACTATAGACATTGCGAAAAGCAGAAAATAGGCACGGGAAGAGAGTGTTGTCTGATAGAGCGTGATGCACAAGGCAAAGGGAGCTACAATGACAGCGGCCTTAAAGATATTAAGAAAGCGCGCAAAGCAAAGCTCTATAAGCACCAATACGAAGAAAGGCAATGCTGACATGTCAATGGAGGCTATAAGCGGACTGTAAACCGAATAGACACCTTCAACATTCGAGGGATTGCCAAGAAAAAAGAGATCCTTGATATAATTGACACCTATCAATGTCATGAGGGTACATAAGAGTATCCTGACTCTGCTCTGACGACGATATATAAAGAGCCAAGCCATCATAAAATGAAACATGATGGCCATACCATATACGGCATATAGTAAATGTAGCTTATCAATCATAACCTTACGTTGTAATTTGACCTATGTGGTCCATCAACTGCAGATAATACAAACAAACAATATAAATACATTCTCAAACACTAAAGTAATAGAGAATTGTTACACATTCATAAGACACAACAAGAACCTCTCAGGCCAAAATAGTATCCTAAATGACTATTTCCTTAATTCCGCAACACTTTAGTTTAACATTATTTATAATATCCTGAGCAACAAT
>OLRA01000389.1_pt1 | contig 60741 bp, 61 predicted proteins | sample 1673011 | NCBI WGS metagenome assembly OLRA01 (sample SAMEA3136746, study PRJEB25190) | human gut metagenome | reverse complement strand
GTGATCTCCTTGACCCGCTTGGACTGGATCTTTAAACTGTCACACAGCGCCTGGGAGCGGATATTGCCGTATCCGGCCGCAGGGCCGAGATATGGGGGGTGGACTGTCTCCTCGGCAGCGCCTTAACCGCCACGGATCTTCGGGGCGGCGCCGCCATGATAGTTGCTGCCCTGGCCGCCAGAGGCGAGAGTACCATATTTGACGACGGACATGTGACCCGGGGATACGAGCGCTTTGATATGCGCCTGCGCTCCCTGGGGGCGGATATATATTTAGAGTGCTGAAAGGATATGCCAATGGCAAGGAAAATTCATAAGAGAAAGGCCGCTGACAGCCCGGAGCGTATAAGCCTGTCCCAATACCTCAGCAGCTTCAGCGGCCCTATCGTGTTCTTCCTGGTTGTTGTTACCACCATCTTTGTGATGAGCCTTTTCTTCCGTGTGACCAACATACAGGTTGAGGGGAACACGCACTATACCGACGAGGAAATAATTCAGGCTATAGATATAGAAGAGGGGGACAACCTTTTCTTCTTTGACCGTTTTTCCGCTTTGAGCCGGGTTTTTGCAAAATTGCCCTATGTTGAAGAGGTTTCCGTTGAAAGAAGTTTGCCAAATAAGGTAATAATAACCGTAACGGAAAGCCAGGCTCTGGCTTACATTGCCCTGGGTGACGAGATGTGGACCATAGACCACAGCTGCAAAGTACTGGGCAAGGCAACGGAAGAGGAGCTGACAGACATGATCGCTATCGAGGGCATCTCTCCCGGCACCTTGTTTATCGGAGAGACCATGCTCACCGAGGATAACGACACGGAGCTGGTGGATTATCTGGCCCAGGTATTGTATCAGCTGGAGGAAAGGGGTCTATACCAGCAGGTGAAGAGTATTGACTTCTCAGACAAATACAATGTGGTGTTCGATTATGGGGAAAAGTACACAGTAAAGCTGGGGGGCCCGGGAAATACGGAATATAAATTCGGTATGTTGGTGTCCGTGATGTCTCAGCTGCTGGAAGGGGACATAGGCGTCATTGACGTATCTGACGGCGTTACCGCACACTTCAAACCCATGTGATAGATAAATTACAATTTATTTACAAAAGTTTTCCGAAAAATGAAAAAAGCTATTGACTGTTGCAGAAAAATGTAATAAAATACTGCCATGATTCACAGATGTATTTTCGCATTTTATGTGACCTTAGAATAGAGAGGGAGGCAGAAGTATGGATTTCAAAGCTGAAGCAGGTCCTGAGAATGTTGTTACTATAAAGGTTGTTGGTGTCGGCGGAGCCGGCAACAATGTTGTAAACAGGATGGTCAAGGCCGGGACCCAGGGTGTGGAGTTCGTGGCTATTAATACAGACAGACAGGCTCTGGCGGTCTCCAATGCCGACCAGAAGCTTCAGATAGGCGAGAAAATGACCCGCGGTCAGGGCGCCGGTTCCGATCCGGAGATCGGCAAGCGTTCTGCTGAGGAGAGCCGCAACAACATTGCCAAGGCGGTGGAGGATGCGGACATGGTATTTATCACCGCCGGTATGGGCGGCGGCACCGGCACCGGCGCTGCTCCAGTTGTAGCGGAGATAGCCAAGGACGCGGGACTTCTGACTGTTGGCGTTGTGACTAAACCTTTCAAATTTGAGGGCAAGCGCCGCATGGACCAGGCCAACGCCGGTATAAAGGAACTGCTGGGCCGGGTGGACTCTCTGCTTATAATCCCCAATGACCGTCTGAAGTTTGCCACCGACCAGAAGGTAACCCTGGCCAATGCCTTTGAGATAGCCGACGACGTGCTGCTTCAGGCTGTTACCAGTATCTCCAACCTCATAAAGAATACCGGCTTTATCAATCTGGACTTTGCTGATGTCAACTGCATAATGCGCAGCGCCGGATTTGCACACATGGGTGTTGGACATGCTGCCGGCAAGGGCAAGGCCGAGGAGGCTGCCCGTATGGCCGTTGCCAGTCCTCTGATGGAGACATCTATCAACGGCGCTCACGGCGTGCTTATAAATATCACCGGTTCCGAGGATATGGATCTGGAGGATGTGGAAACTGCTGCCAGCCTGGTGCAGGAGGCCGCTCATCCCGATGCCAACATTATCTTCGGCGCAAGCTTCGACGACAGCCTGGAAGACGAAATCCGTGTTACCGTTATAGCCACCGGCTTTGAGGACGGTTCTGTAAATTCCTCTTCCACTCAGTCTGCGGCTGCTGCTCAGCCTGTGACTCCCCAGCGTTCTCAGGGGTTGTTTACCGGCGCTACGGAGAAGGCGGCTGCCTCTCAGCCCGTTGCACAACCGGCAGCTCAGAGCACTGCTGCTCAGCCTGCCGCCTCTGAAGAGGATCCCTTTGACAGCATTTTTAAAATATTCAATACCAAGTGAGCATATACTATCACTGAATAAACAGCCCGCCTCAGATACCAGGCGGGCTGTTTGAATTGAGGGAAGTTCATGCATATAAAATTCATGCGTTTTCTGCGCTGCTTTTCAAGAATGTATGCTGTGAAGCGACTGCCAAGAGCATCGGCTGCACTGTCTTACTATCTGACCATGACCTTTTTCCCCCTGATAATCTGCCTTTATACTCTGCTGGGCAACAGCTATGATAAGGCCATGAGCGTCCTCAGTTTTACGGATCATCTTATGGCTTCGGAAACGGTGGAATTTCTGGAAGATTTCCTGTATTATGTGGCTGAGAACAACAGCATGGCAATGATGATGGCGGGGATAGCGGTGCTGCTGACCTCGGCCTCGGCGGCAGTACGCTCCCTCCAGGGTACAATTGGGGAAATGCAGGGCGGACAGAGATTTCAAGGGGCTTTGGGATATTTGTTCAGTGTTGTTTTTTCTCTGCTGTTTTTGGCTGCACTGTATTTTGCAATCCTTGTCATGCTCACCGGCCGAAGCGTAATAGAGCGGCTTAACCAGATGCTGCCCTTCATAGATATCAGCCAGTCCTGGAGATATGTACGTTTCATGATACTTGCGGGAATAGAATATTTTATAACGCTTGGAGTTTATGAGGTGAGCAAGCGCAGCTGGGACAGCTATAAGACCTGGCCTGGAGCGATACTGGCTACGGTGGCTTTGGTGGGCGTCAGCATAGCTTTTTCCGTTTTTATAGATGCTTCGACCAAATACCCTCTGGTATACGGCTCCTTGGCCTCGGTGATACTGCTTATGCTGTGGCTGTATTTCTGCTGCATGGTGATATTCTGCGGCGCGGCGGTGAATATTGTGATAAGAGATTTGAAGGCCCGAAACAATTATCGGGCGATACAGTAATAACTAAAAAGGTACGTCCCCCATGATTTTGCGGGACGTACCTTTTTAGTTCATAAATTTGTCAATGGCCTCATTGAGGGCGGCCAGCTGCTGGGAGTCTCCGGAACCGGCACCGTCAATGCAGTGCTCAAGGTGATCTTTGAGTATGACCTTGGCCGTGCTGTTGAGGGCGGAGCGCACCGCTGCCAGCTGTACCAGAACTTCGGTGCAGTCCCGGCCGTTTTCCACCATACGCTTTACCGACTCGAGATGACCAATGGCCCGTGACAGTCGGTTAATGACAGCCTTTGTCTGAGTGTGTGTATGGCTGTGGCCGTGGCTGTGACCGGGGCCCTCCGACTCATGACTATGTACATGGCCGTCTCCGTGGTCGTGGAAAAATACGGTCTCTTTCTTGTCGTCCATTTTATCCTCCAATCTCAGGTATAGTCAGAACTACAGGTATTCTGTCAGCAATGGAAAGGCCGCCTGGACTTACATCGCAGTCCAGAGCCAGTATCTCCACTCCAGCCGCCGCGGCTTCAGCCAGTGCCAGGCCGAAATCCCTGTGCTTGTCCCAGGCCGGCTCAAAGTGCTCTACATGGCGCATTTGTATCACAAACACTGCATAGCATTTGTAGCCCTCCGCCAAAGCTGCCCGTAGGCCATGGAGGTGCTTGACTCCTCTCAGGGTAGGGGCGTCGGGAAAACGGACTATACCGTTTTCTTCCAGAGTAACGCCCTTTACCTCTGCAAGGCAGGGCTGACCGTCCTGCTCAAAGTAAAAATCAAAACGGGAATCCCCGTGGGTATATTCCGGCTTAACATGTTCAGGTGTGAAGCCAAGGCCGCCACCCATGAGCCATTGACCAAATACTGCATTTGGAGCGTTGGCATCCATGTTGATGAGCCTCTCACCCTTCCATACGGCAACAAGATCATAGGCGGTCCTGCGTTTTGGGTTGTCCGAATGCTGCAAAAGAACTCTGGCGCCGGGGACAAGAAGCTCCCTGCACCTGCCGGTATTCTTTACATGGCAGACCACCGGCTCACCTGCCAGCTCCACATGGGCTATAAATCGGTTGGGGCGATCTATAAACCGGGCCTCCACTATGTTTTCGTACCTCATTTTGGAGCGAACTCTTCTGCCCAGGCTTTGGCTATCCTGGAAGCTACAGCATCTCCAGGCTCTTTGACCTGCAAAAGAACGGTATCCTCGTCACGGCTGAGTACGGACCTGAGGTTGTCGGTCAGCATGGTGAATTTGTCTCCAAGGCCAAAACGTTGCTTTATCCCGGCGGCATTTTCCGCACCCTTTACAACTCCGATGATAGGTACGTCGCTGTTCAGAAGTTCTGCAAGGGCATTGCGGAACTGGGGGATGAGCATTTCAAAACCGCCTATTTCATCCAGCACAACAAATGGATAGTATTCCGCCTCCTGGAGAAGACGGACACCCTGATTGCGAAAGACCTCGTTGTCCTTGGATGGCTTTGGTCCGCTGTAATCCAGAATACGCCAGCGCTCATATCCCGTATCTGACAAGACAGCGGCGGCAGGCATGAGGTCAAAGCCAAGAAGACTGCCCCTGCTGTCTTTTACCCGTTCCGTGACAAGTCCCCCAGCATAAGCTATGGAAGCTCCAAGGGCCTGCCTTATGATTGTGGTTTTACCGATCCCTGAGGGGCCGGTGAGAAAGAGCCTTTTTTTCATAGCATCACCTGATTTAACTTATGAGCTGATTATACACTCATGGGGTAAAATTGTAAACAGGCGTGGAAAAGGGTGACAGTAAAGAAAAACAGGCTGCACTAGAGTGCAGCCTGTTTAGTACGGATTTCTTGCCGGTTACTGCTCCGGCAGCTTGCACACGTCTATCCACTCCAGAGCTTTGGAGTACTTGAACAGTTCATCCAGATTCAGCTCAATGGCGCTGCTGGCGCTGCCCACGGCGGGGAATACGGTTGTAAAACGCTTGAGACTCTCGTCCAGATATACAGGGATGCCTTCATTGCAGCCAAAGGGACACACGCCGCCCACAGGATGGCCCACCAGTTCCTGTACCTCATCGGCAGAGAGCATTTTGGCTTTCATGTGGAACTTATCCTTGAACTTGCGGTTGTCAATACGGGCATCTCCGGCTGCCAATATAAGCATACAGCCGTCCTCAGTCTTGAAAGAGAGGGTCTTTGCTATTCTGGCTCCCTCTACGCCCAGGGCCTGGGCGGCCAGCTCCACCGTAGCGGAGGAGACGGTAAATTCCTGTACTCTGTCTTCAATACCCAGCGCCCGGAAATAGGCGCGGCCTTTTTCAATGGACATCTTTTTACCTCTTGCTTTTAATCTTTATATTAATTTACATGTTGCTGAAATAGCCGGGGAAATATGTACCGGTAAGACCTGCCCACATGGAAGTGGGGAAGCGGTCATACTCCCGGATAAAATCACGCACGGTCTCGTTATAGGCGGCGCCATTTTCCTCAGTGGCTTCGATGGCAGTGCTTATTTGAGCGGAATATTCCTCCATTGCCGTGGTGTGCCTCTGACTCAACCCGGTACTATGCAGCTGATTTTCCACCAGTTTGAGCTGCTGAACAAAATCGTCATAGCACCAGCCGATATATGAAATGTCTTCACCTGAATAAGAGATGGCGGACTCCAGCCCGTCCAGGGCATAGCTCAGGTCATCAGTGCTGATACCGTAGTTTTTGGCAATGACTATTATATCGTCGGTAATTGAGCAAAGCTCCTTAACGGAGTCGTATACTGCGGGATAGTCAACACCGCCCACACGCACGCCGTCAAAAAAACCGTCGGAAATGTCAATGCATTTATCGTTGAGCTTGATGCTGATGGAGGCCATCGTGGAGATATAGACCACGAGGATGGTCACGATAACAGCCACGGAGGGCTTTTTAAAAAATTTCATATTGTCTCCTTATAATAACTCAGCCCTTCATCTCCAGAAGCTTATGTTTGAGCTCTCCTTCAATGCGTCCAAGCTCTTCTTCGGCTTGGGCACGGCGGGCCCTGCCGTCATCCTGGATGCGCCGCACCTCATCCAGAGTTGCAATGAGCTCCATGTTGGTCTTCTTCAGCGTCTCCATATCCACAATGCCCCTCTCTGCTTCCTGGGCAATGCCTACGCTGCCCTGACGCAGGGTCTCGGCATTCTTCATGAGAAGCTGATTGGTCATGTCGGTAACCTGGCGTTGGGCCTTCATGGCCTGCTCGGAATGGTACAGGCTCATAGCCATAACCATCTGGTTTTTCCAGAGGGGAATGGTGTTGACTATGGAGGAACGAATCTTCTCAGCCATAAGGCTGTCGTTATTCTGCACCATGCGTATCTGAGGAGCCATTTGGACGGAGATAGTGCGGGTCAGCTCCAAATCGTGTATCTTTTTTTCAAAGCGGCCGATAAGGTTGGCAAAGTCGTTGGCGGCCTGGGCGTCCTCCGGCAGACCGGTCTCTTTGGCGTGAGCCACTTTTTCCGGCAGTTCCACGCTGCGCAGATGTTCTATCTTCAGCTTTCCTGCCAGAATGTACATGGTCAGCTCTTTCATGTACTCCTGGTTGCGCTGATACATCTTATCCATCATGCTGATGTCCTTCATCAGCACTATCTCATGCTTTTCCAGGGACTCAACAATTTTGTCCACATTTACCTCAGCCTTGGCAAACTGTGCCTTCATCTCGGCAATGGACTGGCCGGCCTTTTTAAACAGACCCAGAAATCCCTTCTTTTCCTCCACGTCGAAGTTAAGGCCCTGGAGCTCCACCACAAGATTGCCCAGCATGTCGCCAACCTGGCCCAGATCCTTTGTCTTGACGCTGCTCAATGCGGCGTCGGAAAACTCGGATATATTCTTCTGGGCTGCGCTGCCGTAATTCATTATTTGCTCGGCATTGGTGACATCTATCTGCTCTGAAAAGCTCCGCACAGCCTGCTGCTCAGCGGCACTGAGCTTGTCCAGCTCCAGCTTCTCCGGAGGAATCGGGGCCTTTTCCTCCTCCGGTGCCGGTGCCTGCTCAACAGCGGCGGCAGCGGCGGGCTGAGGGTCAAGAGTGAGAGAGGGAATGTAGCTGTTCTCTTCGTTCATTTTTATCGTCCTTTCTGGATGGTAGATCAATTAAACGTCAAAATCTTTTTCGCCGGAGAGACCCTCTCTGGCCAGCATCCGGTTCATAACCTCTATATCCGTTTCAATATCCAGGGCCTGGTTTTCAAACAGCGAGTCCAGCCGTTTCTTGTAGGCCACAATAGCTTGGTCCAGCATTTCGGTTATATTGTTCATGCTTCTGTCCAGATTCTCGCCCTCTATACCTTGAGAGCTCATACGGTCATAGGCGTTGAGCAGCTTTATGGTAGTGGGCAGATAATAGTTCATGAACTTTTTTATCTGAGGGATATCGTCAGGGTCAGCAATTGCATCCTGGGTAATTTTATCTGTGATGCGCATCAGCTCATTTATCTTCTGCCGTACGTCCTTGTCCTGGACGGAAGAATAGATGCGTGCCATCTCTCCCAAAGCCCGGTAACCTTCTTCCAGTATGGGATCTATCTCCGGGCCGTAGCTCTTTTTCTGCTCGGGGGACTTCCTGCCCTCGGCCGTCTCCTTGACGTCCGCCTCCTTTTCATCCTTCTCGGCACGGCGGCTGACAAGATAGGCGGAGAGACCTGCCAGGACAATGGTTACAATCATAGCCCATACCCTGTACAAAGGCAGTATGCAGGCGGCCAGAAGCCATACTCCGGCAAAGGTATAGTAAGGCAGGACGTCTTTTTTCCTTTTTCTCGTGTTCCGTCTTGACAAGGCGATTCCCCCAATGTATTGAACTAAATGCGTATCGTATAAATATATCATTTCTTGTCCTAACATTTTATATCCATTCCATCTCCGCGTCAAGTAAATATATATATCCGGATATACTTCACCGGAAGAAGAGCGAGAAAAAACTGGGGCTTGTCAAGATGAAATCAGTGTAGTATAATAAACCGAATATCCAGATAATGTATATTGACTACATTGGCTCAATCGGACCGATATAGGTTTGCAACCTCGCAGGAAAGATCGGGAGGAGGAAAAAGCATGACCGTAATTGCGCCTTCGGTATTGTCTGCCGACTTTGCAAAGCTGGCTATTGAAGTGGATGAAGTCAGAGCGGCCGGTGCTCAGTGGCTGCATTTCGATGTGATGGACGGCATGTTCGTACCCAATATTTCCATGGGTATCCCGGTGCTTAAAAGCCTGAGAAAGTCAACGGATATGTTTTTGGATGTGCACCTGATGATTGAAAAACCCATCAGATACACCAGGCAGTTTTGCATGGCTGGCGCGGATCTGGTTTGCTTTCACGTGGAGTCTGATACAAGGGAGAATATAGCCGCAGCGATAGCCCTTGCTAGGGAACTTGGCAAGAAGACCGGGGTATCACTCAAGCCGGGTACACCGATTGAGGAGCTGCTTCCCTTTGTAAAGGATGTGGATTTGGCTTTGGTTATGACTGTGGAGCCGGGTTTCGGCGGTCAGAAATTTATGAACGACCAGCTGTCAAAGATCCGGGAGCTGAGAAAATACATCGATCAAGAGGGATTTGACTGCCTTATAGAAGTGGACGGCGGCATTGACGAGTTTACCGCGCCTCTGGCTCTGGAAGCCGGGGCAAATGTCCTTGTGGCCGGCAGCGCCGTATTCGGAAAGGCCGACAGAGCCGCAGCGATAGCTGCTCTGAAAACAAAATAAAAAATATTGACCCATGGGGTCAGGAGAGCATTTATGTCCTTTTTTCCTGCATCTCTTGAAAACCTGATAGATAAATTCGCATCCCTGCCCGGCATAGGGCGCAAGAGCGCCCAGCGCCTGGCCTTTTATGTGCTGGGGCTGCCTGAGGCTGAGGCCAAAGACTTCGCTGCCGCTATAGTTGACGCAAAGACCAGTGTTCACTGCTGCCGGGTGTGCCAGAACCTCACCGAGGGGGAGCTTTGTTCCATCTGCGCCAGCGACCGCCGGGACAAGGGTACCATCTGCGTGGTCTCTGAGCCTAGAGATGTGCTGAGCATTGAGCGGGGACACGAATATAACGGGACTTACCACGTGCTCCACGGGGCCCTTTCTCCAATGAGCCATGTGGGTCCGGACGATATAAAGATAAAGGAACTGCTGGTACGTGTGGCCGAGAACGATGTGGATGAGGTCATTATGGCCACAAACCCGGACACCGAGGGAGAGGCTACGGCTATGTATATCTCCAGGCTGCTCAAGCCTTTTAATGTAAAGGTGACAAGACTTGCCTATGGGATACCTGTGGGCTCTAACCTGGAATTCGCCGATGATGCAACCTTGAATCGTGCCATGGAAGGGCGCACGGAGATGTAAAAGTCTCTTCCTGTATATTGATGAGTATAATAACCCTTGGAATGCGGCTATACTTCAAGGGTAATACATAATGCAAATCTATTAAAAACGAAACGATGTGATAGTAAGAATGGAGAGAGTATGGTATCTAAACTGAAAATTATTCCTCTTGGCGGTCTCGGAGAGATCGGCAAGAACATGACGGCCTACGAATTCGGCGGTGACATCATTGTGGTGGACTGCGGCATGGGCTTTCCCGACGAGGATATGTACGGCGTTGACATTGTGCTGCCGGATATAAGCTATCTGAAAGCCAATGCGGAAAAGATCCGTGGCATGATATTGACCCATGGTCACGAGGACCATATCGGTGCCGTGCCCTATGTGCTCAAGGAACTGAACATGCCTATCTATACCACGCCCCTTACGGCGGCTCTGGTAGAGCTGAAACTGGAAGAGCATGAGCTGCTGTATAATACACAGATATTCACCAAGAAAGCGGGCTCCAGTTTCCGCCTGGGCTGTTTTACGGTGGAATTTATCCACGTAAACCACAGCATTCCCGACGCAGTGGCTCTGGCCATCAAGACACCCATCGGCACTGTTGTGCACACAGGAGACTTTAAAATTGACCTGACCCCCATTGCCGGAGGCATGATCGACATTCCGCGGCTGGGCCAGCTTGGAAACGAGGGCGTTCTGGCCCTGCTCAGCGACTCTACCAACGTGGAAAAGCCGGGTCATTCCGATTCGGAGAGAAAGGTTGGGGAGAGCTTTGACAAGCTCTTTAACGGCTGCGACAAGCGAATCATAATAACCACTTTTGCCTCAAATGTACACCGTTTGCAGACGGTGATCAATGTTGCCGCCAAATACGGACGCAAGGTGGGTATTACCGGGCGCAGCATGGAAAACGTCCTGCGGGTTGCCTCTGTGCTGGAGTATATGAAGATACCCGACAACGTGCTCATGGAAATCGAGCAGCTCAACAAGCTGCCCAAAAACCAGGTGGTCATTATCTCTACCGGCAGCCAAGGGGAAACTATGTCCGCACTCTATCGTATGGCCTTCTCAGAACACAAGCAGGTGAATGTGGATGCCGGGGACAGAGTCATTATTTCTGCCTCCGCCATCCCCGGGAATGAGAACACCATCAGCCGTGTTATCGACGAGCTTTTCCACAAGGGAGCCGAGGTCATATACGACAGGCACACGGATCTGCATGTCTCCGGGCATGCCTGCCAGGAGGAAGAGAAGATGATGCTGGGGCTGGTGAAGCCCAAATTCTTCATCCCTGTTCACGGCGAATACCGTATGCTGGTAAAACATGCGGAGCTGGGCAAGCTCATGGGTGTTGCCCCCAGAAATATAGTCATTGCTGAAAACGGCAAGGTCATAGAGATAACCAAGAAGACCATCAAGTGCGAGGAGTCCGTCCAGGCCGGGGCCGTCATGGTGGACGGCAGCGGAATAGGCGAGGTGGGCAGTGTTGTCCTGAGAGACCGGCATAAGCTGGCGGAGGACGGGATGGTGGTCGTCATTCTGCCTTACTCCAGCGATGCCCACGCCCTTATCTCCGAGCCTGAGATTGTTACCAGGGGCTTCATCTATGTAAAGGAAGCTGAGGGGGTTCTTGAAGAGCTCAAGCGTGTGGCGATTGAGTCGGTCATGGCCTGCGAGGAGCACAAGATAAATGACTGGTCGGCCATAAAGAGCCGGGTGAAAAACAACATATCCGGATACCTGTACAAGACCACCCGCCGCAGCCCCATGATACTTCCGGTAATAACCGAGGTGTAAGGCCGTGAATATCCAGATATTCGGCAAGGCGAAATGCTTTGATACAAAGAAAGCCGAGCGATATTTCAAAGAGCGGCGGATAAAGTACCAGTTTGTGGATATACTGAAATTCGGTATGAGCAGGGGAGAGCTGAACTCGGTGAAAAACGCCGTGGGCCTGGAGGCCATGGTGAACACTGAGGACGAGGACTATCCCATATATAAATATCTCTCCTCCAACGAGGCCAAGCTGGATAAACTCTATGAGGTGCCCTATCTCATAAAGACTCCCATAGTTCGAAACGGAAAGCAGGCCACCGTTGGCTATTGCCCGGAGGTATGGAAAACCTGGGAATAATGTGAGAATATTCAAAACCCTGGATGCAGGAGCCTGCATCCAGGGTTTTGGCTTTTTTTGTAATTGCCGGCTGCGCAGCGATGGAAAAGGAAAGAGCTGCGGGCAACAATTCTGCCGGCGGTCTTGATCAACCAGAGCCGGCGGTGTCAATGACTCAGAAGCAAGAGTATGCGCCGTCCACTATTACATTGCTTCCGGTGGTATAGCCGGAGGCATCACTTGCCAGATAGAACAGGGCAGGGAGCAGTTCCTCAGGTTTGCCCATCCTGTGCATTGGCATAAGAGGCTCCCAGGCGTCCCGAAGCTCCTGAGGAGTGTCTGCCGACATGGGAGTGCCAATGTAACCTGGGCTCAGACTGTTGACTCGAATGCCGGAGTTCACCCATTCCATTGCCAGGGAGCGTGTCATCTGGATAACGCCCGCCTTGGAGGCATTGTAGGAGCACTGCCACTGGGGGATGTTTACTATAGTGCCGGACATGGAGGCCATATTGATTATGCTGCAGGGCTTATTGACAGATATCATTGCCCTGGCTACGGAGCGGCAAACAATGTACTCACCGGTGAGGTTGCAATCCAAAACCTTCCTGAATTCCTCTATTGACGCCTCTATTGTTGACTTGTGAATGCAGATCCCGGCATTGTTGAATACGACGTCTATGTGGCCATAGCTGTCCATTATCTGTGCAACTGCGTCATCCACTTCCCGCTCATTTGTAACATCGCACTTAATCCAGAGTGCGTCCTTGCCGGTTTCCTTTTTTATGAGGGAGCGTGTGTCCTGTGCACTGGATCTGCTGAGTATGACAACGTCAGCTCCGGCCTTTGCAAAGCCAAGGGCAACTACCTGGCCGATACCCCGGCCGCCTCCGGTAACTATGGCGGTTTTACCGTCCATGCCGAATAATGTGTCTAAATAGCTCATTTGTATACCTCTTTAAAATTATCTGGCCGTCACTGAAGAATTTTTCCTCAGTGACGGTTTTTATATGGAGAAATTCAGAGACCCAAAAATTTGCTTATATTGCCGGACATCACCAGCTCCTTGTCCTGAGGACTGATATAGTTATCCAGCAAAGCATGATATTTGGCAACTTCCACCCTCATAATCTGGAAAGGAGCATCGGAGCCAAAACATACTCGGTGGGCCCCAAGCCGCTTTATGGCGTTGAGCACGGAGGCGGGATTGGAATCACTGCCTACCAGCATAATGTTGGGACACTCCTCGGCTGCTTCAATGGCTGCTACATGCAGGTCATTGACAGCGGCTCCTCCCATGTGCACCATAAGGATGGGGAGCTGAGGAAATCTTTTGGCCACGTGCATGACCCGGTATGGGTGAGTGCGCTCATAGGCGTCGCAGGCAGAGTGGAAAGCTACGGTCTTGCCATATTTTGCAACTTCCTCCACCAGAGGTAGCACCTTCTCAGGATCATCGGCAAAATACTGATTCTGAGAACCGTTGAATTTCACGCCGTAAAAACCATACTCTTCGAAGCAGCGCTTTATGGTGTCCCGTGCCTCGTCCATGCCAAGAGAAGGGTCGACCCAGCCAAATCCGAGAATACGGCCGGGATATTTTTTTGTCCCCTCATATACATGTCGGAGGGCCAGATTGAGGTTGGTTTTGACATATGGTGGGTGAGGTTGGCAGCGAACCTTGTCCACACCTGACTCATCCATGTATTCTATCATGCTGTCTATTGTGGTGCAGATATCGTTATCTTTGATTGGGGTTACATGCACATCGGCATCTATTATCATATGTTTATCCTCCTTTGCTTGTGAGTATTCTGATGCTGCCCCGACTCCGCGGGGGAAGCCGGGAAAAATACATAAAGCTTAATCTATCAGGTTTGGCAGGAGCATTGATATGGTGGGAATATAGGTTATCAGCAGCAGACAGACTGTCATCACAATAATAAAGGGGACAATGCCCTTTATTACGGTGTCCACCTTCTCGTTGCCGACTCTGGCTGCCACAAACATGTTCACGCCCAGAGGCGGGGTTATGAAGCCTATTGCAAGGTTTACAACCATAACTATACCGAAATGTACCGGATTTACACCAAAGGACTCAACTACAGGTAAAAGAATTGGGGCAAGGACCAAGATTGCCGGCGTAGTATCCATGACGCACCCAACAATAAGCAAGAGTATGGTTATGAGCAGGAGCATCACAAACTTGCTTGACGTGAGAGTTAGCATGGCGTGAGTCACTATGGCAGGGATCTGTTCTATGGTAAGAACCTTGGTGAAGGCAGAGGCACAGCCCAAAATAATCATTATGGTGGCAGTGGTAAGGCAGGAGTTGCCCAGACAACGGAGCAGAGATTTCATGTTAAGCTCACGATGCACAAATATGCCGACCACAAGAGCGTATATTGCAGCTACGGATGCAGCCTCGGTGGGAGTAAATATTCCGCCGTATATACCGCCCAGAATTATGATTGGGTTTATAAGAGCCCACTTGGCGTCCCAGGCCATTTTTAATGTGCGCTTCAGTGAGAAGCGGCTTTGCTCACCCTTCCATCCGTTCCTCTTGCAATAAAAATAGCACCAAAATATAAGGGCGAGACCAATGAGCAGACCGGGCAGAAAACCACCCATGAACAGGGAAGTTATTGAGGTACCGGTGGAGACACCATACATTACCATAGGTATGCTGGGCGGAATAATGACGCCTATTGCACCTGCACTGGCAATGAGAGCCAGAGAAAACTTTTTGCTGTAGCCTTTCTCAATAAGTGTGGGGTATACCATGGAGCCCACGGCTGCTACCGTAGCCGGGCCGGAGCCGGACACGGCGGCAAAGAACATACACACCACTACTGTCACTATTGCGAGTCCGCCGGTAATCCGGCCAAACATCTCGTTAAATACGTTCAGAAGACGCCTTGACACACCGCCTTCGGCCATCAGCTCGCCTGCAAGAACGAACAGAGGCACGGCCATTATTGGGAAGGAATCGGTACCGGTAACCAGCGCCTGCGCCACATAGGAAGCGGAGAGCCGACCGTTAACCAAGACTGCGGCCAGGGATGAGGCACCGATGGCGACACCCACAGGCACCTGCAGGATTATCAGCAGGAACAGACCGCCAAAAAGCATAAGACTAGCCATTTATCTGTTCCTCCTTTGGAGTCTTTATTCGGTAGATTATGACCTGGACCTGGCGGAAGCTTGTCAGCGCAAAGCCGACACAAGGTGCAAGATAGACTATCCACATGGGCAGATGCATTGCCGGCGAATACTGGCCGGATGCCATCTGTTTCATCACGAGGCTGTAGGACGTTACGGTAATGACCAGACAGAATACCAGGAAAAGTATATCGCCCACAGTAACTATATGGTGGCGGATACTTTTGGGAAACAGGGATAGAGTGGCCTCTATTTTCACGTGCTTCATTTTTCTGGCGGCATAGGGGATGCCAAGATATATCAGCCAAATAAACAGGTAACGGGCCAGCTCCTCAGACCAGGCCAGGGAGCTGCCGACAAAATAGCGCATAATAACTTGGATAAATATCAGCAGAGTCATGACCGATATCAGCACAATGCATATGGATGCCTCAAACTTTTCATCCAGGAGCTTTAAAAATCGCACGTTTTCACCTCCGGCTAAAACAGCTGTTCATTAACCGAGAAGAGCGTCAAAAAGCTCAGGCTCTGACATGGTCTCCTTGATCATATCAAAGATATTGGCCTCCTGGACGGCCTGCTGCCAAAGACTCTTTTCCTCCATGGTAAGTTCGCTGACTACATTGCCCTCTTCCTTAATCGACTCCAGAATATCCTGATCATACTGACGGGATATCTCACGCTGATAGGGGGTCGTCTCTGTAGCAGCGTCTAGGATGATCTGCTGCTGTTCAGCGGTAAGAGAATTGAACTTGTCCAGATTCATGAACACCACGAAAGGAGTGTACTGATGCTGGGTTATGGAAATATACTTCTGAACTTCCTGAAGACCGTTTGCATAGATGACGGAAAGAGGATTTTCCTGTCCGTCAATGGTGCCCTGCTGGAGTCCGGGATAAACTTCTGCAAAGGCCATTGGCGTGGGGTTGGCTCCGAAAGCACTCCAGGTGGCAAGCACTATTTCGTTTTCCATGGTCCTGATTTTCAGCCCCTCAAGGTCTGAGAGGACGCGGACTTCGCGCTTGTCGTTGGTGAGATTCCTGAATCCGTTTTCCCAGAAAGCGAGGCCCTTCAGACCCACATCTTCCATTCCGTCCAGAATAGCCTTGGCGCCTTCTCCATCCATTATCGTGTCTACCTCGTCGGTGCTGAGGAACAGAAACGGAGCGTCAAAGGCAAGGAGGTTGGGGTAAACACCGGCAGACTGACTGGTGGAGCATACGGCTATATCGATATCGCCAAACTGGGTGGTCTCGGTGGCCACTCGGTCGTCTCCGAGTACGCTGTCAGCATAAATAGTAATTGTTATTGTGCCGTAGGATGCTTCTTCAACCAGCTCCTTAAACTTATCAGCGCCGTCTTTCAGGTTCTGAGAGGTCCCTATGGACATTATGAGCTCTATTGAATCCCCTGCCGGCTCGGCGGCCGCAGTCTCCTGGGACTGGGTATCATCGGCAGCAGGCTCATTGGAAGCGTCGCCTCCGCAGGCACAAAGGGCCAGCACCAGGCTGAGCGTCAAAAGTAACGACAGGATTTTTTCATTTTTCTTCCTTCCTTTCTGATATATGTGTATCCAACTCTTTTGCGTGAGCAATTCCGCTGGCAAAGGTTAAGGCTAACTTGCTCAGATACCTCCTTATATAGTTTTGCTTTTTTTTGTAAGTATTAATATTTTTTTCAGCCAATCCTCCTGGAACCTCACACATTTTGCTGTAAAAAAAGAATATCATTAGCTTTTACTTTTGTCAATCTTTTTATTAAAGTTTTTACTTATTGCACATAAAAATGCCCCGGCAGAAATGATTCTGCAACGGGGCTTTTTATGTGCAGGAGTCTGCTTTAACTGCGGAAGAGGGAAAAGTCATGAGAGATCCATGTTATCAATAAAATCCTCCCTGACCATCTGAGCGGCTCCGATAGCTGAGGAGAGCCTTTTATAATTGCCGGTGGTAAAGTATGAGGTGTCAGTGTCAAAGTTATTGTACTTGCGGGTCTTTTTTGCAAATTTGCTGATATATTGCTCTACATATCCGCCGACATAACCGCCGAGGATTATGTCGCAGTCAAGGATCATGCGAATGTTGGTGACAGCTATTGCCAGATCCTCCAGATAGGTATCCCAGCGCTTTTCAGCCTCTGCGTTGCCATTTTCCAGTTTATCAAAAAATGACTCCAGATGATCATAAGGGTCATCCAGCAGGGAGAGAGCCGAGCAGTATGCATCCAGGCAGCCTTCCTTGCCGCAGTAACAGCGTTTGCCGCCGGGATGAATTATCATGTGACCAATTTCACCGCTTTTGCTCAAATTGCCGGTGCACAGCTTGCCGTCATAATATATGGCGCCGCCAACAGTATTGCTGAGTGAAAAGTAGACGGTACTTTTGTTGCGTCTGTCTACCTCCGCAAAGGCGGCACAGTTTGCGTCATTGTCAAAAACCGTAGGATAATTTATGTGGCGATAAAAATTGGAAAGACTCAACCCTTCCACACCCAGAACATGGGACTTTGAAATTATGGTGCGCTCCGCATTTAAAATGCCGGGAATGGATATACCCACACCGATGAGCTTTTTTCGATCCACTGAGTTCCTGTCAAGAAAATCCTCAAGCATGACACCGATGGCTTTATAATATTCATAGTTGTCCTTATAGAGGAGACGCTGGATATCCTCTGCCAGCATATCACCGGAAAGATCCAGCATCGCAAAGCGGACGTGGCGTTTTGTAATATCTATGCCTACCATTTGTTTCACGTTTCTTGCTACGGATACCATTTTTGCCTTGCGCCCTCCGGTGGAGCCGTAAGCTCCTACTTCACATAGATAGCCCGCTTCCAGTAACTCCGTGACATTTGAAAAGACAGTTGGCATACTGTACCCAAGATCCTTGGCAATGTCCTGGCGGGAGACCACGTCATTTTCAAGGATGTATTTAAAGATAATGGCCCGATTCTGTTTTTTGATTTCGGTGACACTGTTTATTTTAGCCATGTTGTCCTCTTTCATGGAAGCCAGCAGCAGCCTGTGACTGCTCTGCCGCCCATATGTTTTGTTATACATAAGTTTAACAAAAGGTTTTTTAAAACGCAATATTTTTTTAGCCCATTATTGACAACAGCTTATAATTGATATATTATACAGACAAGACTTAGATAAAATGTTTTATTAAAGTTATTATAGGGGGAACAGATATGTTACAGCAAATTATGACCAAACCCGGAGAAATACAATTTAGAGAAGTGCCCATCGGAGAACCGGGTGAGGGTGAAGTCCTAATCAAGATGAGAAACATCGGTATATGTGGCTCCGACATACACGTATATCATGGAAAGCATCCCTTCACCAGTTATCCGGTAACTCAGGGGCATGAGGTATCGGGAGAAGTTGTAAAGGCCGGCCCAGGTGTAACGGGGCTGGAGCCCGGACAGAAAGTCACCGTACAGCCGCAGGTGACCTGCGGGAAATGTTATCCATGCAGACACGGTAAATATAACCTGTGTGAGGAACTGAAGGTCATGGGCTTTCAGACGACGGGCATGGCCTCCGAGTACTTTATAGCGCCGGCAAAACTTGTGCTGCCGTTGCCGGACAACATGAGTTTTGAACAGGGAGCCATGATAGAGCCATTGGCTGTTGCGGTACATGCCGTACGGCAGTTCGGAGACATAGCCGGAAAAGATGTGGTAGTCATGGGGGCGGGCCCCATAGGCAACCTGGTGTTTCAGGTTGCAAAGGGCCTTGGCGCAGCTCACACCCTTGTGACCAGTCACGGCGGCATCAGAGCGGAACTGGCCAGAGAGTGCGGGGCCGACTGGGTTATTAATACCAGAGAGGAAGACTTGGGGGATGCCATGCTCCGCTGCTTCGGGCCGGACAAGGCAGATGTGATATATGACTGTGCGGGCAACAACGCCAGTATGGGAGATGCAATAAAGTATGCCCGCAAGGGAAGCGTCATAATACTTGTGGCTGTGTTTGCCGGTATGGCAAACGTGGACCTGGCGGTGCTAAATGATCACGAGCTGGATCTCAATACAACCATGATGTATAGGGAAGAAGACTATATTGAAGCGATTCGTCTGGTCAGCCAGGGAAAGGTAAAGCTGGAACCGCTGATGACAAAGGTCTTTTCTTTCAAGGATTACAAGAAAGCCTATGAGTATATAGACAACAACAAGGCAAGTTCAATGAAGATACTTATTGACGTACAGAAATGAAACAGATGGACCTGATATGCGTGGGTGAAATTCTTGTGGACTTTCTGCCCGGAGAGCTGCCGTGGACATATATGGCAAAGCCCGGCGGCGCACCGGCAAATGTTGCAGTGGCTGCAGCGCGAAACGGACTTAAAGTAGGTATGTGCGGACGTGTGGGCAACGACAGTTTTGGCCGTTTCCTTATAAAGACGCTAAAGAATAACGGCGTGGATTTCCTGTGCCCTGAGCCGGTGGAGTCTGCTGTAACGACCATGGCTTTTGTAAGTCTCGACGATGACGGAGACAGGAGTTTCACATTCGTGCGAAAACCAGGAGCAGATTGTTTTCTGACGGCAGAGAATGTCTCGGCCTGCGGTCTGGAGCGGGCCAGAATGGTGCATGCCGGTTCGTGCTCGCTGTCGGAAGAGCCGGCTGCCGGGGCCACAGTATATGCGATCCGCCAGGCTAAAAGCATGGGCAGACTAGTAAGCTTTGACGTAAACTACAGAGAGACCATGTGGCATGGAGACAGAGAGAGGGCTGCGGCAGCAGTAAAATCTTTGCTGCCGTATATTGACCTGCTGAAGTATTCCGACGAGGATGCGCAGCTGCTGGGGCTGAATGAACTGGACGGACCTGAACTGGTAGTTGAAACACGTGGCAGCAGGGGAGCGCTCATGCGCTGGAAGGGCATGAGCCGCAGCGTTCCAGGCAGGAAAGTTCAATGTGTAGATGCCACAGGGGCGGGGGATGCCTTTTGGGGAGCATTCCTGTCATATCTGCTTGGAGCAGGAGTAAGCACGACATCGCAGCTTTCGATGCCGCTGCTGACCGGGGCCATGGACTATGCCAATGTTGCCGGCAGCCTGTGCGTACAGAAAAAGGGAGCTATGGAGTCTTTGCCAACCAGAGCGGAGATAGAAAAACTTACATGTGCTGTGACGTGACATGAAACATTCGGTAACTCTGATTTAATAGCCGTTAAAAGGGAACTGCAGCGGGTTTTCGTATAATGGAACAGACCGCGATAACTGTATGATAAAAGTCCATTGCAGGGACTAACGTTGCCCCACTTATCAGACTGTATATGATCTGATAGGTGGGGTGTTTTCTTTATCTGGGGAGTTGCACCAAATGGCGTACGCAAGACGGCATACACCGGTCTTCGGGGAATCTGGCGTCAAAAAATGAAAATTATTAAAGGCCCGCACTTTATAAGGCGGGCCATTGCGCTGCAGTTACTCTATTTCTACCGGCACTCCGTTGATTTCCACACCGGAATCAGCGGAAATTATAATGTATTTTCTGCCGTTTTCCTTTTTGGTCTTTATAAGATAGCTGTATTGCGGGTCAAGGCTTATTTTTATTTGTTCGGTCTCAACTGTCATTTTACGGCTGTTGCATATGCTGGTGGATACAACCTGAGTGTCCTTACCCAACCTCTCTTCATAGTGCTGTACGAAGACCTCTGCCTTTTCAGCCGGTGTGCCGCTGTCCTCCAGCATCTCTGCCATTTCGTGGGCGGTAAAGCAGAGAACCTCCGGAGATTTGCTCTCCTTGTGAGCGGCTATCCTGTCGCACAGCTGCTGATTCAGATTCTGCATTACCTCAAAGCTGCACCTGGAATCCATTGAGTCGGTGAGCAGCTGGTCGAAGCAGTCCTTCTGCTCCGCAGCAGTCATTGGGGCGGGCAGGTTGAATACGGAGCTCACAAAAGCGGCGTGGTTTTCCTGAGCGTTGCGGCTGTAGAGCAGGGCACCGTATATGTTTGTGCTCCTGTCGTCGAAAGCGGGGTACATGAAGCCAAGTATGGGGGCGGTGACCATCTGGCTTATGACGGCGTTGTGAAACCGTTTGTCGCTGTGACTGTAACCCAGTTCAGCTTTGCCGGTGGCAACGGGGCACACGCAGCAGAGTATGTATCTGAATACGTCGGTACTGTCCTCGTCCTCCTTTTCCGCCTTCACGTCATAGGCGTCATAGGCCATAAGTATAAGATAGTTTTTCTCTTCAAAGCTAAGATTCTCCGTGAGAAGGGTGCAGAGCTTTTCCCGCAGGCCCTCATCCTCAAGACGGCTCTGTCTCAGCTCAGTCAGAAGCTGATGCTCCGGACTGCCCTGTACCTGAGCTGTGGAGAAGCTCACCTCCGTGAGGTTCTTACCCATGCCGCCGGAAAGAGCTTTGCTCAACAGAGCAAAATACTCCTTTTGCTCCTGCTCGTCCAGTAAGCTCACAGGCTCATCAAAGCTGGATATCACTTCTCTGGTGGCACTGTTTACATAACATCCATATATATGATTTATGTTATTCTTACTGGGCTGAATACGGCGTTTGATCTCCCTGAGTTCCTTGTTGTTCACTGGTGTTTTTCTCCTTATAGTTGTTTGCCGGATTATTGTACCCTTATTTTTATTTTTGTCAATGAGCTCCGTGTCGATGACAAAATTATATTTTCATCCAGGCAAAGACCGCTGGAAGACCCTGATGCGAATTGTATAAAAAGCCGTGGGCCGGTGCTGTAGCCGTACTTATTGCAGCCATATTTGGGCTACCAGTACAAAAAATCTGGTCTCACTCTGTAGATTAATACAAAGTGCGGCAATGTTACTTGATAACTGTCAAGTAACATTGTAAGATGTTTTTAGTAAAAGGTGACAATAATTTTGAAAAGTAATGAGGAATCTTTGTGGCTTTCGATGTGCTCTTTTCCCCAATGAATATCGGAACTATGACAGTTAAGAACAGGATCGTCATGACTGCTGCCGAGTTTAGCCTGGGCCAGGCCAGCGGCAAACCTACCCAGCGGCTTATGGACTATTACGAAGAACGGGCGAAAGGCGGCGTTGGGCTTATAATACCGGGCATCTGCCGGGTAAACGACATGGGCGGCGCCTCTACATATACCCAGCTCTCCATGAGTCATGACTACCACATTGCACCAATGGCGGAGTTTGCCCGGCGCCTGCATCGCTACGGAGCAAAGCTGGCAATACAGCTGCACCATCCCGGAAGGCAGGGCATGGCCAGCGCCACCAATTCCCTCCCCTTTGTCATTCCCATAGCTGAACGCTTTCCAGGCTTTGTGAATACAGTTTTCAAATGTACGCCCGTAATGCTTTCCCTTGAGGAGAAAGGCATCTGCTTTTCCATGCAGGCTCCATCTAAGTGCGAGCTGTCGAAACACGGGGCAACACGTATCCATGCCATGAGCAAAAGGGAGATACGAAAGCTGATCGACGACTTTATTGAAGCGGCGGTACGCTGCAAAAAGGCGGGAGTGGACGCCGTGGAGCTGCATGCCGGACACGGTTATCTTATCCAGCAGTTCCTTTCCCCCAACACCAATCTGCGTACCGACGAATACGGCGGCAGCTTTGAAAACCGCCTGCGCTTTGTCAGCGAGATAATATCCGGTATCAAAGGCCGCTGCGGAGAGGACTATCCCCTCATAGTGCGCCTGACCGCCGACGAGATGTACAGCCGGGTGGGCCAGCCCGGCAAGGGCTACGGCCTGGAGACCGGAAAAGAGATAGCCAGACGACTGGAGGCTATGGGCGTGGATGCCATCAACGTGACCAGTGCCTGTTATGACACCTATAACTACTGGCTGGAACCCACATCCTTTGAACCAGGCTGGAGAAAGTATCTGGCGCGGGAAATCAAAAGCGTAGTGAAGATTCCGGTAATTGCTGCCAACGTGATACGGACACCGGAGCAGGCGGAACAGCAGCTGGAGGAGGGCAGCCAGGATTTTGTCGCCTCGGCAAGAGCTTTTATTTGCGACCCCCATTGGCCGGAAAAAGCCAGCAGCGGACGCAGCAAAGAGATACGCCGCTGCATAGGATGCCTTAACTGCATCCGCTCCTTTATGACCAATGCCGGACAGGGCAAGCCCGGAGAATGCGCGCTGAATATGAGTGTCGCTCGTGAGGAAGAGTACCAATCCATGCCCAAGGACGGCGAAGGGAGAAAGGTGTTGGTTATCGGAGCAGGACCTGCCGGATTAACTGCAGCCCAGACAATGGCCCTGCGAGGCTTTGATGTGGAGCTGTTTGAAAAGAGTGAGCGGGCGGGGGGCCGGGTCATAACTGCCTCTGCGTGCCATCTCCAGGATAAACTCTATTGGTGCATCGAGGACCTGATGACGGCGGTGAGAAAAGCCGGAGTAAAGGTCCAGCTGGGCAGGGAACTTAGCGCCGGGGAGATTGCCGCCATGTCACCCCATGCCGTGATAATTGCCACCGGCGGCACTCCCCTGAGGCCCCGCTCAATACCAGGGCTGGACAGGAAGAATGTTTTCACGGCGCTCCAGATAATCCTTGGAGAAAAGTGTATCAGCGGCAGCCGGGTGGCTGTCATAGGCTCCGGTATGACAGGCCTGGAAACCGCAGAGATCCTATGTCAGCAGGGCAATACCGTCACTGTGGTGGAGATGGCACCGGAGATAGCACCTGGAACGTGGTTCCAGCTGGTAGATGATGTGATGAGCCGCATTTCCCCCTATGGTGCGGATATCCGGACAGGCACAAAGCTGGTCTCCGTGGAGGATGGGAAGATAATAACCCAGGACATAAAAACAGGAAAGAACGGTCAGCTTGAGACGGACTATGTGGTGCTGTCTCTGGGCGTGCGCCCGGCGGACGGCCTGGCAAAAGAACTGGAGGAGCTGGGGCTTAAAAACGTGTACAGAGCCGGAGATGCCCTACACAGCGGCACTATCGCCAATGCCTGCCACAGCGCCTACGACACGGCAATGAGCATTAAATAAACAAAAATCAGAAAGAGAGGGAAGCACCATGATCAGCGGAAAACGCATCGTTATTACCGGCGGAACCAGCGGAATCGGAAAAGCCCTTCTCAATATTCTGTCCGGTGGGTAGGGCAACACGGTAATTGCTGCTGCCAGAAGCGCAGCCAAGCTCAGCGGCTACAGGGATAACGTGATTCCCTTTGCCTGTGACCTGAGCACAAAGGAGGGCGTGGATGCCCTGTTTGAAATGATGGAACAGACCTTTGGCAAGGCGGACATTTTTATTGCCAATGCAGGAGCACCCTATTATGAAAAATTTGATTATGTAAACTGGAATCGGGTGGAATCTATATTTGAGCTGAATACCATTTCACCCATTTATACCTACGCCAGATATCTGGAGCACTTGAATGGCCGGGAGGGGCAGCTGGCCTTCACCATCTCAGCCATGGGGGAGATGGCTCTGCCGGGCTACGCCTTGTATGCCGCCAGCAAATTTGCCATGAAAGGTTTTCAGCAGGCGGTACGCCTGGAGGCACCGGAAAATCTGAAAATAACCTGCATTTACCCCGTGTCCACGGAGACAAATTTCTTTAATGTGGGAGGCAACGGGGTAAAAATGGAGAAGCCTTTCCCGGTATAGTCACCTGAGGCTGTGGCTAGGGCCGCGGTTAGGGCAATTGAAAAAGGCAGAAAGAGCGTTTACCCATGCCCCATATATCTGCCATCCAGGACACTGATGAATGTACTGCCCTTTATACGCAGCATTTATCTGAAAAATGAGCAGTGCAGACTTATGCGTTTTTTGGAGTTCAAGAAGCAACTGGTATGCGGCTGCATAGAAAAATGCAAAGGAACGGAAAACAATGTTGGAGAAACAGGATAATCTCAGCACTAAGCAAAATATAGAAAACGCACTTATTGCGTTGATGAGGGAGCGGGCCTATAGTGACATTTCAGCCTCGGCTCTTGCCAGGCGGGCAGGACTTTCCCGGCAGGGATTCTACCTGCACTTCAAAGGCAAGGACGATGTACTGCTGAGCTATATGCTGCGCCTGTTTTCCGAGCTCATGGATTCGGTAAGCAAAGCCGGGGCCACTACGGTGGATGAGCTGGTGGCCACATACACGGCGGAGGTACGGCGGCGCAAGGACACCCTGCGCCTGCTGGCAATCAATGATCTGGGGGTATCTTTGAACTATGCTTTCGTGCGGGAGCTGAACAAGCGCCCGCCTGTACTGAACTGCCAGCGGGAGCCGAAAGACGAAAACGAGCTGCGGTATATCAATACCTTCTGGGTCTCAGCCTTTATCGCTGTTTATACCCAGTGGCTGGCGGACGGGATGAAAATGCCGGATGAGGAACTGAACACTATTTTGACCGACATAATGAAGGGAGATTATTTCAGAACCTAATTTAATGTAAAGGAGGATGGCTAAATGGCAAACATAAGCGACAGACAGAGAGATCATTTTATGCTTCGCAACAAGCTGGCCAAACGGGGATACGACTGGTGGTAGCACTCCTTCACAGCGGAGGATGCTGAGACCGGAGAGGAAAAGCCGTTTTTCATTGAATATTTTACCTGTAATCCCGGACTTGCCGAGGACAAACCGGTGCTGGGCCAACATCCAGACCGTAAAACCGACGGAAAAAAGCCCTCCTATCTGATGGTAAAAGTCGGTTGGTGGGGGGAAGACGCCGGACAGCTCCACCGCTTTTTCCCCTGGAAAGAAGTTCAGCTTCCCTATGATACGAATCTCAGCCTTACGGCGGGGGACTGCGGATGTTCCGAGACGAGAATGTACGGCAGAGTAAGTATAAGCTCGAAGGAGGCGGAGGAACACCCGGAGTATATGTGCAACAGCGGCGAGATGAGCTGGGATATAGAAATCGACAAGCAGGTGGCCTTTCATGTGGGATATGGAGCGTCAAAGTTTTTCCAGCGCCTGAACGCCTTCGAGATGTTCTGGCACGCCGAAGGAATGAAGACAAAGTACAAGGGCAGCATTACTCTCAACGGCAGAAAATACCTGGTAAAGCCGGAAACCTGCTACGGATATGCGGACAAAAACTGGGGCGGAGATTTTACATCTCCATGGGTGTGGCTATCCAGCAACAATCTGTACAGCCGAAAAACCGGAAAGCAGCTGCACAACAGTGTCTTTGACATAGGGGGCGGACGGCCCAAAATACTTTTTATTGCACTGAACCGCAAGCTGCTGTCGGACTTCTGGTATGAGGGTAAGAGCTATGAGTTCAACTTCTCCAAATTCTGGACCGTGTGCCGCACAAAGTTTGACTGCCAGGAGACTGATAAGGAAATACTGTGGCATGTTCGTCAGGAGACACTGAAATATATCATGGATACAAAGATACGCTGTTTTAAAAAGGATATGCTGCTTATAAATTATGAAGCCCCCAACGGGAAAAAGCTCCATAACCGCCTATGGAACGGGGGCAATGGCACCGGTGTTATTGAGCTGTATGAAAAGCACGGCGGTAAAGCTGAGCTGATAGATACGGTGGACGCCAGAAATGTTGGCTGCGAATACGGAGAATACGACAAGGCATGAAATCATGTTTGGGAAAAGTCCTGCGGGTGGATCTCTCCACGGGCATCGTTAAAAGTGAAAAAATTCCAGATGAAATTTATGACGCAGTGCTATCAGGAAAGGGCCTTGCCGCCTGGTATCTTCTGAAAAATATACCGGCAGGGGCGGACCCTCTTGGCCCGGACAATATACTCTGCTTCGCCTCCGGGGCGTTGACAGGTACCGGGGCGCTCCTCTGCGGCCGCTGGACGGTGGCCTGCAAGAGCCCGCTCACCGGGGGCTGGGGGGATGCCAATTGCGGCGGGGTATTTTCCCCGGCAATAAAACAGTGCGGCTATGACGCCATACTCTTTTCCGGTATCTCACCAAAGCCTGTGTACCTCTACTGTGACAACCGGGGTGCCGAGCTGCGGGATGCCTCGGACTACTGGGGCATGGATGCAGTGGAGGCGGAGGAAAGGCTCCACGCCCAGCTGGACAGCCCGGGGAAGAAGCGTCCGTGCATTGCCCTTATCGGGCCGGCGGGGGAAAAGCTCTCCCTCATTTCCGGCATCTGCAATGAGGCAGGGCGTATTGCCGCCCGCAGCGGTGTTGGGGCCGTCATGGGCAGCAAGCGGCTGAAGGCCGTGGTGCTCTCCGGCTCCCGGCCAATGCCCTGCGGCAACAGGGCTGAAGTCATGAAGCTGTCGGAAGAACTGGCGGTGAAAATATCCAGGATGAGCCTGCCCTCAGGGATGGGAGGTATGCTGGGCTTCGGAGGAACGATGTTGGGCCGCCTGCCGTCCATGCCTATGGACGGAGCGCTGACCAGCCTGATTTTTCGGGAGTGGGGTACTCCATCCAATACTCCAATGGCTATTACCAGCGGTGACGGGCCAATAAAGAACTGGGCAGGGACTCCGGCGGATGCAAGGGGCATGACTAGTATTTATAACCCGGACAAGATAAACCGTATGGAAGAATACAAGTACCACTGTTATTCCTGTCCCCTTGGCTGCGGTGGAAAGTTGAATATTAAGAAGATACGTTATCAGGGCTTTGACGAAGCAAACCGGGAAGATTGTAGTAAAATTCCAAAGGCGCGGAAAGCCCACAAATTCAGCACTTTTGGAAGGTCACTATCAATCAGAACATTTGCAGGACATAGGCATGAGCCGCCCTATCTGCTGCATACCTCGAAATGAAGATTATACATGAGATAGGACGAGCTGTTCTTCCTACAACTGAATATTAAACCGCAAAGGCGGCGTTTCCCACTTCCACCCCGGAAGAACAGGAACGCCGCTTTTTTTATGCCCTCATGTTACGCAGTAGGGGCAAAAAGAGCCTTGATTTATGCGGCTTCCAGAGCGCGGAACTGGGGAAGCAAGGGAAAGATACCTTTTCCCTCAAAATCCGCGTTCTACTGCGTAACAAATCCACAGCAAAGGAGCTGATAAGCTATGGCAGTTTTTAGAGTGGAACGGAACACGGGATATACCGTAATGAGCAACCACCACTTACGCAATAAGGAGCTGACCTTGAAAGCAAAGGGCTTGTTATCACAAATGCTTTCACTTCCCGAAGATTGGGACTATATCGTGTTGAACGGATATTTGAGCGAGAACATGACTCTTGACGAGCTGACGACCTCTATCCGTTACCACTACGAACACCGCATGAACGGCATTACCGGATTTATCACGGAATACAGCGACCGCTTATCCCCGGAGGAAATCGAGGAAGGACGGGCAGCCGCCCACGCCGCAGGGCTTCCCTTTTCCGAAAAGCCGTTCCGGGACGGGGAAGATTTTGACCCTTATGTATATGACGGCAGCATGAGCATGGAGGACTACGAGCTTATGCACCGCATGATTGAGAACGAAAGGAGTGAACGAATGGACGAACCGATTTTAAGCGGGTATCTCTCCAACCTTGGCGCATACACCGAGGGCAGACCCGCCGGGGAATGGGTAACATTCCCCACCACCGCCGACCACATGAAGGAAGTCTTTGACCGTATCGGCATTGATTTTAAGAATTATGAGGAATGGCACTTTACCGAATTTCAGTCCCCTATCCCCGGTCTGGCGGCAAAGTTAGGGGAACATGAATACCCGGACGAGCTGAACTATTTAGGGAAGCTCTTGGAAATGCAGTTTGACGATGACCGGGAGAAATTTGCGGCGGCTATCGCCCTTGACGACCACGCTTCCAGTGTGGAGGAGCTTATCAACCTTGCACAGAACCTTGACTGTTACTGGATTTACCCGTCCGTCCACAATGAGGAAGATTACGGGCATTACCTTGTTGATGAACTGGAAGAACCGGAGCTGCCGGAGGAAGCCAAAAAATATTTCATGTATGAGGAATACGGGCGGGACGCTTCTATCAATGACGGGGGCGCATTTACAGAATGGGGCTATGTCTACAATAACCGGAACACCTTTACGGAATGGTACAACGGGCGGGACGTACCGGAGGAATACCGGGTAACGCCTGCCCCGCCGGAACCGGAACGCCCCGACCCGGAAAAGGTCGAAATGGACGCTGCCCCCGCAGGGCAGACCGCAGCACAGCCAAAGAAGCAGGCGCAGGAGCCGCGCCCGGTTATCCCCATTGTCCTTACGTCCGAAAAACCCGCCGACAAGCTCAAAGAGATTACCGACCGTCTGGAGCAGGGGATAACGGAACTGTTTGAAAGCGAGCGTTACAAAGAATATCTGCGCGTCATGTCGAAATTCCACAATTACAGCTTTAACAATACCCTGCTTATCGCCATGCAGAAGCCCGACGCTTCCCTTGTGGCAGGCTTTTCCTCTTGGAAAAATAACTTTGGACGGAACGTGATGAAAGGCGAAAAGGGAATCAAAATCATAGCCCCGTCGCCGTTTACGGTAAAGCAGGAAGTAGAGAAAACCGACCCGCAGACCGGGAAGCCTGTTATCGGGAAGGACGGGAAACCCGTTACCGAGGAAAAGGAAATCAAGGTACCCGCCTATAAGGTGGTATCCGTCTTTGATGTGTCCCAGACCGAGGGGCGGGAGCTGCCGGATATAGCCGTGAACGAGCTGACCGGGGACGTTGACCGCTTCAAGGACTTTTTCGCAGCACTGGAACAGGTTTCCCCTGTCCCTGTCGGCTTTGAGAAAATCGAGGGCGGCGCACACGGCTATTACCACTTGGAGGAAAAGCGGATTGCCATTGACGAGGGCATGAGCGACTTGCAGACCCTTAAAACCGCTATCCATGAAATCGCCCATGCGAAGCTCCACGACATAGACCTTAACGCCCCGAAAGAGGAACAAAAGCCCCGTGTTGACCGCCGCACCCGTGAGGTGGAAGCGGAAAGCGTCGCCTATACCGTCTGCCAACACTACGGGCTTGATACGTCGGACTAGTGTTCATGTTGCGGATTGGCTCGGATTGTTAGAAGGTGCAACCTATCAGGGAAAAGATTTGGTTGTTCAGAGCAGCGGTGAAGAACTTGCCGAACAAATGAACCTGTCTATTAGTGAAGGGACATATCCTGCCGCTGCCGATGAAGCGGCTATGGATATTAGCGGGCTTACACAATATGGCTTGTCCGTTGGCGATACAATCAGTGTTTCCTTTCCAGACGGGACAATAAAGGACTATAAAATTACCGGAGCTTTTAATAATTTTTCCACTTTGCAGGGCGAGGACGCTCACGGCTTACAGCTTACACGCGAGGGAATGCACGCGCTTTCAGGGGATTTATACGACGAATTTTTTTACCTAAAATTCAATGACGGCGTAAATATCCGGCAAGCAATATTCGACTTGCAATCTACCTATAGTTTTTCTGACGAACAGCTTCAAACAAATGTCATGCTGCTTGCCCTTATGGGACAAAGCGACGATACTACAATACTTGAAATTTATATAACCGCAATTATTCTCTTTATCCTTGTATCCTTGGCAGGCATATTTATGATTTCCAGTAGCTTTAACATGAGCATACTGGAACGGACACAGTTTTTTGGAATGCTTCGGTGTCTTGGGGCTACCAAAAAGCAAATCAAAAGATATATTCGTGTAGAGGGATTGCAGTATTGCGTAAAAGCAATTCCCATAGGGGTAATCCTGGGCTGCCTTTTAACATGGTGTGCGGTTTTTATTCTGGACAGACTGGATTCTCAATATCTGCCCGAAATGCAAATGTTTCAAGTGAGCCTGCCGGGAATTGCAGCAGGCATTATCCTTGGATTATTTGTAGTAATGATAGCTTCCGGCTCTCCGGCAAAAAAAGCGTCAAAGGTATCCCCGCAAGCCGCCGTAACAGGAAATATCAACCAAACGAACAACTTACAGTTTGATAAAGCAATCAGTACCCGCGTTTTCCACGTTGATACAGCAATGGGAATGCACCATGCTTTTTCCAACAAAAGAAGTATGGTACTGATTACGGGTTCTTTTGCAATCAGTATCGTTATGTTTTTATGCTTTTCCGTTTTGATTTCATTCATGGACCATGCCCTAAGTCCATTGAAACCGTACGCTCCCGATTTGGCAGTAGAGAGTTCTGACGGTGTTCTTCTGCTTCCTGCTTCACTGAAACAGGAAATAGCAGATATAGAAGGAGTAGATAAAGCATACGGACGAATGTTCTATACGAATATTTCTGCTAATACGCAGCAAGGTTCAAATACGGCTACCATAATGTCTTATGATGAACCCCAATTTGAGTGGGCGAATGATTTGTTGGTTGAAGGAAATATAGACAACGTACAAAATGGTAATGCCCTATTGATAGATTACAGTTATGCAGAGGAATACGGTTGGAAGATTGGAGATAGCATTACTCTTACGATAGCAGAAACGTCTTATGATATTCCCATAGCTGCGATTGTTTCTGATGTTCCATTTGATTCCACCTATGGAGAATGGATTTTTATTTGTTCAGAACAGACGTTTACAGCTCTGACAGGCATAAATGAATATAGCATTATTGAAGTACAATCAAGTAGTGATGTTTCTTCCGCAATCAGAGAAATTATATCTCCGGACTTGAAACTTCTTGATTATCAGCAGAGAAACGAAGAAGTACAAAACGGGTATCTTGCTGCGGCAGTATTTGTTTACGGATTTTTAGGCGTAATAGCACTGGTTGCCTTAATCAATATTGTTAATACGGTCAATGCAAGTGTATCCAGCAGAATGAACAATTATGGTGTCATGCGGGCGGTTGGAATGTCCGGCAAACAACTAAAAAAGGTTGTTCGTGCAGAAGCAAGTGCTTATGCTTTGACGGGCTGTATCATAGGTAGTATTTTAGGAATACTGCTCCACCGCATATTATTTGGAATGTTGGTATCTTCCATGTGGGGAGAACCGTGGAAACCACCGATTGTATTCTTAGCAGTTACAGTAGGTGCAGCCATTATTACAACAATGATTGCAGTAATTTTCCCTGCAAAAAGGATTGAGAAAACAGATATTGTCAATGTCGTAAATGCAACTTAATAATTAAATGTTCTGCCGCGCGACGGCAAAAGAAAAAAAGCCGTCGCCATGCAGACATATTTTCACGCGCCATTTCATATTTGCGGCGGCTTTGAATAATCAAGGCCGCCGCTTTCCTATCTCTAAAATTTCAACGACGACCCTATCAAATGGCGGCTTTAAGGAGGAGCCGCCATGAATATTTTCTTTCGACAAATCCAGACATATCCTGTCTTACCGTCAAAAAAAGCCCGTCCACCACCGCGGGATATTCCGGTCATAAGTATGAACTGTCAAATCATCATTATACCTTATTTAATTCCCTGACGTCCGATTGCGCCATGCAGTCGGGCGTTTTTGTGCTTCTCAAAAATTTTTTCAAAAACTGCTTTTTCCGTTTGGCAGTTTTTGAATTTTTTGGGGAGTGGGGTACGAAAGGGGAAATCACAAATCACCCGCTTTCGCGGTTGCGAAAGGAGGTGAGAATATGAATGAGCCTAATCGTACCGAATGGGAAACCCGTTGCGCTTTTAACGGTTTCTGTAAAAAGGCGTTGAAGTTTGAAGCAAGCAACGCCCACCGTGATGTACGTCATCATCAGCTCCGCGAGGTTACTTTTTCGAGCCTGTCCTTGCAGGAAGAAGAACAGCTTTTTACTAACGACCGCTATTTTGCGGGCGAAGAAGCTGACGACAAATCCTTTTTTGTGGCAGGAATGGAAATTACCCCGAAACTGTTGGCTGACGCTATACACGCGCTGCCGGAAGAAAAACGCGACGCTGTTTTACTGTATTACTTCTTTGACATGAGCGACCCGGAAATCGCAAAGCTCCTTAATCTGTCAAGAAGCACTGTACAGTACAGACGGACAAGCTCTTTTGAGCTGCTAAAACGCTATTTGGAGGAACGAGCTTATGGTAATCAAGAGTAACAGCGACCACGACGAACGCGGCTTGTTACCATATCCGGTTATCGTAGCCGCGACCAAAGGCGACCCGGACGCTATGAAAATAGTTTTGAACCGTTATGAGGGCGATATGGTGGCACTGTCTGTCCGTAAAATGCGTGATGAACGTGGAAATACATATTACGGCGTAGACCAGGACATTTACGACCGCCTGCGGGCAAGACTTATCCGGGCAGTATTGGATTTTAAGGTTTGATGTAGTCTGCCGCCTGCGCTTTCCCCTTTCCGCAGGCACAGTGCGTCCGACCAGTATATGAACCTTGACAAAGAAAGCGGCGCAAGATAACGGCGGCGCAGTATAGGGCAAACCGGATACATTCGATATATGGGGAGCCGTTGGGCTGATACGCGACGACGAAAGGAGGGACAAACCGAGCGGGAAATATCAGCGTTCCAATGCAGACTTAGCAACTCTGCCGCCATAATCCATATATCGGTACAATGATACTCCTTTACCGCCGTAGTCCGAGCGTTCAAAGCGTCGCAGGCAACGGGTAGAGCTTCGGCAGACCGCCGGAGGGGTGAAAGTCCCGTGGAGCTATGCTAACAGCCGTCCGGTTAAAGCCTATTTTTTACCTTGTAATAGTGTACTTGCTGTCTTTCATAAGATGTACGGAATACCAAAGGGGGTATGTTTTGTGGAAGATAAAGTTACTTATATGATTGACAAAGACGAAATCAATCAGCAGAAAATGCACTTAACCATAACAAACCGACGCCCACAATATTTACGGAAATCACAGGAAGCTGCCAAACGGGAAATCGAGCGGCAGCTTTTTAAAATATTCCAGAAATATGTTTAACCGGATTGAAAGAATATCTGTCCGTTGGTATAATGTAAGTGTGGGCGGCTTATGCACTATGTTTTTGCCGAAAGGACAAAAACATGATGTATGACGCATTATATGGACGACAGTCAATAGAGAAAAAAGACAGTATATCCGTTGAAAGCCAGCTTGAATATTGCAGGTATGAAACCCACGGCGACCCTTATATCGAATATGCCGACAGAGGTTTTAGTGGGAAGAATACCAACCGACCGGACTTTGAAAGAATGATGAACGACATTCGGGCGGGGAAAATTAAGCGGGTAATCGTTTATAAGTTAGACCGTATCAGCCGTTCAATACTGGACTTTGCCAATATGATGGAAACATTTCAAGAATATAATGTTGAATTTGTTTCCTCTACGGAGAAGTTTGACACTTCAACACCAATCGGCAGAGCCATGTTGAATATCTGTATTGTGTTTGCACAGCTTGAACGGGAAACTATTCAAAAACGAGTAACCGACGCTTATTATGCAAGGAATAAACGGGGCTTTTACATGGGCGGGCGTATTCCGTATGGGTATCGCTTAAAGAGTACAGTTATTGATAATATCCGTACTTCCATGTATGAAGAAGTCCCGGAGGAAAGCGAACAACTGAAACTTATTTATTCCATGTATGCTGACCCGTCAAATTCTCTGGGCGACATCATACGGTATCTGAATAAGCATGGCATTAAGCATTTACGCGGAAGCAAATGGAACTCCGCAAGACTAAGCGATATGCTGAGAAATCCCGTATATGTGGAAGCTGACATTGATGTGTATAATTTCTTCAAAAGTCAAGGCGCAAATGTCTACAATCCGGCAAGTGATTTTACGGGCTACAATGCCTGCTATCTCTACAAAGGGACGGTATCAACCACCAGAAAACAATGCGACCTTACCGACAAAGAGATTGTATTAGCACCGCACAGAGGTTTTATTTCTTCTTCCACATGGTTAGCCTGCCGGATACGCTGTCTAAGTAACCGCCAGTCAACAAAAACCTGCAAGCCTAAAAATTCATGGCTGACCGGGAAAGTAAAATGCGGTAACTGCGGATATGCTTTGGTAATCAGGAAAGCAAAAACGAAATGGGGACGTTACTTTGTTTGCAGTCAAGGAGGACATGACGGCAACTGCAAAGGGACAGGGTGTACGGTTTACGCCGACGTTCTGGAAGAATATATGTTAAACGCCATTCGTGATAAGCTGTCCGAGTTTAAGAAGCTGTCCGACGAAAAAGAAAACCAATCCACACCTAAAGTATCTAAAAACAAAATCCGTTTGGCACAGATAGACGAGGAAATCAATGACTTACTTTCCAAAGTAGGAAGCGCAAATTCTATCCTGATGAAGTACATCAATGACAAGGTTTCCGAGTTAGACACAGAACGCCAGACCTTGCAGGAAGAAATCATATCCCTTACCTGTTCTAAGACAGAAAGCAAAATGGGACAGATAACCGACCATGTGAAAAAGTGGCAGGACATTTCCTTTGAGGATAAACAGGCGGTTGTGGACGCTTTAATCAAAGTTATCAAGGTGGCAAACGGGAATATTGAAATCACATGGAAAATCTAAGGCGGTTTTAACCGCTATCATTTTTGAGGTAAATCTACTTCAATCTTCTCGTTTCGGCGAGACCCATAAGCCGGAGTACGAGACTATTGAGGCCTTCGGACCTTTGTGCATGAACAGGGATTTTGACTCGGTGCTGTATATAAACGAGCTTTTGAACCGTGGCGGGATGGACAGTATATCTGCCGGAAACACAGTGGCCTGGGCCATAGAGTGTTATGAAAAGGGCATTATAGGCTCTGAGCAGACGGATGGGCTGGAGCTGAGCTGGGGTAACGCACCGGCAATTATTGAGCTGGTAAAAAAGATGATAGCCCGGGAGGGCTTCGGCAATTACTTGGCCGACGGGGTGAAGCGGGCCGCAGAAAAATTTGGCGGCAAGGAATATGCCATGCATGTAGGAGGCCAGGAGCCGGGTATGCATGATACGCGAAATGATCCTCAGCTGGCGGTGCACATGGTGGCCGAGCCTGCACCGGGCAAACACACCATAGGCATGGGTATACAATACGGGGCCATGTCCCTGTGCGATATCTGCTCCTGGGCTCCGCCGGCGAGGGTACACAGCAAGGCGGAGGACCTGCTGCCGTCTGAGGAAATGGCCCTTATCTCCAAGGCAAACGCATGCTACTCCATGCTCACCGACGCTGCCGGCGGCTGCTACTACGGGGAGATGATGGGCGTACACATGTGGAAACTCATTGAATATCTCAACGCAGCGGCGGACTGGAACCATGACGGGGATCACTATATGGAAATAGGGGCCAGAATACAGACTCTTAGGCAGCTGTTCAACATAAAGCAAGGCTGTTCCCCCGCTGCAGTGGTGCTGCCCAAGCGTATGGCGGGAGAGCCGCCCCTGGAAAAAGGCCCACTGAAAGGGGTGCGCCTGCGCAACAAGGAGCAGGTCTCCATGCACTGGAAGGCCTTTGGCTGGAACGAAAAAACCGGTGAGCCTTTGCCGGAGACTTTGGAAGAGCTGGGCATAAACCGGCTTATGGAGGTTGAGCCATGATTAAGAAAAAGCCGGTTTTCCACATGGAGCACTGCGAGAGCTGCCGTATATGCATGCAGGCTTGCCCTGTGTCCTGCATTTCCATGACTCAGCCGGGAAAGCATGGGAAATACAGAAACGTATTTCCGGAGATAAACCTGGAAAACTGCATCGGCTGCGGCCAGTGCGCCTCAGCCTGCCCCATGAAATGCATAGTGATGGAGGAGCGGCAATGAGGGTAAAGGTATTTCCTCCCCACGGCTGTGACAGAAGTATGCTGGATGAGCGCTGCTGGATGGAAGTGCCGGAGGGGACGACAGTATCTGATTTGCTGCGGCGTATCCGCTGCAGCAAGCTTAAGGCAAAGCTGCTGCTGGTGAGTGTAAACGGCGTGCGTGCACCGCTGAACACAAAGCTGCGGGACGGGGATATAGTGGGCTTTTTTTCCCTGGCCACCGGGGGCTGAATAACAATGCGGAATGTCCGCCCGGATACGGCTGCGGCGTAAAAAGGGAGAGGCTTGCGATTCGGCAGGCCTCTCCTTTAAATCTTTACATATGAAGCTTTTCGGTACTAGCGGCGGTAATCCATCCGTATTCTGAAAGCGTCTTTTTCGGCGGAACCGCAAAAGTAATATTCATCTCCGTTTTCTCGCCAGCCCACAGTCACTCTGTCACTCAGACGGAGTTCTCCAGAGTACTCGGCGGATATAAGAGCGGGAGTGTCCCCACGGGCGGCGGCAGGACACAGATCTTCCGCCAGGTCGTAATAGCGTGTGTTGTTCATATGCCCGTTCAAATCCACGTAGCTGAAGGGAACATGAAAAATATAGCGTCGGTCCGTCTCCTGACGGGAAACAGGGGAAGGCAGAGGCGGCTCGTTCCCGGTGACTACCCCCTCTATGCTGACGCCGCAGCTCTCAGGGAAAACCAGTTTGCGGCTGGCGTTGTCTACCAGGGTCCATACGGCGCTGGCCGTGACCAGGCAGCGGCCGGAGGAGTCCAGCAGACGGAAGTAACGGGGGAAGAGAACATGCATGGTCTTTCCGGGCCAGCTTTCCAATATTATCTCCTCGTCATATTCCGGCATTCGCTCGATACGGGCCTGCTGCATGGTGACTACCCAGAGTATACCTTTATCCAAAGTCAGGGCCCGGCCGGCCCCCAGCTGCTCCGTGTGGTGGATGGCGGCTTCCTGCATGAACTCAAAGAGCCGGGAGGTACGCAGAGTGCGGTACATATTCACATCCCTGCTGGCCAACACAACTTTTTTCCGATATATGCTCATTTGTCCATACGTTTCATGATGGCATCTACCACATCACCCAAAGTGGAGAGCTTCTGCCACTGACGCTCAGGTATGCGCACGTCAAAGAGAGCCTCCAAACGGCAGATTATAAGGATAAAGCCCATGGAGTCTATGGCCATGTCGTTGTTGACCACACTGTCCTCGCGCAGCTCCACGTCCCCAAGCTCCGGTGCGCAGTCACGAATCACCTTAATGGTTTTTTCCAGTACTTCTTCTCTAGTCATATTTCAGTCTCCTGTTTCAGATGTAAGCAGCTTGTCAAGTTCCCAGCGTTTCAGCTTTCCGGAGGCAGTACGGGGCAGGGGAGCAGAGATCACCTCTATCCCTGCCAGCTGCCTGCCTCTGGGATATGTGTCCATAAGGGGCTTGAGCTTTTCCCGCAGCTTCTGCTCGTCGGCAATGCCGGAATATATGAGGAAGGGACGCCCCAACCTCAGACAGACGGCCAGTTAATTGCTGCCCAAAACTTTGGCAATGGCGGCCTCATACTCCGGTAAAAAGAGCTTGGTGCCGTCGGAGAGCACCAGGACCTCCTTTTTACGCCCGGTTATGTGTAGCCTTCCGTCACTGTCAAAGCGGCCCAGATCTCCGGTGTACAGCAATCCATCCTTAAGCACCTGGGCTGTAGCTTCAGGCTGCCTGTAATAGCCTTCCATCATACTGCCGGGGGCGCGGATCAGGATTTCCCCATCAGGTGCCAGGCTAATATTCACTCCCGGACAGATCTCCATGGCATAGGGGTCGTCCCGGACACTTATGGCTACGCCGGAACTTGTCTCTGTAAGGCCATAGCCGAAGCTGACTTTTATTCCCAAAGCGCTGGCCTGCTCCAGAAGAGCAGGGGGACAGTCCCCGGCCCCAACCAGAATCAGGCGCAGCTGAGAATTTATGCTCCGGCAGCGGAGGAGAAAACCCAACAGAGATGGCACGGCGGAGAGAACCGTGGGTTTAAAATAGTTCAGATCGTCCATATAGTGCCTGGGGCCACGGCCCAGAGCTACTGCCGCCCCGGATGACAGCGGCCACAGCAATGAGCAGACGAAGCCGAAGACATGAGCCAGGGGCAGCATGCACATCAAAATGTCGCTGGCCTCCAGAGGCAGCATTTCGCCGCCGGAGTAGGCACTGAAGCAGAGACTTTTCCCGCTGAGGGCCACGGCCTTGGACATGCTGGTGGTGCCGGAAGTGAAGAAAAGTATCCTGTCTCTGCCGTCCTCTACGCCGCTGCCCAGGTGCTTCTCCAAAAGCTCCCTGAGCTCGCCGCCGCCCCAGAGAATATCCACATCCGCGGCGGGGAGCAGGCGGCACAGGCTGCCGGCATCCAGGCTTTGGTCCAGCATAACCACCTGTAGGCCCGCCATGTTGGCGGCAAAAATCTCCACAACGCAGTCATAACTGCCGTCGGAGATTATGCCCATGCAGCTTGCGCCGCTGCCCTCCAGCTCCAAAGCCCTTTTGCATACGGCAGAGTACAGCTCACCGTAGCTGCATCTTGAAGGGAGCCCCTTCCTGTCATATACCAGAGCGGGGGACTGGGGACAGTTGGCGGCATAGTAAGATAAAAGCTGCTGAAAGCTCTCAAATAACATGGCGCGTCTCACCTGCCTTTTGCTTTTTATATTATGGGTATCTTTAATTTTAGATCGCTGAGGGGCCAGGAGGAGCAGGCGTGGAACCAGCCCATCTCCTTGTCCATCATGCGCCGCCCGTCACCTATGGGGGAGACGAAGATCTCACCTTCCAACAGCTGGCTGCGGCAGAAGCCGCACTCACCGTTGCGGCAGTGGGTATCTACAGGGATGGCGGCCCGCTCCAGAGCTACGGCCACAGGCTCGGCGGCAGAGGCGTTTATCACATCCTCATGTATGCCGCGAACCACGGTTATTCTAAAGGTCTTCTTCTCAGTGCCCTTGGGATAGCCGGGCAGGCTGGATATATCGGCAGGGTTATTCACCACATCGTGGCGGAAGCGGCGGGGAGGTATCTGCATTTCCTTCAAAGCCTTGGAAACGAACTGGAACATAGCCAGGGGACCGCAGAACATGTAGGTGCAGCCTGGGACGGAGTATTTCTCTATAATTTCCCGGGTAATAAAGCCCTTCTCGCCGGGCCAGTCCGGCTGGCCGGAGAGCACATGTACCACCTTAACATCGGGGCATTGGGCGGATATCTTCTCAAGCTCATCCTTGAGTACAATGTCGTCAGCCTTGACGGAGCCGTAGAGGATGGTGAGACGGCATCCCTTCATCTTGCCGAAGGCGATCTCCTTTGCCATGGAGCAGAAGAGGGTTATGCCGCTTCCTCCGGCCAGAGCCACGATATCCCGGCTGTCCCGCAGGGGCTCCCAGTAGAAGGTGCCGAAGGGCATGTTGGCATCCAGCACGTCTCCCACATGGACATTTTCAAAGAGATAGTCCGGCACCAGATAGGGCAGGTTCCGTCTCACGGTTATTTCCACGAAGGGGTCGTCGGTACGGGCCTGGAAGGGGGCGGAGGATATGGTATAGGGCCTGGTGAGCAGACTATCGCCAATCTTCAGCCGGAAGTTTACATACTGGCCGCACTGGAATACGGGAATGTGTCCGCCAACGGACTGAAAGCGGAAGGTCTTGGAGCTGGGGGAGGCATCGGTGACGGACACCAGGCGCAGCTTCATGGACTTCGGGTGCAGGGCGTCCGCCAGCTCCCGGACAAAATCTTTGGGGTGGGGAGTTGGGTCGGCGTTTTTGTAGTTGTCACGGCGCATCTGTGTGACACGGGAGGCACCGCCTACGTCCTTAAAAAATCCTTTGACCTTGATGCTCATTTGCAAGCCCCCTCCTTCTTCTTTTCCATATCGTCCAGCACGGCCTTGGCAGCTGCCCGGCCGTTGGTTATCTGGGGCCCCATTCCATCGCCGGATATGCCGTGGGCTCCGGCAAACTCCAGACCGTCTATAAAGTGGTCCTCATCTTTCATTTGCAGACGGGCCACCACATGGTCGTCCAGAGAATGGGAGTAGCCGTAGATGCTGCCCTTCCATGCGCCCACATAGTGGGAGATGGTCATGGGAGTGGCTATCTCAATCTCGGCTATCCTTCCTTTGAAATCAATGCCGGAGATCTTGATGTACTCGTCCATCATCTCGTTGGCCAGACGCCGCTTCAGGTCGTAGTAATCCTCTTCCTTCACGCCCTCAAAGGCCTTTACCGGCACCAGGGCAGTGATTGAGAACTGGGTGTACCCCTCAGGTACGGCCTTGGGATTGGCATAGTTGAGGCAGATGGAAGTTATATAGTTATAGGGCTCGGTAATATTGGAGTAATTTTCCCATATCTTGTTGGTATCCATGGTAGAGCCGGAGAAGGTGGAGTAGTTGCTGATGCCGTTTTCCTCCGGAGTGCCTTCTATCATTAACATTACGGATACCGGGCACACGGACAGGTGCCTGCCGTTTATCATTTTTATCGCACCCTGGGGAACCTCGCTGAGAGGCTCTATCATCTGGGTGTATACCTTGTTGGGGTAGGGGGCGGATATAACATAGTCGCAGTGTATCTCGTCTCCGCGGCGTGTACGCACGCCATAGACCTTGCCGTCACGCACCAGTATCTTTTCCACTTCCTGTTTGAACTCATACTGGGCACCGTTTTCCTCCACCCGGCGCTGCATCTTCATGCTCATCTCATGGCTGAAGCCCCGGCATACATAGCTTCCGGTGAAGTAGTCGGCCATGAGGAAAGCGTAAATTGTGAAGGGCAGGGTATCCATGGGGTTGCCAACATATATCCAGTAGGGGGTAAGTATCTCCACCGCCTTCTTGGGCAGGTTGAAGGTGCTTATTACCTCAGTGGCGCTGTAGCCCACGGTCTTGACAAAGTCAGGGTGCTTCATGAGCATCTGAACCTTGCTCATGGGGGTGACTGATAGAATGTTCATGCTGTCGTACACCCGACGGCAAAGCTTCATCAGCTCCAGAACTTTGTCATAGGTGCCGGGACAGGCGGAATCTACCTCCCTGGCCATACGTTCATATCCGTCGTGAAGGGTCACGTCGATGCCGGAATTGGGCAGCACCACACGGTAGCACTCCGGCACAGGCAGCCAGTCAATGTCAACGCCCATGTCCTTGAAAAACTGTCCCACCTTCAGGGGATGCTCTTTTGTACCGATGGACATCATTTCATGGAGGGTTGCCTCCATTTCAAAGCCGTTTCTAACATAATCAGTGGCAAGGCCGCCGGGCATATTGTGCTTTTCCAGAATTAATATGTCCTTTATGCCTTTGGCCTGGAGCTGCAGGGCGGCTGCCATGCCCGCCAATGCTCCGCCGATTATGACGACCTCATAGTGGTCCTTAAAATATTTCATAAACTTGTCCTTTCAAAATATGGAGAACGGGTATACCGTTCTCCATATAAGTCTCAAAATCAGAAGAAACGCTCCACCAGCTCGCGGGAGTACTCAGCAGTTTCATCCATGTCGCCGAAAGACATGATCTCACCGGCGTAATAAGTGTTGTCCTTGCCCTGCATGGCTTCCACCTTGTCGTACCAGCCTGCGGCATAGTCCTCAGTAAAGACATGGGGGAAATAGTATACGGTCCACTTGTTGACAACTTCCTTTGCTGGGTTGCCCATGACCTTCAGATCCTCAAGCACGGTTTTGTTGCAGTCCTCATAAGGGATGAGTTTTTTTGTTCTTGTGCTTGCGAAGGGCATAGGTGGTAATGACCTGATCTACAGTATCTCTCCAGCGGCGGTAATACACCATCAGATGACCCAGACGGTCGGGAGTCATATTGTCAAAGACATAGTAGGAGATCTCCGGATGATCCTTGGGATCGGTAGTGACGGCCTGAACGGTGTAGCGCTCATACTCGATCTTGGAGAAGAGCTCTTTCTCATCCTCACGGGCGTCAAAGTAATCCAGCATACCGTTGTCGCAGCCTTCATTGCCGTCGTTGACATAGAAGGGGGCGGTAACGATGACCTTGTCATACTCTTCCACGGCACCGTTGACGGTGACATAGACCTTGCCGTCCTTGCGCTCCACCTTGGTGATGTTGGAGTTGAGGCGGGCGGGGTTCTTCAGCTTGGCATCCAGGCACTCCCATATGTACTGCGTTCCCTGCTGCCAGGTCCAAAGGTTGATCTTTACAAAGTTCATGCAGGTCTGGAAGTCAAGGTACTTCAGCACGTAAGCGGCGGGTATCTCGTCAAAATATCCGTAACCAAAAGAAGTGAAAGGCCCTATCCAGATATCCTGCACCAGCTCAACGCCGTTCTTCTTGCAGAACTCGGAGAAGGGAAGTGCCAGATCCTTCAGGTTATCGTTCTCACCGCTGACAGGCTCCCGGCCGGGAGTGACGGCAAAGCCATCATAGCGACCCTGGGCAACGCCCCGGTGACCGTTGAGGTCATAGCCCTTATACTTGGTCTCCAGCAGCTCACCGAATTTCTTAAGCTGCTTTTTCATCTTCAGCAGACGGGGAATCTTAAGGATGTTCTTCTTGGGTTCAAAAGGCTCGATTATTTTGCCGTCCTTATTCTTGTAGTTGCGGTTGAGTTTGGGGCCGTCGTGAGTGATGCCGCAGAACTCCTCCACATCGTGAACAGCGTAGTAAGAGGGCACGCCCATGATTGCGCCCATCTCATAGCGGCGGCCGTTAAAGTGAGGTGACCAGCACTTGCCGCCTACACGGTCGCTCTTTTCCAGGATGGTATAGTTTTCATAGCCCTTCTTTTCCAGGTACATACCGGCTGAAAGTCCGGCGGGGCCGCCGCCTATTATGCATATGCGGGTGTTCTTATCCATTTCTCTACCTCCGTTTAATTTATAATAACACTGGTTAAACATATTAGCCTGGTGGTTAAACCACAAGAATAATTATATGTTAAAAATTTATCAAGTCAATAAGCTATTGAATTTTCGTCATTTTTTTTGCTAGAATTTCATTGTGATTTTGATTAGAACACAAATGAAACGTGGCGGGAACCTTTGGGCTCCCCGATGAAAAGGGAAGGGGATAAGGAATGAAATTTCAGGCCATAGTGGCGCCAACAATATCCGAGCTCTTTGAGCGGCAGATACAGAGCATGATACTCTCCGGACAGGTGAACCCCGGGGACAAGCTGCCCACGGAGGCGGAGCTGGCGGAGGCGCTGAACATCAGTAAAAGTGCCGTACATGCCGGGGTAAAGAATCTGGAGCGCATGGGTTTCCTCCGGGTCATGCCCAGGCACGGCATATATGTGGCCGACTATACCCAGTGCGGAAATGTGGACACTCTCATTGCCCTGCTTAAATTCCACGGTGGCAGGCTGGACAAGAGCACCATGGTATCTCTGCTGGAGGCCAGGGAGGCTCTGGAGGGCCTGGCTATGAGGAAATTTATTGCCCGGCGCAGCGACGAGGATATCCGGGAGCTGGAGAAGATAATTGCCAGCGTCAGGGAGGCGGGCCGACGTCAGCCCAGGCCGGACACCGGGGAGCTTGCGGAACTGGCATGTTCCTTTCACTGCTATGTGTGCGCCAAGAGCGGAAACAACGTGGTGCCCATGATAGTCAACGGTTTTCATGACCTTAATATGGCCCTGTGGACCATGTGGGTCAAGCAGGTCAGGGGAGAGGAAGTGGCGGAAATGCTGGAGGAGTTTTTATACTATATTAAGGTAAAAGATGCCAATTCAGCGGTGAAGCTCTTCAGGCGCAGCGCCGTAGACTTTTTGGCTCTGGTGGAGTAAAGACCCGTATCACAGAATAGAATAAAATATAGTTAAGCCGGGAAAACCTTTTGGTTTTCCCGGCTTATTCAGTCAACCAATATTTCCTTCAGGGTAAGGTCACGACCCGTGAGGGGCTTGAGCTTATCACTGCCGCAGGAGGGACAGTGCAGATCCTCCAGGTTGGCGATAAACTCCGCCCCGCAGTCCATACATGCGGCAGTGCCTTCCAGAACGTCCACGGTGAAGCTGGCCTTTTCCAGCTCAGTGCCCTCGGCCACGGCGGTCCAGCAGTCGGACAGATATGCAGGAACCACGCCGGAGAGACTGCCCACCTCAACGCTTATGCCCTTTATTTCATCCAGGCCCTCGTCCTTGGCTATGGAACGAATCATCTTCAGCAGGGCGTCGCATATACCAAGCTCGTGCATTACTTGCCGCCCACTGCCTTTCTGACCACGCTGCCGGTGCGCTTTACAAGGCCCTCCGCAACCTTTATAGGCATGGTCTCGAAGCTGCCGGCGTGCCAATCCCTTACCTTCTCCAACCTGATGGCGTCAAACTTGCACTTGGTGGTGCAGAGACCGCAGCCTATGCACAAATATTCGTCCACCTTTGCTGCTCCGCAGCTGAGGCAGCGGGCGCATTCCTGACGCACCTGTTCCTCGGTAAAGGTAACTCTGGCGTCGGAAAAGCTCTTGGCCTTGGCCTCGTTGTAACCGGGCTTCTGGCGCTGGCCGTGGTCAAAGCCGGCAATATCCAGCAGGGCTTCATCCTTGTTGAGTGCCCGGTATATTCTGCGGTCGCGGCCCATGGTGAGGGTCTGGCCGGGGTGCACATAGCGGTGCAGGGATATGGCGGCCTCCTTGCCGGCGGCAATGGCGTCTATGGCAAATCGTGGGCCGGTGTAGCAATCGCCGCCTACGAAGATGTCCGGCTGGGCGGTCTGATAGGTGAGAGGGTCTGCCTTGGCCGTGCCCTTGGCGCTCAGCTCCAGATTGCCAAGGTCAAGTCCGCCCCAGTCCACCTTCTGGCCGATGGCGCTTATGACGCTGTCCAGCTCGATAGTCTCGTAGCGGCCGGTACCCACGGGAGTGGGCCGGCCCTTGTCGTCCTTGCCGCTCAGCTCCATGATCTCCACCTTGAGAGCGCTGACTTTGCCATCCTTCCCCAAAATTTCCACAGGAGCTGAGAGGAAGCGGAACTGAACACCTTCGGCCATGGCCTCGGCTATTTCCTCCTTGTCGGCAGGCATCTCTTCCTGACTGCGGCGGTAGATGATATAGGTCTTATCCGCCCCTAGGCGTATAGCGCTGCGGCATACGTCCATAGCCACGTTGCCGCCGCCGATGACCGCGCAGCGCTTGCCCAGTGAGGGACGCTTGCCCAGATTCACATCTCGCAGGAAATCAATGCCGCCAAGCACGCCCTCCAGATCCTCGCCGGGAATACCAAGTTTGGAAGAACGCTGGGCGCCGATGGCTATGTAAGAGCCCTTGTAGCCCTGGTCTCTCAGCTGCTGTATGCTTATATCCTTGCCGACTTCCACGCCGCACTTGAACTCCACGCCCATCTCCCGCAGCACGTCTATCTCAGCGTTCACCACGTCCTTTTCAAGACGGAAACCGGGGATACCCAAGGTGAGCATGCCGCCGGGGACACTGCTGCGCTCAAAGACTGTGACGGGGTAGCCCTTGTTGGCCAGATAGTAGGCGCAGCTCATTCCGGCAGGGCCGGAACCCACAACAGCTATCTTCTCGGTGTAAGGCCTGCCGATCTGGTTGACCATCTTTGGAACAAAGCGGGTGGCCTCGTTTAAATCGTGGTCGGCAATAAAGCGCTTGACCTCGTCTATGGCTACGGCTTCGTCTATGCTGGCACGGGTGCATTCCTCTTCACAACGCTTATTGCATATTCGTCCGCAGACAGCGGGGAAGGGGTTTTCCTTCTTTATAAGCTCCAAAGCCTCGGTATAGCGGCCCTGAGCGGCCAGCTTCAGGTAGCCCTGGACAGGGATGTGGGCGGGGCAAGCGGCCTTGCAGGGGGCGGTGCCGCTGGGCAGACTGTCTTCACGGTCTTCCCGGTAGTTTTCATCCACCGCCTTGCTGAAATTGAAGGTCTCGGTTATCTTCACATAAGGAGCGGGGCTGGTGTCGCCTTTGGAGCAGAGCTTCTGGCCCAGCCGCACGGCGTTGCCGGGGCAGACCTCCACGCACTGGCCGCAGGCCACGCACTTGGCCTCGTCTACTTTGGCAACGAAGTTGGAGCGAATGGCGTCTCTGGCACCGAACATCAGGCCGGCCCGGAGACCAAAACAGGCGCAGGCGCAGCAGTTGCATATTGCAGAAGTTTCGCCGGGCTCCTCGATATTGGGGATGTCGTGCATTAATCCGTTTTCCTCGGCCCGGAGGATGATTTCCTCAGCCTCTTCTCTGGTTATCTGCCGGGCTCTGCCGGAGCGTATATAATGCTCGGCTCCCTTACCCATCTGTACGCACATGTCCTCGGCCAGATGTCCGCAGCCATCTCCCAGACTGGTGCGGGAGGCACGGCAGGAGCAGGGAGAAACGGAGAAGGTGTCATACTTATCCAGGTAGTAGGAGAGACGCTCGTCGGGGGTGACGCCGGGAATGTCCTTGATGGCGCTCTCCACGGGGATGACTCGCATAAGGCCGTACCCATCGGGAAGGATGGGGCCCATGCTCTGCATGCGCAGACGGGTATACTCTTCAAAGGCCCGGCCAACTTCCGGGTGCTGGGCCAGCAGCTCCTGGTTGTTTACCATCATCTCAAGGATGCCTGGGGCAAATATCTGCATGAAATAGCAATCCTGGTCGCTGCCGGTCATTTTGCAGCGGCGGAAAATGCCGTAATATACCAGACGATCAAGAGAGGGCATGATCTCTTCCACTGTCTTTCCAACCTTTGCGGCCAGATATTCCGCTGTGCGCTCCTTGCGAAGACCGGCAGCGATAGCGATATCCGCCTCATCATCGCTGACGATGTTGGCCATGCAGTAGTATTCCGGGGCGTTTTCGTCTATCTTGTTCACAAGACCGGAGACGCCGCCTATCACCTTGGCCAGCTTAACTATCTTGGGTCTAAGTTGTGCCATATTTTCCGCTCCTTATACATCTAAATAATAGTGTGTTGTCTGTGTTTAAACTACCACTTTTAAGTATATGTCATCTATTTCACAAGTCAATATGCAGCCCGGCTTTTCGTCATTTTTTTGGCGCAGATCCTATTGTGATTGTGATTCAATCACAGAATACAGCCCCAATTAAATCCATGCGGATAGGCAAGGTGAGAAGCCCTGAAAAGTTGAGCAGCTTTTTGTACGTGGTTTAAAACGCCGCCCGCGTCTAGGTTTGTTCGCAAAAGGGTTTCTGTAAAATTGAAAGCCAAGCTGCAGATTGAAGTATAGATTGCGCAGACTGTTCATTGAGGTAGGCTCTGGACGCAGACCAATCCTCTACGTACTCCATTATATAAGTGGTGACCAGCCTGGTATGGGCGTCTGCATTGCGAGTGAATACGCCCTGCACAAGGGCTGCCTGTACCACCTGGATCAGTGCAGCCACACTGTGTTTGCGTTCTGTGATGAAGAACGGAATATATCGGCCCTGGCGCACCTTTAGAACCATGAGGTACATGGTTCCCGTCCGAGTATCCAGTCAGCGAGGCCGATAGCCACAGCGATAACCGCTGCGGATGTCGACCCGTTTGCTTATCTGCGCTCCCAGCTGCTGGCTTACTTCTGCCTCCATCAGCCGGCTGCACAGCCATTCCAGCATACTCAGCATCGGGGCTTGCTGCACCACACATTGCAGCAGCATTCCTGTCAGATTTTTGGGATAATTTTTTAGCCATTAGGGTTTCTCTTCCGTATCGTGATTGTCTCGTCAACTTTCATTTTACAGAAGCCCTAATGGCTTGTCTATTTCCTATTTGATTTTATGAACTCCATTATACGCTATCGGGTACTTTTACCAAATCTATTCTAAATTATATTTTACATGATAGGGCTTCAAAATTTCTTCTTCCGTACCGCAAACACCTGAAGAGCAGCACCAATTCCAATTAGTATTCTTCAATGAGTATATGCTCACATCCATTGCCTTCAAACAATCATAAATTCATTTTCCTGTTCGATATACCGACAGAATATGAACAGCCCACAAAGCACCTGTGCGTCAAAGTTTTCGGCAGTCTCTATTGTCCAGCCGCCGGAAATCCCCTTGTGCATAATTTGCAGCACAGCAGTACCATCTTTATTTTGCAGAGAATAATTTTGGCTGTTGTGCATGACCAATAAATAAGATGATCCGTCAATCAAAATACCTGCATGATCGACTTTAGGTGCCCGACATATCGGCCAGCCAACCACATCCGGATCATCGTCTTTGGCATAGCCGGGACGCGCCTTCATCAACATTTTGTCACTGCCATTTATGAGTGTATAGATATGATAGCGGATATCTCCACTTTTTTCTGCGGGAGCATCCATGATGTCAATGTCCGTTTTATATTGGGTGGCGCTGTCATACAAGGAGATGGTCTTCTTTGCACCTCCAAAAGTGCTTTTTATTTGAGCAAGTTTTTTCCCGCTCTCTGGGATAGATAATATCCCTGATTTTATCATGTACCGCATATTTTCACCTCTGGGTTAAAATAAAGAAAACAATATCAGTCCTGCAATGCCAGACCCGGCCATTGCCTTGACGGGATTTACTCTCCATTTTCGCAATATGAAAAGTGCACCGAGAAATATTATCAGAGCTGTAACATTAACGCTTTGGAGATCGGTAGGTAAAGTCGTTGTCCCGCAAACTGCCGTAAAGAACAGATTGATTCCAGCCGAAGCAATCATGGCAATGACAGCAGGACGAAGCCCGGCTAGGATACCCTGGACAATACTCAGCCCACGGAAACGATAATAAACAAAGGCAAGTACCATTACAATCACGCAGGATGGGAAAACACAGCCAATTGTCGCAACAATTGCACCGGGTAAGCCAGCAACCATTATCCCCACAAAAGTTGCTGAGTTTATCGCAACCGGACCTGGCGTCATTTCCGCAATTGTCACAATGTCTGCAAACTGTGTCATGGTGAGCCATGGATGAACTTCAACCACCTGATGTTGAATCAACGGCATGGCTGCATAGCCGCCTCCAATGCTGAACAGTCCAATTTGAAAATAACTCCAGAACAATTCAAGATATATCATCTCACTCAGCCCCCCTTGCATTTCTTTTCCCTGTATAGCGTTTCGGCGGCTCCAATGATGCCGCAAACAAGGATCACCAAAATAATATTCACAGAAAAGAAACGAACAGCGATGAATGCTCCAAGCAAGACGAAAACCGGCAGAATACTCTTCTTTTGAAAAATTGTTTTTGCCATGTCAATAACTACATCAAAGATCACAGCTGCTACACCACACAGCATTCCCGCCATAACCAAACTGACAATGGCATTATCCCGAAACGCCTGATAAAACAGTGAGATGATTGAGATAATGATGAGCGGCGGGCTTACTGTTCCCAGCACTGTCAACAATGCTCCGGGAATCCCCGCCACATGATAACCCACAAGAATTGATGCGTTGACCGCAATTGCCCCCGGCGAGGATTGTGCAATAGCCGTTATATCTAACATTTCCTGCTCCTCAATCCATCCCAATTCCTCTACAAAGCGTTTTCGCATCAAAGGAACAATCACAAAACCGCCTCCGAAGGTACAGGCGCTCAGCTTAAACACTGAAAAAAATAGTTGTGCTAATTTTGCCCTTTTTGTATTTTTCAAGTTATCACCCTCCACAAGTAATATGATAGCACTTGCTTTGTGATAAATAAAATAATATAATTAAATAAAAATAATACTGTTCTTGATATAAGGAGAACTGCAACAATGACCCTACGTCACATGAAAATCTTTTGTGCTATTTGTGATGCGAATTGTAACACAACAAAAGCCGCAAAGAACTTGAATATGACCCAACCAGCGGTCAGCCTAGCAATTAAAGAGCTGGAGCAATATTATGGCATAGTCCTTTTTGACCGCATAGGTAAGCGGCTTCAAATTACTTCGGCAGGAGAAAATTTTTTACAGTATGCACTTCGCATTACGGCGCAATTCGATGATATGGAGCGGGAAATGCGAAACTGGGATTCTGCAGGTGTTTTGCATGTTGGCGCCAGCATTACAATAGGATCTCAATTTTTACCAAGCTATGTAAAAGCGTTTTACCACCGGCATCCTGGTACAGAGGTTCAGGTTATCATTTCTTCATCTGACAAGCTGGAGCAGGCACTCATGTGCAATAAGCTGGATTTTGCGTTGATTGAAGGCATTTCACACAATCCCGCCATGCATATCGAGGAGTACATGGAGGATCGGCTGAGCATCATTGCATCCCCAAAAGAGGGCTTTAGGCAGGGACAGCGGTTGACCTTAGAACAATTCAGACAGCAGCGATTCCTTCTTCGAGAACCGGGAAGCGGCACAAGGGAGGTGTTTAACAGAGCAGCAGAAAATGTCGGTATCTCTGTAAAACCAATATGGGAAGCAACAAGCACCACAGCTATTGTCAATGCTGTTATCAATGGTTTAGGGCTTGCCGTTCTACCCCAGCGAATGATTCAGGGAGCGCTGAGGCGTGGCTTGGTAGTCACTATAGGCGCAGAAGGTATGGATTTTAGACGAAGCTTCTATATCATCCACCATAAGGACAAATATTTGACTCCAGCAGCAAAAGCATTTCTGGATATCTGCCGTAACTATGAGATGGATTATCCCTTGCCTCAATATAATGGACTGTTCTGAGTACACTGCCCCAATAAACAAGAATTCCGCCCAACTCCCTTGATGAAGCGGGCGGGATTTTTGTTCGATTCTTGATCAAGGAGCGTATACGCTGTTACTGTTTTTTGCTTTAAAATATTTTCAACTCACCATTCGGAATAATATCGCATATCCAGAAGGATCGTTGCGAATCAGTCAATCCGGCTCAGAGCATTTAATATGTTCTCAGCAACCTGGTTTTCCAGAGAAATAATGTCGATAGCAATCAGGGCCCCATCTTTCATACGAATTTCTTCGCAAACGGAGTTTTTCAAGCGCTTAGGTTTTGAGCATATCATAGGTGGATTTACTCTCCGCCGCTGTCAGATCCAATCAGTCAGTTTTCAAATCCATCTTCAATATGCTGCTTGGTATTGAGTTTGGACAAAAGAACAACCGTCTCCACGTGACAGGTCCTTGGAAACATATCCACGGCGGTTGCGGAACGAAGCTCATAGCCGAAGGAATTGAACCGGAGAATGTCACGGGCCAGAGTGGCAGGACCGCAGGAGACGTAGACGATGCGCTCCGGTGCCATTGAGGCTACAACATCCACCGCCTTTTCATCCATGCCTTTCCTGGGCGGGTCCACCACTACTACCTCCGGCCTTAGCCCGCGTCTGGCTAACTCCTGAGCTGCCTGACCTGCATCGCCGCAGATGAACTCGGTGTTGGTAATGCCGTTTGCGGCGGAATTTGCGGCAGCGTTTTCAACCGCCTCCGGGACTATCTCGGCGCCGATAACTCGGTCTGCCCGCCGGGCCAGACATAGGCTTATTGTTCCCGCACCGCAGTACAGATCAAAGGCCAGACCGACTCTCTCAGGGCAGGCATATTCCATGGCAAGCTCATAAAGACGCTGGGCCTGGGGCGGGTTAATCTGATAAAAGGCCTGGGGTGATATGCTGAATCGCAGGGAACAGAGAATGTCCTCCATGTCTGCCCTGCCCCACAGCGTGTAAAAATTACCGGACAACACCGTATTCCCGCGGGTCTTATTGATGTTAAGCACTATGCCGGTCAGCTCCGGGCATGCCTGCCTCAATGCCTCCACCAGCTCCTGGGTGCAGCCGCCAAACCCACGGGCGGCTACAATGCAGGCTATTGCGTCCCCGGTATTCACTGCCCGGCGGCAGAAGACGTGGCGCACAGTACCCCTGCCGGTCTCCTCGCTGTAGGCCGGTATGCCTTTGGCGTTGACGAAACCAGCTACGGCAGCGGCGCAGCGCTCGGTGAGCTCGCTTTGAATCAGACAGCGGTCAAGGGATATAAGCTGATGGCTGCGCTCCCGGTAAAAGCCGTACCGGGCTCCGTTTTCGCCTGGGGCAAAGGCAAAAATGCCTTTGTTCCTGTAACGGTATATACTGTCGCTGCCGATGATTCGCTCTGCTTCCAGACTCTGCCTGCCTATATGCCGCAGCGCGTCATTCACACGCAGAAGCTTAAAGCTAAGTTCCTCCTCATAGCTCATATGCCAGCAGTCGCATCCTCCACAGATGCCAAACCAGGGGCACTCCGAATCCCTGCGTTCGGGGGATGGGAGCAGAAGCTTTTCCCCTCTGGCATAGACAGCGCTGTTTGTGACTTTCAATATCCTTATTTCCCAGTTCTCGCCGGGGAGGGCCTTGGGAACAAATACGGCTCTGCCGTCAATATGGCAGACGCCTTGAGCCTCAGAGCCGTAACCGTCAATAGTGACGGTATATAAATCATTTTTCTTTAAAGTATTCATAAAAGAATAATAGCATATTTTCCCACATTATTCAATCAATGACAAACATAATATAGGAATTTAAACAGATAATATCCATGCAAATATTTAAGGAGGATGAAAATGAAAAAGTATATTGCAATTATTGCTGCTGCACTTTTGATACTGAGTCTTGCAGGCTGCGCCGACAGCGGGGTTGATAACGACATTATGACAAGCCCGGCGCCCACTGCCATGCCTTCCGCCAGCCCCTATGTGTCCCCGGACATGAGCGACGGCGAGGTCAAGGATAAAGACGGCATCATAGAGGACAAGGATACCGGCGACCGCAACGACGATAAGGACGGCGGAATAGGAGCCGTGATATCACCTTCTCCCACCGCAAAGACCGACGGCAGCACCAACAGCAACAGCAGCACTGCCAACAGCAAATAAATTTCAGGGCCGGAGCATTCCGGCCCCAAATTTTTATGTCATTTTAAATTTACATAATATAATTAACGTAATCAAATTTACATAATTTAAAATAAAAATCTTTTTGTTGCGTTGGAATAGGGAAAGTTGTATTATTACTCTCAACCAATACAGACAAAGGAGAGACTGAACATGAGTTATATTCCCACACCTGAGCAGGCCAAAGAGCTTGTGCTTCGCTATAACAAGGAGCCGTTTCATATCCAGCACGCCGAGACTGTCTCCAAGGTAATGGGCGAACTGGCCAAAAAATATGACCCTGAAAATGTAGACTTCTGGCGTACAGTGGGGATGCTCCACGACATAGATTTCGAGCTTTACCCTGAACAGCATTGTGTGAAGGCCAATGAGATGCTCCATGAGCTGGACATGGATGAGGGTGTCATCCACGCTGTGGTCAGCCATGGCTATGGCATTTGCTCCGATGTGGAGCCCAGCAAGTATATGGAGAAAGTGCTTTTTGCTGTGGATGAGCTCACCGGTCTTATCGGGGCAGCGGCCCTCATGCGTCCCACAGGTATCTCGGATATGGAGACCAAATCCGTAATAAAGAAATTCAAGGATAAGAAGTTTGCTGCCGGCTGCTCCAGAGATGTTATTCGCCAGGGGGCGGAGATGATGGGCGTGGAGCTCAACGAACTTGTGGGGATGACCCTGGAGGCAATGCGGGCCTGATGTTCAGGGCATATTTTGCCCAGGTTCCGCTCACGGATGCAGAGCCTTTGAACGATGAACTGTCTGACTACAGATACAGACGGCTTGGCAGCATCAGAAACCCGGCTCAGCGCAGGCTCAGTCTGGAGGCCGAGCTGTTGCTCATACGCTCTCTTAAGACTCTTGGGGAAGTATGCTTGCCTCTGGACATTTTCGTTGAGGACGGGGGAAAACCGCGGCTTAGAGACGGCCCCTGCTTCAGCCTGTCTCACTCCGGGCAGCAGGTGTTCTGCGCTCTGTCCGACTCCTCAGTTGGAGCTGATGTGCAGAAGATAGTGGACAAAGGGCCCGGAGACAGAATGCTGGAGCGCTGCCTGTCTGAGAGAGAGCGGCAGATCTATGAGACCATTGAGGATAAGGAACTTTACTTTACCTTGCTGTGGAGTCTGAAGGAGAGCTATGCGAAGCTGGACGGGGCGGGTCTTGGCCCGCTGCATCCAGCCGAGATATGCATTGAGTTTGGACCGCCGGGGCTTGCAAGAGTAGACGGCACCGATGTTAAGCTGTGGTATCATATCGGGGATGCTTATGTTTTCACAGTTTGCTCAGGGAAATATGCCGCTCCGGAACTGTTTGAGGAACTTTCCCAGGACTCCATGGGCTGTCAGAAAAAAGATTAAGATGATGTTGAATATAGAGACACAGACCGCCGAGATGCGGTCTGTGTCTCTATATTCGGTCTGAAACACAAGCTATAGTCAATAGGTGCTAAAAAAACCAACAAAAATACACAATACCTTGTGGCAATTTCATATGCAATTCGCTTATGTTTAGAATTTTTTAACATTTTCTCTTGCCTTTTTTTCGTCATGTGGTATCATGTCAAATATCTTATTATCAATTTACATCTTTACATCGCAGAGGTTTGGGATTGAAGTTCAAAACTCAAAGTATATTTGTTGCCCGGCTTTTGCGGGTGAATAAGCATACGTCATACAAAGAGGCGATTATTTATGGGTATGGAAACACTTAAAGACAGAGCTGAGGCCTGCTACGACGAGATAGTAGACATACGCAGACGGATACACCGCCACCCGGAAATTGGACGAAATGAGCATGTCACTTCTGCTCTTATAAGGGAGAAGCTGGCGGAATACGGTGTTGACAAGATAGAATCCCCTGTACCCACGGCTGTGGTGGCTCTGATAAATGGAAACAAAGGCCCTGGACGCTGCGTGGCTCTCCGCGCGGATATTGATGCCCTTCCGGTTCAGGAGGAGACGGGGTTGCCTTTCGCCAGTGAAGTCCCCAAAATGATGCACGCCTGCGGCCACGATATGCATGCTTCTATGCTGCTGGGGGCTGCAAAGCTGCTGTGCGGTATGAGAGATGAGTTTTGCGGAACGGTAAAGCTCATATTCCAGCATAGTGAAGATACCCTCCCCGGCGGCGCAAAAGAACTGGTGGAGAAGGGGGTTATGGAGAATCCCCATGTAGATGCGGCCTATGCTATACATGTGCTGCCAGACGACAATATGGTGGGGAAGATAGGTATACGCAAGGGGCCAATGACCACCTCAGTGGATCTCTACGACATTACCGTCAACGGTAAAGGCGGGCACGGCTCCGAACCACAAAAAACTACCGACCCCATTCTGGCCGCCTGCCAGATGGTGGTGGCCATGCAGCAGATCGTCGCCCGCAGGGTAGACCCAATGGAGACTGCGGTAATGTCCATAGGAAATATAAATGCCGGAATTGCTCCCAATGTAATTCCCGGCCAGTGCAAGTTCGGCGGTGTGTCCAGAGCTTACAACGAGGATGTCCGGGAGACCATACGCCAGCAGATGTTCGCCATAGCCAAGGGCATGGAGAGCATCTCCGGTTGTGAGTTTGATGTGTATCACTATTACGGTTATCCCGCTGCATTCAATGACGGGGAACTGGTGGACTGTGCCAGGGAGGCCCTGGAACAGGAACTTGGCCCTGATCGTGTTGTCGAGCTGGACAAGCCCATGGGCTTCAGCGAAGACTTCGCCTATTTCCGCCAGTTGGCGGGCGTACCCAGCGCATACTTTATGCTCTTTGCCGGGCATGTGGGAGAAGAGACTTACTCGCTCCACAACCCCAAATGCTGTGTAAAGGAAGAAGCCATGCCTTACGGTATCCGTGCCCTTGTCAGCATGGCTGTGCACTATCTCAACCGCTGAAAGCGGCATATAAAGGTATTCTAGCGGTGCGGCCGTGTGACCCGCCGTTTGAATAAAGCAAATTTATAGGAGGAAGAAAGAATGTACAACTTCATGCTTGCCTTTATCATTTGTGCAATCGCATTCGTTATCGGCGAAGTGGTCAGCACCGTGACCAAGGCATGGGTCCCCTCTGTCTTCGTGACAGCCATCATCATGCTGGTGGGTTACTGGACGGTCATCCCCAAGACCGTAGTCTCCGACAGCTTGCTGATACCCTTCGGCAGCCAGCTTGGTATCTACCTGCTGATAACCCATATGGGTACTGTTATCAGCCTCAAGCAGCTTAAGGAGCAGTGGAAGACAATCGTCATATGCCTGGTCGGTCTGGCCGGCATGTGCGCACTGTCCATGCTGATGGCTCCCGTATTTATGGACCGCACCCTGGTCATTGCAGGTCTGCCTCCCCTCACCGGCGGTATCGTTGCTGCTACCATGATGCAGTCTGCCGCTGCTGAGGCCGGTCTGGAGACTGCTGCCGTATTCGCCATTACCATGTACTGCGTACAGGGCTTTGCCGGTTATCCCCTCACTGCTATCTGCCTGCAGATAGAAGGACGTCGTCTTCTCAAGAAGTACCGCAGCGGCGAGGCCAAGACCGATAAGGACGCTCTTGCCGGCACTCAGGAAGCTGCCCGCAAGACCCTTATCCCTGCAGTTCCCAAGAAGTATGACTCCGACGGCGTCGTGCTGCTGAAGCTGGCTATCGTCGCCTGGTTTGCAATTCTCCTGGGCACCGTCAAGTTCCCCGGCATCGGCACCATCAGCGGCGCTATCTGGGCTTTGATACTGGGCGTTTTCTTCACCACTATCGGTTTCCTGGATCGCCGTTCCCTGAATAAGGCCAACTCCTACGGCATCACAATGTTCGCTCTGATGATGTACATATTCGACGGTCTGAAGGACTGCACCCCCGATATGCTTCTGTCCATAATCGGGCCCATGCTCATCCTCATCGTCATCGGTGTTGCCGGTATGTGCGTTGCCTCCTTTGTCATCGCCAAGATCTTCAAGATGAGCTTCCCTCTGGCCTTTGCCAACGGCCTGACCGCTCTCTACGGCTTCCCTCCCGATGCCATCATCACCGAGTCCACCTGCACTGCCTTGGCTGAGAACGAGGAGGAGAAGGCTTACCTCATGAGCAAGATGTTCCCGTCCATGATTGTCGGCGGCTTCACCACCGTCACCATCACCTCCGTGTTCATTGCCGGTATCTTTGCCAAGATGTTCTGAGCCTAATTTGAGCTTGAATAATTTCCGGCATCGGACTATAATAACGACATAAACCTCCATCCCACGCCTCCAATGGGGGTGTGGGATGTGTGGCATTATCAATTTTTAGGAGACAATACAATGGATATCAAAAAGATAGCAGCTTCCTATAACGATTATCTGATAGAGATGCGCCGCCATTTCCATGCTCATCCGGAAATCAGCGGGAAAGAGTATGAGACCAGCAAGACCATAAAGGCGGAGCTTGACAAATACGGCATCCAGTGGCGCCCCTGCGGCATGGAGACCGGCGTACTGGCCACCATCCAGGGTGCAAAGCCCGGTAAGACCATTCTCCTGCGCGGAGATATGGACGCTCTCTCCGTTCAGGAGGAGACCGGCGTGGACTATGCCAGCCAGAACCCCGGCGTGATGCACGCCTGCGGGCATGACTGCCATACCGCCGCCATGCTCACCGTGGCCCGTCTGCTCAACGACCACAAGGACGAGCTCTGCGGCACCGTAAAGCTGGCCTTCCAGCCTGCCGAGGAGATTGCCGCCGGTGCAATGGAAATGATAAAGGACGGTGCCATGGACGGCGTGGACGGCTGCTTCGGTATCCATGTGTGGTCCGATGTAGAGGCCGGTAAGGTCTCCGTCGAGGCCGGCCCCCGCATGGCTGCCGCCGACATGTTCACCATCAATGTCCACGGCAGAGGCGGTCATGGTTCCGCTCCTCAGCAGTGCATCGATGCAGTTGTGGTCTCCAGCGCCATCGTCCAGAACCTCCAGACTATTATCAGCCGCGAAGTGAACCCTGCTGATGCAGCCGTCCTCACTGTGGGCAAGCTGGAGTCCGGCAGCCGCTGGAACATCATTGCTGAGTACGGCACCCTGGAAGGCACCACCAGATACTATAAGCCCGAGCTTACCGAATACTTCAAGGATGCAATTACCCGCGTTGCCACTCAGACCGCCGCTTCCTATCGTGCAGAGGCCACTGTGGACTTTAACCACCTGATTGCCCCCACTGTCAACGAGCCGGTATTTACTGAAATGGCAGCCAAGGCCGCCAAGAAAGTCATGGGTGAGGACTGCCTCATCCACCAGCCTGCCGTCACCGGCGGTGAGGACTTTGCCTTCTTCCTGGAAAAAGCTCCCGGCGCAATAGCCTTTATGGGTGTTCGCAACGAGAGCTGCGGCGCCTGCTGGGCTCAGCACCACGGCAAGTATAACGTGGACGAGTCTGCCCTGCTCAACAGCGTCATGCTCTACGCCCAGGTGGCTCAGGACTTCAACTCCGGCTGCTGAGTTTAAATTCGTAACCGATATCTCTTTTAAGCCCCGGCCAACAGGCCGGGGCTTAAAAGCATTAACTGACATTAAACTGTATAACAAATTATTTTCTTGTGTGATGTAAAATATTATGATATAATTCCCGCTGATATTGGCTTAAAGAGGTTTTTTATCCATGATAGCAACAATAGTAAATGTTTTGGCAATCATAGCCGGCGGCACAATAGGCGTGCTGTTCGGCAACCGTATAGGAGATAAGTACTCAAAGGGGCTGATGACGGTCATCGGCCTTATCACTTTTACAATCGGTATCCAGAATGTCATGGGCTCCCAGAACACTTTGGTGGTGGTGGTATGTCTTATATTGGGCACACTTATCGGTATGCTGCTGAAGCTTGATGATGCTATAAACAATTCGGGAGACTGGATGAAATCCAAGCTTTCCAACACAAAATTCGGCAGCGGTCCTTTTGGCGAGGCTTTTGTCACCTGTACAATACTTTTCAGCGTTGGCACTATGACCATTCTGGGCTCCATACAGGCTGGACTGAACCATGATTACACAATACTGTTTACCAAGAGCATCATGGACTTCGTCAGCTGCCTGGCCTTCTCCTCGGCTCTTGGCCCAGGAGCAATCTTTGCCTGTATCCCGGTGCTTGTTGTCCAGGGCTCCATAACTCTGCTGGCTTCTGTTGTAGCTCCTATCCTTACTACTGAGGTAGTGGCAGAGATGTCTGCCGTGGGTGGAGCCATGTTCCTGGGTATGTCGGTGAACCTGTTGGGACTGAGACAGGAGAGCGTGAAGGTGGGGGATATGCTTCCGGCTATTATACTGCCCATAATTTATTTTCCACTGGCAGGGCTGCTGGGCATAGGCTGAGACTTTTCGGCGGCATAAATATTAGAAATCCATTGATATAATAAAAAAATAACATATATTAATATACAAAGCCAAGGGCAGTGACTATTGCCTTTGGCTTCTTTTTGCTTTATACTTTTAAAAAAGATACAATTATGGGAGGGTGAATAATGACAGAATATTCCGGATATATGGGAAAAATTCTTATGATAGACCTGGACGATGGCAGCGAGAGGGAATACCCATGGACTGACAGAGACAGGGAACTGTATATCGGAGGGAAGGCAGTGGCCTCCAAAATAATGTACGACAATTTTACCGGCAGCGAGGAGCCTTTTTCCGGTGAGAATATGATAATCGTTTCCACCGGTCCGGTGACAGGCAGCTTTGCCCCATCTTCCAACCGCTTTGACATTTCATCCCTTTCTCCCCTGACCGGACTCACTACATCCTCCAACTGCGGGGGAGATTTTGGCTTTTATCTGAAAAAGGCCGGGCTTGATGCCCTGATAATAAGGGGCAAGAGCGACAGGCCGATATGGATAGAAATCGACAACGGAGAGATAAAATATCACGAGGCCGGCGAGCTCTGGGGTATGAAGACAGGGGAGACCCAGAACGCCATTAAGAAAAAGCTTGTGGAGCTTCACGGCCCCAAAGGCCGCTACGGTATGGTGTCCATCGGCCCCGCCGGGGAGAATATGGTGCGCTACGCCGCAGTTATAAGCGGGGAACGTGCGGGAGGCCGTGGAGGCATAGGCGCCGTGTTCGGCAGCAAAAAGATAAAAGCCATTGTTGCCACGGGCAGTAATGAGATAAAAATACATAATAAGGAAAAGGCCATGGAGCACCACAAGAAATGGACTGCGGCTCTGAAAGCCCATCCCATAACCGGCTCCCAGCTGCCAAGACTTGGCACGGCAAGCCTGGTGAGCTCCATGCAGATGAACGGACAGCTGGCTACCCGGAACTTCTCCGCCGGGCGCTTTGATGGTTTTGAGAAGGTCAGCGGAGAGGCACTGGCAGAAGAGGAGAATATTACAAACAGCGGCTGCCTGTCCTGCCCCATACGCTGTTCCAGAACGGTAGAGGTAAATGGGCACAAGGTCAAGGGCCCGGAACTGGAGACCCTGGGACTGTTCGGCGCAAACCTGCTCAACGACAACCTGAACCTGGTTTGCCGCTGGAACAACGAGCTGGACGAGCTGGGTATGGACA